>JACCEC012958332.1_pt1 | contig 103081 bp, 86 predicted proteins | sample 7450121 | NCBI WGS metagenome assembly JACCEC01 (sample SAMN15323455, study PRJNA562643) | freshwater metagenome | isolation source: river surface water | place: USA:Blue River Watershed | collected 2017-08-18
ACTGCTGACTTACTAAACCTAACACATCCGTAATTGCAATGGTACGAGGTGTTTCGGGCTTTTCAAGTCGGGCGCTAACTTTCCACGATTCCTTTACGTTGAATCGGTCAATTCCGTGAAAATCTGTTAGAATAGGGTGTTCTAAATCGCGAAGGCGAATGCCATACTTAGGGCCACGTTTGATGATAAACCAACGAAGAGAGCCTTGCTCCATGGTGGTTGTATTTCCTTCGTCAAACACAAATCCTGGCGTCGCCTCGGCCTTTATCAAATTGACCTTAGCACTTGGGTCGGCTTGGAAACTGACCTTATCGTCTTTAAGCACCAACGTACCTATTTTATATGAAGCTCTGGCAGGAAAAACGATGTCATTTCCCTTATCACTTCCAAAAGTATTCACTCCTTCTTTTAACCAAAAAAGACCTGCTAAATTCAACCATCCTTCTTCACTTTTAAGACTTTCCACTCGCTTTTGATGCCATTGGTTAATTTCAGTAACGTAACTTCCTTCGTCCTTTTTGACAATAAAACTCATCAAGAAAGCACTGACGAACACTGACAATGAAAAAAGCAAACGATTGGGTTTCATAATAAATAAGTGGTGGTAATGTTTTTGACTAGTCGTTAATCTTCTGGATAAGGAATAAAGATAAAACCTGCAAAATCCCCTTGTATTACGAATAGGCAACAGTATTCGTCAGGATTTTTATAGTTTTCTTTGAACAACTCGATGGACTCAAGCCCTACGAGATTGCGCTGGATGAATTCGTCTAGCATAGAGGCACGGTACGACCATTCATTTTCTAATTCCGTTTTCCCAATCAATAACACTCCCAGTTCAATTTCTTTTTGCACTGCCACAAAAATGGGGTGTATAGAAAAACCTCGTTTCCGAATCTGGTACGAAGCTTCTTTCAATTGGTCTGAAACTTTGACAAAATCTTGTGACACTATTCCCAAAAGCTGTTTGTTCACTTCGGGCGAATTAGCGTCGTCCATTAAGGTATTTTCGTTACTATGGTTAATCATGTTTTTTTGAATGTCTGAATGGCGATTGACGAAGAGCGACAAATTAGAACCTCGCTGCCAACAGCAAGCTAAGGTCTTTATGCCTCATTGAAAATTTCTTGGCAATAAAGGGGTTAGTCAGAGTGCCTCGATGCGTATATACTCCTTTGCTAAACCAACGGCGTGCGTACATCATTTCTTCTACTCCTCCTAACGAAACCATTTTGAGCAACATAGGCAAAAATACATTACTCAACGTCACACTCGCCGTGTGTGCCACCCGCGAGGCGATATTGGGTACACAGTAATGAATAACGTCGTATTGTCGGTAAATGGGTTCTTTGTGGGTTGTAATTCGGGAGGTTTCGATGCAGCCCCCTTGATCGATGGAGACGTCGATAATCACCGAATTTGGTTTCATTTTTGAGACCATTTCTTCGGTGACAACATAGATATTTTGGCCATCTTCAGGTCGTAATGCTCCAATCACCACATCAGCTCGTTGAACCGCTTCCGAAAGCGTATCCGACTCAATAATAGACGTATAAATATGCTGCCCAATGGCGTATTTTAAGCGTTGAAGGCGGTAAATATGCTGGTCGAAGATTTTGATTTCAGCCCCAAGCCCCAAGGCAGTACGAGCAGCGTATTCGGCGACTGTTCCTGCCCCAATGATGACCACTTTGGTAGGTGGAACGCCTGTAATTCCTCCTAATATAATCCCTCTTCCCTTATTGGCACTACTCAAATACTCAGCGGCAATAAGCATGACGGTACTACCCGCAATTTCACTTAATGAACGTATCACAGGCTGCCCCCCAGCAGGGTCTTCGATGTACTCATACCCAATGGCCGTAATATTTTTCTGGTTGAGGTGTTCAAAGTACGAGCGGTCGCGAGTGGGAAGATTGAGGGCAGAAATAATCGTTTGACCGTTTTTGAGAAGGTTAAGTTCTTGCTCAACAATAGGTTCGATTTTAAGTACCAAATCACTGGCATAAACCTCTTGTGGCGAAAACACGATTTGTGCTCCTGCTTCGCTGTATTCATTATCAGAAAACTGTGCCCCTTCCCCTGCCCCTTTTTCTACAACTACTCGGTGGCCATTTCGAATCAAAATTGCCACGGCTTCGGGCGTAAGCGCAATCCGATTTTCTTGAAGAGAAATTTCTTTTGGAAGCCCAATTAACAAGCTATGTTGGCTTGTTTTGAGCGGGGCAAGCGCTTCTTGCGGATACAAAGCTGTTTGTTGCGCTAATTCGCCAAAACCCATCATGTCCAAATTAGTCGATTTACGTTTGTCGATGTTGATTTATGTTTTTTTGAGAACCTCCAACTTCCTCCCTCCATCTGGAAGGCCCGAAATATGGATTTCTACGTAACTATTTGGTAAAAGTTCTTCGATTCGTTCGGGCCATTCAATCAAACAAATGTACCCCGAATCGAGATATTCTTCAAGCCCAATATCGTACGCCTCTGCCGTATTTTTAAGTCTATAACAATCAAAATGATAAATCGTTTCCCCCTCCATAGTGATATATTCATTCACTATCGAAAAGGTCGGACTCTGAACGTTGTTCATCACCCCCATCACCTTTCCTAACGCTTTCACAAACGTAGTTTTGCCTGCTCCCATAGCCCCATTTAAAAGCCAAATGGTCTCATTGCGGCCAACATCCAACACCTTAGCAGCTACTTCCTCAAGCTCTTCTAGACCAAATCGTTCTATGATCAACAATTTCATTCTTTATAAAACGCCTTGTTGTTTGAGATCTTTTGTCAGCTTTTCCATCAACAAACGATGCGCCTCTGGATTGGGATGCCCGTCGTACGTAAGCTGGTATTGTTTTGCAGGGTACGGGAAAAGTTTTCGATAATCCAACACTTTCAGTCCCCTTTCTTTCAACAAAGTAAGCATTGGTGAATCTTTTTTCAACGCATCGGGGTACAAAATCACGTAAAAATCCTCGTTTTTAAATTGCTTTTCGTACTCCTCAGCTGTCGCTTTGATAAGATTAGCCGTCAACTCATAGTCTTGAGGGCGGTATGCAAGGGGAAAGTCTATCGCAAAATGCTGCCGAACTCTACTTTTAAATAACATCATTCCAAATCGGTATTTCAAAGGGTGTAGAAAGCGATAGACCCCTTGCGTTTTCATCGTTTTCTCGTCAATATCAGGAAAGTATCCGTCGTACATTCCTATCCATCCCACCGAAGGAATAGCTCGGTTGACGTGGTCTTCAATGTAGGTATAAATCCCAACACCTTGTTTTTGAGCTACTTGCTGAGCTATATTTTGATTTTGTAAACGCGCCAGTGAATGCCTTGGCGAATACCCAAAAAAGCCATAGTTGTACGCTTGAACATCGGCATTGTGTTTTTGGAAATAATAAGGCATAGTTTCATTGTCGCGAACCGCATCTCCGTAGGTAAACGAACAACCAAAGAACAAGGCGTATTTACTCCGTACGGTTTGGGATGAATCCGCAAAGGGTGTAATGCGTCGAGAAAATGAGTCGATTTTCATTGGAATTTGAATAAAAGGCTTCCCATCTAATGTTTTTACCCAAATAAACGTATGGTTTGGAATGGGTTTTCGCCCCAAAGACTCGTCGAAAGCATAACTTGATTCATAAGCTGGACCTGCGTATAGAGGCGCCGCTTGGGTCGAAGGTTTTTGACCCGCATCGTGTATCCAACCTACGAACATTTCTATTCCCAAAATAACAAATACCACCGAAAAAAACGACAAAATGAGGTTTTGGATTAGAGGTGACACGTTACGAATAAGCAACAACAAAACCACCAAGGAAACGACCCAAGTCGAAATTTTAAACCCAATGAGCCGCAAATCGTAGTCAAACCAAACGCCATCACCATTACCAACAAAAAACTCTATACCAATAAGAATCACTAGCAGAAGAGCAATAACTATTATAAAAAAACCAAAACGAGCCAGTAAAGTCTTATTTTTTTCAAAAAAACGCATCCTCAAATAGCGGTTCAAAATGAGGGGACAAAGGTACAAACAAATCTCGCTTTTCAGAAACCTACATTTTCACAATCCCTGCTTTAGAAAGATAACTGAACAAATTGTCTCCTTCTTTAGAGTAACTTTGCTCCAGTAATCGCTTCGTTCTAAAAAGTAAACGCATTTGTATTGATATGAACTTACCTCTTGAACCTATTTTAAACGTTGGATTGATTGGATTTGGGCTTTCTGGTCGCTACTTCCATGCTCCATTTTTGACAGTTAACCCTCATTTTAAGCTTTCCAAAGTGGTTACACGAAATGCCGCGACGGTGCATGATTTTGCCCCCACTGTTGCCGTCGTTACAAGCACCGAAGAACTACTGGCTGACCCCAAAATTGATTTAGTGTTTATATGTACTCCCAACGACTTACATTTTTCGTACGCTAAAGCTGCTTTAGAAGCGGGCAAACACGTGGTTATTGAAAAACCTTTTACCAATACTACCGCCGAGGCCGATATTTTAATCAACTTAGCTATCGAAAAAGGGTTAATCATCACGGCCTACCAAAACCGTCGTTGGGATGCTGATTTTCTGACAATTAAGTCACTTTTAGAAGAAGGCAAATTGGGAGACGTGATAGAATACGAAGCTCACTTTGACCGTTTTCGACCCGAAGTAGCCAAAGGAACTTGGAAAGAGGTGGCGTCGGCTGGTGCAGGCAACCTTTATAATCTTGGCCCTCACTTGATTGACCAGGCTTTGGTCTTGTTTGGTACTCCTCAAAGTATTACGGCAACCATCAAAACCATTCGCCCGGAAGGAGAAACCGACGATTATTTTGATATTCAAATGAATTATGCTGACAAACGAGTGATTTTAAAGGCCAGTTTGTTGGTATTTCAGAATGATTTACGATATATTATTCACGGTAGCAAAGGCAGTTACTTTAAATCGGGTTTAGACGTTCAAGAAGAAACACTCCGCAAAAATGCCCTACCTAACACCGACGATTGGGGCAGTGAACCAGAGAAACTTTGGGGTACATTGTACACTGAATCAGGCGCAGAAGTTGTTAAAAGCTTTGCGGGGCACTATGCCCCTTTCTATGAGAATGTGTACCAAGCCATTGTCAATAAAGTTCCTCTTGAAGTGACGCCTCAACAAGCTCGAAACACAACTCGTGTCATGGAGTTAGCGCTTGTAAGTAGCCAAACGGGTAAAACGGTCTTATTTTAAAAACATAGAAAGACGGGGTAACAAAAACCAACTTTGTTTACCCTCTTTTATCTCACAAAACTAATATTGTTTCAGCGAATCAGTACCAATTTCTTTGATGGAACGGCAACCAGCTAAAGCCATTGTGAGGTCAAAATCAGCTAAATAATTGGCCAAAACTTCTTCTACGCCAGCAGCCCCTCCCAAAGTAAGACCATATACGTAGGGACGCCCCAAACAAACTGCGGTAGCACCCAACGCCAGCGCTTTGAAGGCATCCGCCCCACCACGAACGCCGCTATCGAGCAAAAGAGGAATACGGCCTTGGATTTTGTCAGCAATGGCAGGAAGCGCCTCCAGCGTAGCAATAGCACCGTCGACCTGTCGCCCTCCGTGGTTTGAAATCACGATACCATCCAGCCCATAGTCCAATGCCTTCATGGCATCGTCTGGGTGAAGAATTCCCTTTAGTAAAATGGGTAACTTGGTGATTTTCCGCAGGTAATGTAAATTTTCCCACGTCAATGAGGGGCGCGTGTAAATATCTACAAATTTCTTAACCGCTTTCCGAGGATAGCCCGATTTCATATTTTGCAAAAAACCTCCTGGGTAATGTTGAATGGCACTTAGCAACGTACGAATGGCATCAAAGGTGATTTTTGGTTTGGGGGCAGGTGTTGCCTCTGGTTCATCGAGCAATTGCCTAAAAACGGGATCAGAGGTATATTGTGCAATCCCTAAACCATGTAGAAAAGGTAAATAAGCCAATTCCAAATCTTGCGTGCGCCAACCCAGCAACGTTGTGTCGAGAGTTACCACGATGGCCTCGCAACCACACGTTTCGGCACGTTGTACAAAACTTTTCACCAGTTCGTCGGATTTGCTCCAGTACAATTGAAACCAATGAGGTTGTGTCCCCATTTGGGCAGCACAGGTTTCCATCGGAACCGAAGCTTGATTAGAAAATATATACGGAATGTCCAATGCGGCGGCAGCTTTAGCCACTCCCAAATCTGCCTCTGGATGTACCATTTCCAAAACCCCAATGGGCGCCAAGAGAAACGGATACGGCAGTTTTCGCCCAAATAATTCGATACTAGTATCACGAACGGACACATCGCGTAGCATTCGAGGGATAATCCGCCATTTTTCAAAGGCTGCCCGATTGTTCGTCATCGTCGACCCGTGCCCTGCTCCGCCACCAATGTAGGCCGCAGCCTGGGGAGACATCGCTTTTAGGGCTTTTTGTTCCAATAAGAAAGGGTCTACTGGAATCGTAGAAACGACCCCAGAAGCCCCTTCAATATAAATTTTCTTTTGACGTTCGAAAGCATTCATTCCCATTAGTACGGAATCCCCAGTTTTTTATAGATGAAGTGCATCAACCACGCAGGGCCAATCATTAAAAATTGTACATCTTTGAAAAAAGAAGGTTTTTTTCCCTCGACTTTATGACCCCAAAATTGGCCAATCCAAGCAATAACGAAGATGGCTACTGAGACTTTCCAGAGCATTAAACCTTGATTTTCAATTTGTTGTGCCAAAAACAAACAAGCCCCTGTAAAAAACAAAAGCCCAATGGCCAATGTCACCGAAAGTCGTAAATAATAGAGCGTTACGAGTGCCAGTATGACCATCGCCAAGTTCAGTTGTAACGTATCTGTAATGGGTAGCGGAAGTTTTACACTGTACAAAAGCCCAACAATACTAAAGAAAATGGAAGGCACACAAATCCAATGAACAAGCTTATTTGTAGGATTTTGGTGACTTTCGCCGTACTCATTAAGCCAAGCATCAATCGGTCTCATCGTTTAAAAAGGTTTGTTTTTAGTTTCTCCAAATTTATAATTATTTTCTTATTTTTTAAGACATTACTCATTTCAATCTTTGCCATCTTTCCAAAGCCATCGTTTTGCGCACTTGTTTATACACTTTTATGGGATAGTACGTTCTAGGTTAACTCATTTTTTTAACTTTTTTCTAAACCAACTCAGGGTAAAAATCGTAGTTATTGCAACAACTACTTATTATTACTTTTATTTCAAAAAACTATGAATCCTTCAATTCAACAAATCAACAACCGCATTGAATCTATTCGTCATCAAATCATTCATCACCCCATTTATTCGGCCATTGAAAGCATTGACGACCTCAAAATTTTTATGCAATACCACATATATGCCGTATGGGATTTTATGTCTTTGTTGAAGTCGCTCCAAAATTCACTTACGTGCACAACAGTTCCTTGGTATCCAAAAGGCTCAGCAGACACCCGTTTTCTTATCAATGAAATCGTGGTAGGTGAGGAATCGGACGTAGACCTCGAAGGAAATCGCAAAAGTCACTTTGAGCTTTACTTGGACGCAATGAGCCAAGCCAACGCCGATACTCGACCCGTTACCACGTTTATAGAAAAATTTATAGCTACAGGCAACCTTGATGATGCCTTTCAACACGCCAATACGCCCGAAGCAGCTGCTCAGTTTGTGAAGCATACATTTGAGGTTATCAGTGGCCACAAAAACCACGTTCAAGCGGCCGTGTTTACGTTTGGACGAGAAGATTTGATTCCGAATATGTTTATTTCGATGGTTAACGATTTGAACCAAACCTCGCCCGACAATATTTCAATTTTCAAATATTATCTCGAACGACATATTGAAGTAGACGGTGACCACCATAGCCATTTGGCTATACAAATGACCGAAAATCTATGCGGAGAAAATGATAATAATTGGAAAGAAGCCGAGGAAGCCGTTGTAGCCTCGCTTCACCAACGGCTAGCTCTTTGGAACGGGGCCTACGATGAAATCATGTCGAAGAAAGACGAGTTTGTTTCGGTTGTGTAATTTTTCTACATTCACCGCATCAATCACCAAACCCTTAACCTTTTTCCCATGTTTAAAAAAATTCTTAAATGGGTCGGAATTACCATCCTAGTTCTGGCTCTTATTTACTTTCTAGGCCCCAAACCTGCCAGGCCCGTACTTTCACCCGATTTGCCTTTAGTTTCAAGTAATTTGGTTCAGCTTGAAAAAGACATTCAAGCCTCAGAAGCTACTTTTTCTCTCAAGCCCGATAATGCCGCCCGAATCGTTTGGGCTGATACAACCCTAAAGCAAAAAACAAAGTATAGCATTGTATATATACACGGTTTTGGGGCAAGTTGGGCTGAAGGCGATCCGATTCACAAGCAGCTTGCGGCCAAGTACAAATGTAATCTTTACCTTGCTCGCATGTACGATGCAGGGGTCACATCACCCACTGCCTTTGAAACTCTTACCCCTGAAAATTTTGTAGCAGGTGCCAAACACGCTCTTGCCGTAGGAAAAGCCTTGGGCGATAGTGTCATCGTCATTGGATGCTCGGCAGGAGGTTTACTGAGCACCTACTTGGCAGCTAACCACCCAGAAATCAAGGCGTTAGTTCTTTATTCACCATGTTTTGCAGTGTATAAAAATGCTTTAGCAATTTCAACTGGACCTTGGGGAAATCAACTTTTACATACCCTCATGGGAGACTACCGCGACATCACGCATTATGCCCCCGACCGCGCCAACTATTGGCTCACGAGGTATTCAACTAACGGGTTGTTAGCCCTCCAACAAAGCATGGATGCCATTGTACAGCGTCAGACTTTTGCCCAAATAAAGATGCCGGTTTTTATTGGGTATTATTACAAAGACGAAGAAAATCAGGACAAAGTAGTGTCGGTAGATGCCATGTTAAAAGCCTTTGACCAATTGGGTACTCCAACGGCTCAAAAGCGAAAAGTAGCTCTTCCCAACACAGGCGACCACGTCATTGCGTCTCATTTTACTTCCAAAGACTTGTCAAGTGTTTTTAATGAAACCGACAAGTTTTTAATAAAAGTAGTAGGGATAAAGTAAGTGTTGCTTACAATTCATTAAAAATTGAATTCAGTAAAAACCGCAAACCATGATGTAACTTCAAAATAATCACCTACAAGTTCATTTCTAATGCGAATATTAAGTTAGAAATATAGTAAAAGAGAGAAGTAACTAATGCACCAAATATGTGCACAAAAAGTCTATTTGTTGCTCTGACTTTGGAAGCATTTTGCAAACCTGTTTTTTCATTTATCCAATTGAATAACGACTCAATAGGCTGTCTAACTCTAGAAAAAGCCGTTGAAAACAGGTCATCAGCGGCTTTTTAAACTGCCTTTGGGTTTGACTTTGTCCTTTTACCAGCTTGACTAGGGTGAAGATATAAGCACCATGCTGATGGAGAATTTGCTGATTGAGTTCCGTATCACGTAAGCTTTATCGGCAAATATAGCCTTGCCTGCAAGTTTTGGTAGGATAGGCTTAAAACTGATGAGGTATTGAGTTAGCTACTCGACGAGCAACCATGTGCATTTTTACACCATAGTAATAGATATTTTTAGTGGCACAAAAACGCTTTTCAGAAAGTTCTCGCGCGATTTTGGCTGAACATTTTCCAGAGCAAAGCATGATGGGAAAAGCGTCGACAAGGGCGATTTCTTGGCTAATATTTTTTACAATCTCTTGTTCCTGAATATGTTGTAGCATAATTGGCAGTAGAGCTAACATAAGCTGATGCAGTGCATTGATGCGTGTGTTAGAATTGGCATAATTAGGCAATTGAGAAAAATAAGACTTTATGTAACGATTTGCATAGTCATAAATTTCGCTTTTTTATGCTTATTTTCGTAGCGGCGGCAGTAAAAATAGATAGTCAAAAGCGCGGCATCGGTAATTTTTTTATTATTGGGAGCTGAGTTTAAACTGAATCTTTGTCGGAGCGCCGATGCGGTAATACCAGCAAAGTTCATTATCATAGCACTCACAGAGGTAGTAATAAAGTCGAAACAAATTTACTGACTTATGAAATTACTACCTCTCACTTGTACAACCCAATATTCGCATTAAGAGTTTATTCTAGTCTACCTTTGTTCAACTCTTCTTGCCAAGCTTTCAGCTCGTCCCATTTACCATCGCGTGCCAACGCCGATTGTCTTGGCCACGTGGTAGGGTCGTGCATTTGAAAACGAGCCCCTGCGGCATCCAATATTTCTTTGATTCGTTCTGGGGAGGTTACTGCCAATTGAGCAAAGGTTACAATACCTTTATTATTGAGCAACCCTTCTATTTTAGGGCCAATTCCTTCTACTATTTTCAAATCATCAGGAATGACAGGCACGATTTCCACCAACGGACGTTGCCCTAGCCACCAAACCATATAGGCTTCCACTGCGCTCCATTTTGCATCTATATTTGCCTGCAAACCTTCTATTGTCGCCACAAACGTACGTTGCCCTAGCCACCAACCAATATAGGCCACCAGTGCAAGTAGCGCAATAGCTTCTAAACCAGCGACCCAAAAATTTTGACTTAAAGGAGTTACTTGTAATATAATCATGGTAAAAGTCAGTTTAAAGGTAAAACCGTTATTCCTTACGTCCTTTTTTTAGCTCGTTTTGCCACGTTTTAAGCTCTTCCAATTTACCATCCCTTGCCAAAGCTGACTGTTCTGGCCAAGTGAAGGGGTCGTGCATTTGAAAACGTGAACCCGCAGCCACCAAAATTTCCTTGATACGCTCAGGTGAGGTGGATGCAAGTTGGGCAAAAGTAAAGATGCCTTCATTGTTGAGCAATTGCTCAATTTTTGACCCAATCCCTTCGACTAGTTTCAAGTCGTCGGGTATTACAGGCGCTACCGTAGGTACTACTACTGGAGCATTCCGTTCCACAGCAGGCTCAGGTAGTTTATTTTCTATTGCAACTGGAATTGGGGATACGGCTACTACTTCTTTCGTTTTGTAAAAATCGTCTACCGCAGCATCCAGCAATGACAATTTCGATTCGAGGTTCTCTACTTCACTTTTTTTGGTAATATATCCAATAATATACCCCAAAACAGCCGCAACCACAAGCATCAGGAGATGTTGCCACCAAGCACCTGTTTGTTCAAAAGGATTAAAATGTCCGTACATATACGTCGAATGTTGAATGAGTAACTATCTTAAATTTATTGAACTACGATGCTTACACGTCGATTAGCCTTACGTCCTTCGGGTGTATCATTAGAAGCTTTGGGTTGTGTCTCCCCTTTGGCTTCGGTGGTCAGTTGGTCAGCAGCGATACCATATTTTTTGAAAGCTACCTTCACTCCTTCTGCTCTTTTGCCTGAGAGAGCTAAGTTTTTATCATCCGCCCCTACATTGTCGGTATGTCCAGTAATTGACAATTTCTTATCCTTGTGAGATGCCAAATATTTTTTAGCTTCTTCTAAAAACTTCTGGTTGTCCTCGGTCTGTATGTAGTTAGTACTACTCGTTTGGAAATACAAATCCATCGGTTTAAAGGCATCTTCGTATTTTTCGGCTGCTGCCAAAGCTTCTTCTGTTTTAGGAATAACGAGGCTATCAAACCCAAACTCCATTCCATGCGTTGAGTCGTCTGCACTAAACTGTAATTCAATCATTTTACTAGTTGTTGCTACTTGACTTGCAGGCACTCCCATTTCGACAAGATACTTTTTAAGTGCTTCTGCTCTTGCTAGCCCCAAATCTGGAAACGTCGCTGATTTTTGTTCCATAGAAGCATACAAACCTGTAACGGTCAGTTTTCGATTGGGATTGGATTTTAGATAAGCGGCCAACGAATCGAGTTCTTTCTTCACGTTCGCGTAATTGGGGGCGGCAATGGATTTCTTAAAACCGACATTAAAAGACGAACTTAACTTGAGCTTCGTGCCGTCAAATATTGAAAGAGGCGGATTCACATACGTAGGGGCTGCCGTTTCGGTAGTGGGGCCATCGCACAATTGTTTGATTTTACAAACGTGCCAGTAGGTAGCCCCGCCTATCCAGCCAACAAGCAGAATCCAAGCAATCGTTTTGACACCCGAAGACATAGTAAGTAGTAGAAAATTGATGGTGAAAAGGAGAATTTATACTTGAGAATGTGAATATAAAGATAATTATCACAAAAACAAGCACTTACGCAATCATCTTACCTGTTTTTATCTTATTTATAAGTATAATACAATTTTTACACTTTTTTGACTTTTACAATATTTAAAATATTGTTCTGATTAAATTTAAACTATTTTTATTTTTCATTGTACTATTTAATGTCAATCACTTACATATGTCAATTTTTAAGAATTTTATTCTGTTTTAATTTTTTTCCTTTACCGCTCATCCCTTAAAATAATCCACTTATCCTTTTTCATATAAAAGTCTAGCCCAAAGGCTGCAATTTTGCATCGTAATCAGAAACACAAATTACTTCTGATACCCCACAACAGCCAAAGACAGATTGCTAATTCGTTAATTTTAAACAGAGTACCACTATGAAAACCTTCATGATTACCCTTGTCTTAAGTGTACCAACACTTAGACATTTCGCAGAGGCACAAGATGGAAAAAAACTCCGCACCAAAACTCAGATTGCTGAACAATTAATGGCGTCATTGCCAACACAAGATACCTTTGCGGAACCAACTACTAAAGTATTGTTTTCAAAAACTGATTTACGTTTGATTGCGATGCTTCCTACCCAAGATGAAAACGTTGAAACTCCAAGCATGGTAGAAGAACCCGCTCCTGCAATCGGCAAAGATTCCATAGTTGCCCCAAGTACAAAAACGGAAGTAAAGACTCGCGCTGATAAATAGGCGAATTGAATAAATAAGTATAAGTGTTTGCAATGGAAATAAAAAAAGGCGAGTTGTACGACTCGCCTTTTTTTTATTTCAGTACTGTTATTTCCCGCCCGTTTTTCGGAAGTAATTGTCAGCTTCTCGCTTATAAAACGGGGCAAAACTTGGGGGCACCGTCCGCAACAACTCCGTTTGGCGTTGTTTCTCCCTAACGTACTGCTCAAATGCCGCTGGTGGAGTTTTAGGTTGCGGTTTCGCCGTTTCAGACTTCCGTTGGGTATCTTCCTCTTGTTGACGAAGGGCTTTTTCTGACTCCAACAATCGGGTAACAATCTCTTCTTGACGTTTAATCAAGTTAGGATTAACGCGTTTGTTAACCATGTCCGTTTCGCTTTCGTCCATTTTATCCATCAACTCTTTCACTTCATTACCCAGCTTTTTACCTGCTTCGGTTCCCTTTTGCGAATCCATCAACTCTTTCATCATTTGGCGAATCATTGCCTGTTCTGCCGCCATTTTGGCCAATTGCTCCGACATCTGACGGCCACCCATGCCTCCTTTTCCACCTTGCTGATTTTTCTGGAGTTGTTGTATCCGTTGGTTCAATTGCTTTTGCAAATCCCCTAAACTTTGTCCTGGGTTCTTGCCTTTGCCTTTTTTACTACCCTTCCCTGGCATACTCATTGCCATCATAGCGGCTTGCATTTGTTGAAGAGTTTGGCTCAACATCAACGACAGGTTGTTCATCGACGTCATGGCAAACTGCTGTTTACTGGTCGCCATACCCAAGCGTCGTTCACGAATAAAACGTGTACTTTCCGTCATATGAAACTTCATGTCGTTCAACTCACGGGTAACAAACGTTTGCATTTGCATCACTCGTTTGGCCAAGGCATAAAGGCTATCTTCAATCACTTTGGCATCGTCCTGCAATTTGAGTTGGTCTTGTGCCAATTTTACAAAACGAGGATCTTGAAGCCCCACTCCTCGAAAATCTTTCATTACCCGTTCTTGGTCAAACGACAAATGAATGAGGTTTTCGAGAATGTCACGTAGGTTGTCAATGTTTTCGTCCATGGCTTCCATTTCGGCACTTTCCATCGACTCTTGCATTGTTTTTGCCATTTTACGCATTGACTTTGCAGCATTCTTTTGCGACTTTGAAGCGCTTTTATTTTGCTTTTGTTGCAATTGTTTCGAACTATTTTCCTGCTCTTCGTCTACGTTTTTCTGGTCTTCTTTGCTCGTATCTATCTCATTTTTATCCTCAAGCTCTTCGTTAAGTTTTTCAAGTTCTTCAATGTCTTTTTTGGTTTCTTCAAACTCTTGGTTGAGTTCTTCTTGCTCTTTTTTTAACTCTTCTTGCTTTTTTTCTTGTTCTTTGTTCTGGCCATCCTTGTTTTCTTGGTCTTTCCCTTTCTGGTCTTTATCTTTTTGTTCCTGTTCTTTGGCCTGTTGCTCAGCCTTTTCGGCAAGTTTTTCTTGCTTATCGGCCATTTCGTTCAAATCCTTCTGAATCTGATCGGCCTTTTGTTGGACTTGCATTTGCTTGAACATCTCCAACGCCTTTTCTATTTCCTTTTGCGCGTTGAACTCCTTGTTTTTCAACTTGTTCATTAGCTCTTGCATTTTGTCGTCACGCTGTTGTTGATCCAACAATTTTTCAAGCTGTTCGTATAGCTTTTGTGTTTCGGGGTCAAGCAGTTCTTTCATGAGTTTTTGCAACTGCTCCATTTTCTGCTTCATCTCAGGGCTTTGTTCTGAAAACCGCTCCTGCTTTTCTTGCGAACTTTGCGCTTGTTCTTGCATACTCTTCATGTCGTTCTGCAAGTCATCGCGCTTTTTCAACAAATCCTCAATTTGCTTCTTATCCTTAAAATCAAGCTCTTTTTCACTCTTCAAACGCTGGTCGAGTTTTTCGATTTCTTTCTGAAGGGTTTTCGCTTTTTGAAGAGTTTTGTTGATTTGCGCTTCTGTTTTTTCTGCCGATTTCTCTGCCTCTGCCCGTACTTCTTCTTTCGAAGGTACCGCAAAGTCAATCATCCGCGACTTAGCCGACTTAGGGCCGTTCACCCCGTCGTTATCCCATACTTGAACGTAGTATTCAACGCGGTCGCCAGGAGTTAGGCGAAGGCTATCAACATACCATTGAAAATAGAACGTTTGGCTCGTGGCCGATTTATTAAATGGAATACTAAAGCCTTTATAGACCGCTTTTTTAGGGTCAGATTTATCCGTTTTACGACGCAAATTGTAGAAAACACGCAAATTCGAAAATCCGTAATCGTCCGAAATATTCCCACCCAATACAAAATAATTATACAGAGTTGTGTCTTGGTAGTTTTCAAGCGTGAGCGTCGGATGCTTATCGTTGATGACGTTTAGGAAGTAACTAATTTTTTCACGGTTTTGCGACTCGTCATTTTTGAGTTTGATTTCGTAGTTGCCCGATTTACGCACCGAACGTTTGAACTCATACCCTCCCGTCAATTTACTTTCCGCAGGATATGCTTTCGAGTCTCCTTCAAACGCAAGCGACATATCTTTAGTCGCATCTGTATTGAAATCCCAAGTGATAGTCGTTCCCTCAGGAATCGTTAGGTTTCCTACATTGCTAAGTTGCTCGGCGGGCTTACCCAAGTAGGCAGGGTAGTTTAGAGTTACATCAAACGATAACAAACTCGGCCGTTCTAATACTGTCAACTCATATTCTTGCGACTTATACCCTACTGCTTCAAATTGAAACTCAATCGGACGTTGCACATTTTTGAACGTGTACGTGTACGAATCGTTGTCTTCGGCTTCGAGTTTAAACTTGGCCTTGTTGTGAACCACATAAACAGCCTCTGGCAATGCCCCCCCAGCCAACGACACCCGCAACGTAAAGTCTTCGTTGCGGAACGCTTTCAAGTTAGGGTTATCAAGCTTGAAGGTAAACGGTGCGTCATTGTATTCTTGTTCAAAATGGATAATACGGTCGGAACTGCTGGCAAAAAAGCGAGGATTAATAATTAACACCAACGCAATAGCTGCCAAAGGATACACAGCGTACTTGAGGTAACGGCGGTTTTGCTCAATTTTGATGGCATCCGAAAACCGCACAATCATCAATTGCTTAGATTTTTGCTGGATACTCGCCTCTATCAAGTCAGTTTGGGTACCTGATAAACTTCGGAGTTGAAGTGTATTGATAAGTTTGTCGCCAATTTCTGGAAAAAAACTACCAATTTGATTGGCCGCTTCTTCATCGGACAGCGACTTCCGCAACCCCCACAAATGAAAAATAGGAATCGCTACCCAGCGCACCAATGCGTATCCTAAAATGGCAAAAAAACCATAGAAAAGGCCCGCACGGACGCCCGAACTGAATCGACCAAAATACTCTAATGTATTGACAAACAGGTAGGCCGACAGCACAAATGCTGCCGCAAAAATCACTCCTTTGACGAGCTGATTGAGGTAAAATTTCCGTTTGTACTCACCAATGCGCTCCAGCAGTACGGAAAGGGTTGGGGTTGTCATAAATTCAAATTTTTATTGGCTGGTATTTAGTCAATAGAACTCTTTATCCGAAGATACGTTTAAAGATAACGCAAAAATGATGCAAAAAGTAGTGCGTTCCCAGAAAGATTCTAAGGATAACGCAAATTGAAGGACATTTTTGGGCTTTTTGCCGACGACTCCTCAGATTAGACAGTACCTATTACTCCCCAGGCTTATAGGTTCGTTCGGCATTGGCCAACACCTCTTTTTTATAAAAGAAGATTTCTTTGAACTGGGCATGAATATACCCTTCAACTTGGTCGGTATAGTGAGCCGACGTGGAGGTCGTGCTTGCCCCCCCTGTTAAAATCGTCTTGGCCTTCAGTTCTTTACCAAACTCTACGGCAGCCACAAACGTATTACCAGTCACTCCATAACGAGCTTTATTTGGGGCAGTTTTACGGCTCACGTAGGCATTCAGTGACCCCATGTATCCAGGTGTAGCAGGCACAGCCCAGCTTTTTTGAACATCACTAAACGACTTTCCTTCGGCGGGACGTTGAAAACGATTGAGTTTCCCCCACGCTACTTCCCACGTTCCAAAATCTTTTTGTAGTTCTTGCACTACTTGCCCAAGCATTTTTACCTGCTCAATTGGAGATAGAAAATCCACCGTTAGATTTGAGCCATTCGTAACTGAATATTGTTCCTCGTTCGTGATGGGTCGAGGAAGTTTAGCAACATTTTGCTGCACCAATCGTTCGGTCCACAACACTGCTAGGGTCGTAGCTACGGAGGAAGTATCGGTGCGAAAATCCCATTTACTCAGGGTTTGAATAGGCCCCGCCAACCGTAACAAAGCCGAATCGGCCTGTACTTGTTCAAACGATTTGACAAGCGATGGGATAAAACGAGACGCATTGGGCAAATACGGGTCATGGGCAGCCTTTATGACATCGTCCAATGTTGCACTTTGAAGTTGGTTCAACACCCTAACAGCATTCATCGCCCGTGGGGTATGGCCGTCAGGGAGCATATAAATGGGCTTTCGGTTCATCACGGAATCAAACTGACCCGCAGCATACAAGGGAGTTGAATTACAGTTTTGTAACCAACCGTTTGCAGGATTGATATAATGTGGCAGTTCATCCAATGAGTGAATCCCTTGCCATTCAGTGTCTTTAGTAGTGCCATCCACTTGTCGTTTCCAGTCATAATTAGGGTTACGTTTTGGAACAAAATTGCCGTGCCAATACCCAATATTCCCGTCACGGTCGGCATACACGATGTTGTTGCCTGTCATCACCCGCTTGTCAATCACTTTGGTAAATTCCTTGAGATTCTTGGCTTTCATTTTTTGCCAATGCACCGTCAAAAGGTCAATATTGGACTCTTGCGCTTTTAAGCTTATCCATTTTTTGTTTCTAACCGCCACAACGGGGCCATGGTGCGTACGGTAAATAGTAAAGGTCTTGCTAAGTAATTCATTCCCTTTTTTATACCGAAGAGTTACTTTAGAACTATCTATAGCCCGAAGTTGGCCATCGTATTGGTAAAAATACTTTCCTTGCTTACGTTCCACCGTTTCAGCATACAAATCTTTCCCATCCGAGAGAGTTACGGGGTGCATCCAGCCGAGGTGTTCGTTAAAGCCTTGAAAAATATTAAATTGTCCCAAAAACGGCGCACCGTAGGCATTAAGACCTTGTTCGCTCACCAAATGGATTTCGATTCGCCCGTAAAATTCCGAGTGAGGGTTAATCAACAACATCGCATTTTTACTCTTGGTACGTGAAGGAGCTATTGCCCAGCCGTTTGAACCACCCACTTCTTGGTAATCGTGTGGTACCGAAGAAGAAGCCAATGCCAACGAAGCACTAGCGTCTTTCGAATAAAAAGCCCGAAATTCTGTCTCAGTCAGGTTACTATTTGCAATCGACGGGATGTTGTTCATCAACGCCATCCATGGCTCAATTTTTGTCAATAACCGAGGTCTCTTTTGAGGATGGGTGTACATATAAAAATTGATACCTGCCGCGTAGGCATCACACAATCGGCGAAGCCATTTAGGGGTCTTTTTATACAATTGAATAGCTTTAGTAGAATCAATGAACGTTTTTGCCCATAAATCTTGGTACAATTCCGATTCTCCATCCACTTCGGCTTGTCGTCCAAGCCTAGTAATCAGCGAGTTTTCTACTTTCTCAAAAAACTCTTCGCACTGAACATACATCATGCCAAAAACGGCGTCAGCATCGGTTTGAGTGTATACATGCGGGACACCCCACTTATCTTTAACTATCGTAATTCGATTAGCTTGTTGCTGATATTCACTTATTTCTTTCGATGAAAAGCCTTGGGCAACAGCTAGATTAGCAATTAAAAGCCAAATAAACGTGCAGTAAAGTAGACGTAGATTCATAGTTTAAGTCAAAAAAGTACAAACGGAATAAATAGGCTAGAGTTTGTAATTATCGTTTTTGGTGTAAAAATTGTTAGTAAATCTACTAAAAAAACGATTGCCATGAAAACATTTTTTCCACTATTTCTGCCTCATATCTTTCCAAATTGCTCCTTTTAGCGATACCAAACAAGTTTTGTAGTCTTACTATCCAAAGCCTTTACGCTACAAGTAAAAGAAGAGTCCCAGCGCTTGAGCTTTCGTCTTCGACCGTTCCTTTCACCAACCTTTTAGCGCACTACGAATTAGCGAAGGGGACTAACCCAAATTCAACCATTTATTATTCCGCCCCCAACAACAAACAAGCGCCTCGTTTTTGGACTGCCTACTTGGATTTGTTTGAACCCACGAGTTCCATTTCGTTCGACTTGCTAGCCCTTCCTGAAACCTCTGCGCCGATTTCATTTAATACCCACGAAAACAATGCCCCTTATCTAATCTACGCCAATCGAGATGAGTTTACGGAACTTTACGCCCAAAATCACCCCTCAAAAGCCGATTGACTATCGGCTTTTTTTATTACTTTCGCCTTCCTGAACTGAACCATTTCAAGTACATGAAACGATTTTTGTCGGTATTGCTATTTCTATCCATATTTAGCTCAGTTGGGAAGGCTCAACCCACTCCCAAACAACCCCAATGGTCGAAATTATACATTGCCCCCGATAAGCGGGTCATTTCGCGAGGCGACGGCAAACCTTTTTATTGGTTGGGTGATACGGCATGGGAGTTGTTTCATCGGCTCACCAAAGAAGAAGCTGATTTCTATCTCAAACGCCGTGCGGAACAAGGATTTACGGTCATTCAAGCTGTGGCTCTAGCCGAATTCAATGGTTTGGGGCAGCCCAATCAATACGGCCAACTTCCTTTAAAAAACAACGACCCAACTCAACCCAATGAGTTGTATTTTCAGCATGTCGATTATGTGGTCAACAAAGCCACTTCCCTAGGTTTAGTCATCGGAATGTTACCCACTTGGGGCGATAAGTTCAACAAAAAATGGGGAATGGGGCCTGAAGTTTTCACCCCCGCAAACGCGCGTTGGTACGGCGAATGGCTAGGAAAACGCTACAAGGGCAAAGCTATTATCTGGATTTTGGGCGGTGACCGAAACCCCGAAACGGAAAAACATTTTTCCATCATCAATGCGATGGCAGAAGGATTAAAAGCAGGGCACGGTGGCACCCAACTTATGACGTACCATCCGATGGGAGGCAGTAATTCCGCCGCCTTTTTCCACAAAGAATCTTGGCTTAATTTGAACATGTTTCAGTCGGGGCACTCGGCCAAAAATGCCAAAAACTACGTCATGCAACGCCAAAACTACCAGCTTTTTCCCGTCAAACCCACCCTCGACGGAGAACCGCGTTACGAAGACCACCCCATCGACTGGAAACCTGAAAAAGACTATTTCAACTCCCACGATGTACGGCAAGCCGCTTGGTGGGCTATGTTGTCGGGCGGGGCAGGACATACCTACGGTGACCATAATGTTTGGCAGTTTTTTGACCCAAATCGTAACCCTGCCGTTTCGGTAGCACGCACACACTGGCGTATCGCCACCAACCACGAAGGGGCATGGCAAATGGGTTACCAACGCAAGTTATTTGAAGCCTATTCATGGGCACAATTGGTCCCCGACCAAAGCGTTATTAAAAACGACAACCCCGAAGATGCGGGTTATCAAATGGCCGCCATTGGCGAAAACAAAGATTTTATGTTTGTGTATTCTCCCACGGGAAAACCGTTAAAGATTGACCTTAGTAAGCTCACTATCTCTCAGCTCAAAGCTTCTTGGTTCAATCCACGAGATGGAGTATCGACGCCAATTGGGTTCGTAAAGAACGAAGGGATTCAAGAGTTTAAACCTCCTGTCGCTTGTCCTACTTGTGATTGGACGCTGGTGATTGGGGGAAAATAAGGGTACTTCATCAGGTGCTGACTGTTGTCAACCTGAAAAGTGAGAACTCGAAAGAGTAAACCTAAAACAGGAAACTCGAACCAGAAAACAAAAAATAGATACATGAATTTTCCCTTATTTGTAGCACGACGGTATTTTACTTCCCCCAAAAAAAAGAGCTTTATTAGTATTATTTCGAACATTTCGATGCTGGGAGTGGGTGTCGGAACGATGGCCCTTGTTGTGGTTATGTCCGTCTTCAATGGGATGGAAGAGTTGAATCGTCAGTTATTTCGGAGTTTTGACCCCGACCTCAAAATTACACCCGCTCAAGGAAAACGGTTTACTATTTTGCCACAACAATTAGACAAAATAAGGGAGATTGAAGGAGTAAAATTCGTCACTCAAGTGGTGGAAGACAATGCCTTGGCCACTTACGGAAATCGCCGAGTAGTAACCAAAATAAAAGGGGTGGATGAAACGTTCATCCAACGGCATCAGCTTGATACCGCAATGATTGAAGGTGAACTTGCCTTACTAACCAACAATGAACCCAAAGCAGTCGTGGGTGGAACCGTCCAACAACTATTGGGAATTTCGGTTAACGATATTTTTACCCCGCTTGAGCTTGCCTACCCGCGTTCGGACGTAAAAACCCTCAATTTAACCAATACTGAAGCCTTTAACCAACAAATCATTCGCGTTGGAGGCGTTTATATGTTAGAATTACGGTTTGACGATTACGTAATTGTTCCCCTCAAATTTGCCACTGAGCTTCTTGGATATGGCAATCAACGTTCGGCCCTTGAAATTCAACTTCAACCGAATTCAAACTCCAATCAAGCCAAAAAACAGATTCAGGAATTACTTGGGGAGACCTTTATAGTCCGCACCCGCGACGAGCAAAATGCCGACCTTTTACGCGCCATACGAATTGAAAAACTGTTTGTCACGGTAGCCCTTGGGTTAATCATTTTGGTGGCGGCCGTCAATATTTTCTTTTCGCTTTCAATGTTGGTGATTGAAAAACGAAACGATATTCGAATGTTGTTTGCCATGGGAGCCAATGCTTCTACCGTCAAACGCATTTTTTTACTGGAAGGTAGTCTTATTGCCTTTTCAGGGGCAATAGTGGGACTGTTTTCAGGTATATTGATATGTTGGCTTCAACAAACCTACGGCTTAGTTTCTATGGGTATGGTAAGTTCGTTGGTCGATGCTTATCCCGTAAAAATGGAATGGCCTGATTTTGTAATAACAGCCTTCACGGTCATTTCGGTGACTATTTTTGTCTCATTTTTACCTGCCCAACGCGCCAGTCGGCTTGCTTAGATAATAACTAGATGCTTGATTATGAGAATACTGTCAGCCCCAATCTAAGTCTGCCATTTTGACCGAAAGCCGTTATTGGGTTAAACAATGTTTATTAAACTACTGACAAAAAGCTAACTTTGTAGAAATTTTATGCGGTAGGCGCGATATTTGCGACTTTTACATCATATAGTAATTTTGAATTACGAATTATCGTTAGCTAACTATCGAGAGAACATTTATAAACCGTTGGCCTTTGATGGTTGACTCATACAGTAACAATGATTAAATTCCTCACTAAAAGTTTTACTGGGCTGTTTGGGACCAAATCAGAACGCGATTTGAAGGAACTTGCCCCCTACGTAGAATACGTAAATGCTGAATTTGCCAAACTACGTTCACTCAGCCATGACCAGCTTCGCAACGCAACACAAGAACTCAAAACGTTTATTGCGAAAGAACTCAAAGGCATTGACGAACAAATCGAGGCGCTACGCCAACAAGTAAAATCTAACCCTGAGATGGAAGTGGATGCCAAAGAAAGCATCTTCAAAAAGATAGATACTTTGGGCCTCGAACGAGATAAAGAGCTGGAAAAAGTGCTTTTACAAATTTTACCAACGGCCTTCGCAATCGTCAAAGAAACGGCTCGTCGATTTACCGAAAACGATACCATTGAGGTTACAGCTTCTTATCTAGACCACGAACTTGCGGCTAAGAAAAATCATATTACGATTGAGGGTGATAAAGCCATTTGGCAAACCACTTGGAACGTTGTCGGACATCCAATTAAATGGAGCATGGTTCACTACGATGTTCAAATCATCGGGGGAACGGTTTTGCACCAAGGAAAAATTTCAGAAATGGCAACAGGGGAAGGTAAAACCCTCGTGGCTACCCTACCTGCATTTTTGAACGCCTTGGCAGGTCAAGGCGTGCACGTCGTGACGGTCAACGATTACCTAGCTCGTCGTGACAGTGAGTGGAACGGGCCTTTGTTTGAATTCCACGGCTTACGCGTGGATTGCATCGACCGCCACCAACCCAATACATACGCCCGTCGTCAAGCGTACTTGGCTGACATTACCTACGGAACCAACAACGAATTTGGTTTTGATTACCTCCGCGATAATATGGCTCACTCGCCCGAGGAGCTTGTTCAACGCAAACATCACTTTGCAATGGTAGATGAGGTTGACTCCGTGTTGATTGACGACGCTCGTACGCCTCTTATTATTAGTGGCCCTGTACCTCGTGGCGACGAACAAGATTTCTCTGAATTAAAGCCTCGTGTTTCGCGCATTGTTGAAGCCCAAAAACGCCTTGTGACGGATTTGCTTAACGAAGCTAAAAAGAAAATTACCGCAGGCGATAAAAAAGAAGGCGGTTTGGCACTTTTCCGTGCTCACCGTGGCTTCCCTAAATACAAACCTCTTATTAAATATTTGAGCGAAACGGGTATCAAAACCCTTATGCAAGAGACGGAGAAAATCTACTTGGCCGAAAATCAAAAATTGATGCCTGAAGCCGATGCCCCGTTATACTTTACTATTGAGGAAAAAAATAATAGCATTGAGCTAACCGAAAAAGGGTTAGATTACCTCACAGGTTCGGCCGAAGACCCTAACTTCTTTGTCTTGCCTGACTTGTCGATTGACCTAAACGCGATTGAGAAAGACGAAGAGCTTACTGACCAACAAAAGCTTCTCAAAAAAGAAGAGGTCATCCGTGACTACTCGATTAAAACGCAGCGTATTCACACGATTCAGCAGTTGTTGAAAGCGTATTCGTTGTTTGAGCGCGATGTTGACTACGTTTTGATGGATGGAAAAGTAAAAATCGTTGACGAACAAACAGGCCGTATCATGGAAGGCCGCCGTTGGTCAGATGGTTTGCACCAAGCCGTTGAAGCCAAAGAAAACGTAAAAGTAGAAGACGCTACGCAGACATACGCCACGGTGACGCTTCAAAATTACTTCCGTATGTACCACAAATTGTGTGGGATGACAGGTACTGCCCAAACCGAAGCGGGTGAATTCTGGACCATTTACAAATTAGACGTTGTAAGTATTCCTACCAATATTCCGATTTCTCGTAAAGACGAAGAAGACAAGGTATATCGTTCGGTTCGGGAAAAATACAACGCCGTAGTAGACGAGATCGTTGAGCTTGTGGGTAAAGGTCGCCCTGTCTTGGTGGGTACAACTTCGGTTGAAAACTCCGAGTTGTTAAGCCGTATGTTGACACTTCGCAAGATTTCTCACCAAGTATTGAATGCCAAACAACACCAACGCGAAGCCGAAATCGTCGCAGAAGCAGGGAAGCCCGGCACAGTAACGATTGCCACCAACATGGCGGGTCGTGGTACGGATATCAAACTTACTCCTGAATCAAAAGCAGCGGGTGGTTTGGCCATTATTGGTACTGAGCGCCATGAAAGCCGCCGCGTCGACCGTCAGTTGCGTGGTCGTGCGGGTCGTCAAGGCGACCCAGGAACATCTCAGTTTTTTGTGTCTTTGGAAGATAGTCTCATGCGTATGTTTGGTTCTGACCGCATTGCTGGGGTCATGGACCGCATGGGCTTGGAAGAAGGCGAAGTGATTCAGCACTCAATGGTATCAAAGTCGATTGAAAGAGCGCAGAAAAAAGTCGAAGAAAACAACTTCGGTACGCGTAAGCGCCTCCTCGAATACGATGACGTGATGAACATGCAACGTGAAAGTATCTACAAACGTCGTCGCAACGCCTTATTTGGAGACCGTTTAGCGATTGACATTGCCGATACAATGTACGATGTAAGCAACGAAATCATCACCAACACGGAAGGCAGCTTCGAAGAACTTGAATTGGCCGTTATCACCAACTTCGGTATCGAGCCTCCTTTTACCCGCGACGAGTACAACAAACTCAAACCCGAACAACGGATTCAACGTTTGTACGAGGCCGCTGAAAATCACTACGCAGCCAAAAACAGATTTATTGGTGAGCAGGTATTGCCTGTTTTGAAGCAAATCCACGAAGAACGTGGCGGAACCATTCAAGAAATTGTGATTCCGTTTACAGATGGTATCAAAGGTACTCAAATTGGCGTCAACCTCGTCAAGGCCATTGAATCAAACGGTCGTGAGATTGTTCGTGAAATGGAAAAATTTGTGGTGCTTTCACTCATCGACCAAGAGTGGAAAGAACACCTCCGTGACATGGACGATTTGAAACAATCGGTCCAAAACGCCGCCTACGAACAAAAAGACCCGTTGTTGGTGTACAAGTTTGAGTCAGTGGAATTATTCAAAAAATTGATGAGTAAAGTCAACTTTGAAACCATCAGCTTTTTGGTAAAATCATTTATTCCTCAAGATGAGCAACCACCACAACCACAACGCCCTGTACGCCAAGCCGAACCAGAGCTTCACACCAATCGTGAAGATGAGGAGTTGGGTGAAGTGGGAGGCCCAAATGCCTACGCTGCGCGTCAAACCGAAAAAGCGGTTCCTGTTCGTGCCATAAAAATTGCTGACCGTAACCAAAAAGTAACAGTTCAGTACCGCGATGGCCGTGTGGTAAAAGATGTTAAATACAAGAAAGTAGAACACGAAGTAGAGCGCGGCGACTGCGTCGTTATCGCCTAAGCTCCACTACTTCCAATAAAGCAAAAAGCCTCGACCTTACAGTCGAGGCTTTTTCGTAAAGCATCGGGTTGCGAGCCACCCAATTCACAACTACACCGCTTATCGTGACCCAAAAATGGCACTACCTACACGGACAAGCGTACTGCCCTCCTCCACTGCAATGGCATAATCCCCGCTCATTCCCATCGAAATTTCTTTGAGTACCACGTTGGAAGGAAATAACTGGCTTTGGTTATTTAGTCGCTCAAAAAACTGTTTAAGTTTTTTAAATTCCAAACGAACTTGGTTTTCATCTTCTGTATTCGACGCCATCCCCATTAACCCAGCGATTCGCACGTTTTGCATTGCTTTTAGTTCGTCAGATAGTAACAACTCTAAGGCTTCCTCTTCAGAAAGGCCAAATTTTGTTTCTTCTTGCGCAATAAATAGCTGAAGCAAACAATCAATCACTCGGTTATTTTTGGCTGCTTGTTTATTGATTTCTTGCAACAATTTTAAACTATCCACCGAATGAATCATGACCACAAACGAAGCCATGTATTTTACTTTATTGGATTGCAAATGCCCAATTAAATGCCACTCAATGTCTTTTGGCAATTGTTCGTATTTGCCCACCATTTCTTGCACTTTATTTTCACCATAACGCTTAAACCCCGCCTGATATGCCTCTAGCAGCATCTCAATCGGTTTGGTCTTTGTCACGGCAATTAACCGCGCGTTGGGAGCAATCTCTGCTTCAATTTGTTGAATATTCTCAGCAATACTCATTGGTCTATTCTCATTAAAAATCCAAATGACAATTTATCCACTCTCCATCCAAACGAGCGCCATAGCGTTCGTAAAATTTAATTGAGGGCTCGTTCCAATCCAATACTTGCCACATTACACCTGTACAATGAGTATCTTTTGCTTCCTGAACCGTAGTATCTAATAACATTTTCCCCAAACCATGTCCACGCATCGACTCTGTAACAATCAAATCTTCTAGGTAGAGGCGTTTGCCTTTCCAGGTCGAATAACGGTAATAATACAGAGAAATCCCGACGATTTTCTCATCTACTTCAGCCACAAAAAGACCAAAAATAGGCTCAAGACCAAACCCATCATTTAACATCATTTCAGGGGTATTGGTCACTTGTTCAGGGGCACGCTCGTACAAGGCCAATTCTTGTACAAGTTCAAACACTTGAGGTACATCTTCAGGCGTACCCTTACGAATCGTAATTTGCATACTTACTTAGGTTGAAAAAAATGCTTATGGTCTTCTGATTGTATAAATTCTACTCCCGTTTTATACCCTTGGACAATCAATCGCACAATGTCTTCCGATTGAAATTTGAGCATATTCAAATGCAAAGGCTCATGGGGGCGTATAACTTTTAAACTAAGAGAGCGCCCTTTTAAATTTTCTTTTTCGACAAAGCTTTGTGCCCACGCAATATCACTATTCACAATTTGATTGACGTTAATATCCTTAACTCTCTCCATCAACTGCAACACGTTTCGATAGTTCACCGTTTCTCCATAAATGTGTTCGGCATGACAGGCTACACAGACTACTTCCATAGCTCCATCTTCCAGCGCTGCTTTTAAAGGAGCTACTACCCGCAGACCTCCATCCGAAAGCGCCATTTTACGTTGACCTTTTAAGAGGATAGGAGGCATAATGGCAGGCAATGAACTACTAGCCAAAACATAATCTAGAAAATCCTCTTCTTGAGGAGTGGCATACACCATCTTACCACTAACCACATCAACAGCTCCTACCTTTAGTTTTATGGGGCTATTGCGTAAAATAAATTCATCGACATTATTTCTGAGGAGTGTTCGCAGGGGGGTAGTATCCAACAGGCCATCAAAACGGCTCATTAAGGTATCAAACCCCAGTGTCAAACGTGAACGAGGTATAGCAATAGCTCCAGGCCCTGTGATATTTTTTACCCAAAACTCAATCAAGAGGCGGCTGATTCGAGGCCAATCAACCTTTTTATGCTCTATATGATGGCGCCCAGCTTCATTTACCAAATAGCTTGCATTGAGGCTTCCGACCGAAATGCCGTAAATCATATCAGGTTCAAAACCTTCTTCTAAAATTGCTTGAACAACGCCAGCTTGAAATGCTCCTTTGAGCGAACCTCCCCCCAATACTAATGCTTTCATAAATTAACTTTATTCCAATGTTCAATTTTCAATAATTCACTCTATTATTTTGTTCTTTATCAACTACTTACTATCAACTATTCCTTCATAATGACAGAAAACCTCCTAGCTAAAAAGGGAGAATGTTCTTAAAATCCAAACAAAATCTGGCACTTTGGTGTAATGTTAATAGATTTTGTCCCAAATTTGGCGTTTGTTAGACAACAAATCAAAAAAAGGTTAAAGTTGCAGGCCCATTCAGTTAAACTATTTTTTCCACTTTCGTTGTTTACTGAATAGCCTATTGGTAATATGTCCCTCTCAATAAAAGATATTCAGGCTCCTATCGCCTCCGAAATGGATGCTTTTGAAAGCAAGTTTCGGCAATTTATGAAAAGCGAGGTGATGCTCCTCGACCAAATCATGAATTACATTATCCGTCGAAAAGGAAAACAACTTCGACCGATGTTTGTTTTTTTGACGGCGGGTGTTAGTGGCAACATCACTGAAGCTACCTACCGAGGTGCCGCTCTTATTGAATTGCTGCACACAGCTACCTTAGTTCACGACGACGTAGTAGATGATTCAAACTATCGTCGTGGTTTTTTTTCGGTCAATGCCCTTTGGAAAAATAAAATTGCGGTTCTTGTGGGTGATTATTTACTTTCACGGGGGTTACTACTTTCAGTTGACAATCAAGATTTTACACTTCTAAGAAGTGTATCTAATGCCGTTCGTGAAATGAGCGAAGGGGAATTACTTCAATTAGCCAAAGCCCGTCGATTAGATATTACAGAAGAAATTTATTTTCAAATTATCCGTCAAAAAACAGCCTCTCTTATTGCGTCTTGTTGCGCAGTGGGAGCACAATCGGCAGGTGCTACGGAAGAATTTGTGGAAAAAATGCGTTTGTTTGGCGAAAAAGTAGGATTAGCTTTCCAAATCAAAGACGACCTTTTTGATTTTGGGGATGCCGAGGTCGGCAAACCGTTAGGAATTGACATTAAAGAAAAAAAAATGACACTTCCGCTCATTTATGCACTCAGCCAATCTACCTGGAGTACCAAACGGCATATTATCAACCTCATTAAAAACCACAGCGATAAACCCCAAAAAGTAGCCGAAGTTATTCAATTTGTGCGTGAGTCAGGAGGCATTCAATACGCGACTCAAGCAATGCAACGCCTAGTTGAAGAAGCAAAAAATGTGTTACATACTTTTCCAGAATCGAAATACAGAACATCCCTTGAAGGATTGGTTCAATTTACAATTGATAGAAATAAATAACCGCGTAATTGCGTCAGTTATCGCTTTCTGTACGAACCTGGAACAAGCGTTTTAACCAACCTACTTTTTCTTCATTTTCCTCTTTTTGAATGGCAGCATCCAATTTAAAATTCGCTAACTCAGCGAGATTGGGCTGACCTGCGTCTACCCAACAGGTGAACCAAAAATCACCGACCATCTTAACTGAAGCACGCATTTGGCGTTCTACTTGATGGTTCAACATTTGATGGTATTGGGTCGAAAACTCCCGTGAATACGTTTTCATAATTACCCCATTTCTATCTTCCAAAACGAATTTTTGTTCAGGTCGAACCCTATGAGTCAGTTCTTTTTCAAAACGCAACACACTATCTAACGCCGCATTGGCCTGCCTCACTGCTTGCCAAGCCCGATGAGCTACTTTATATTCGTAAGAAGCTGCCCCCACAAACATATCATAATTCTCCCCGAAAAGTTCAACAACTCTCGACTCCCAAAAAGCGTGAATCCCTTCTTGTCCAGTAAGTTGCCCGTTGTAATTTCTAGTTGTATGAAGCGGAACATTTGCATCGGCGATATAATGCCCCAAATCTGCCGCTATTCGTAAAATTCGTCGGGAATTTTTTTCTCTAAAAGCCTCCGTTAACTGAAATTTATACTGTTGGATTGTCCATGGAACTGTTCCATTGAGTGCCAGCGTATCTTCCCCATATTTTTCGACAGCCTCTTTCCAATAAAAGGGCAGTCGAAATAATGCACTGTCTCCGTAAGCTTCGGCATCAATGTAATGCCGCGAAGCCTCCCCAACAACGGCATACCTGCGTTTATCAGGGTTTACGGCGTTATCAGTAAGATAACCGATTTGTCGCTTAAAAAAAACCTGCATTTCGGAAGGAAGCGTAAAAACGGCAAGACGATTGATGCGTTGATGCGCCCAAAAACCCCAGTTAATTTTATTTGGGAAAACTTCAATCGGCCGAGTTAATAGAAAACAAAGAAAAATAAATGTAAAAAACCTCGGAATGAATCCACAATTATTGGTCAACAATCCAAATATTATTCTGAATTCATACTTTGAAAAAAAATGCAATAACGCATTTTCTACCCTCAAAAACAGAAATAAACCGTTCAAATAGTTGAAAAATGATTCAAAGTAAGTTTTTAAAATAAGTAATTGATTAAGTATTTTTTGTAAAATCATAAAATTTAATCTTCATTTTTTTACTGAGACGCGGTATAAGGTTGTATTGTCACATCTTCTTCTCTCCTAATTTGATTTGGTAAAATTTTATTTTTACAGAATTGTTTATATTTTTAATAAAAAAAATACAATTTTTTAAAATTCATTCGTTATCTTTGTATCATCATTAAAAACAGAGTATCACAGCCTGTCTCAAATCAGCTAATACATTACTACAATGAACAAGAAGAAGTTTTTCGGATATATCAAACCAGTATTTGGCCTTTGTGTATTTATGCTCGTTATTTACGGAGCCTACACACCAAGCCAAAACGCAGAAATTCAAAAAATTGTCTGTATTAAGTTTAAAGCCAACGCGAGCGCAACCGACATTGAGCGCCACATGAATGAATTTGCCCAACTCCGTCGTGAAATTCCACAAATGGTTGCTTACTCTGGCGGAAAAACATTAAGCGTTGCAGGAAAATCAGACTATGATGCCATGCACTATCTTACTTTTCGTACAAAAGACGACATATTAACTTTCCAAAATCATCCCAAATACCAAGAATTCGTCAAAAATAATGAAGCTTCTTGGGAGAAGGAATTAGTCATTAATGCAAACATTGCTAAATAATTCTTTTGTTAGATTTTGGTTTATTAACCAGCTACTTTGTCCATATCTTCCTCCTCTTCTGGCGTCGAATCTGGTACTTTCGAGAGTAGTTCATCGTCAACAAAGGTCAATATTTCTGGGTAAATTTTAGAAAGGCAATCCACTTCCCTCGTTCTTGTTCAGAAACGTTCCCTGAGACAGGGTAAAAGTCTGGTTAGACAGTTGAGTGTACCAGCAGGGCAGTTTGCCCTGCTGTCTTTTTTTATTCAACCCAAAGTACAAGCCCTTTGAGGTAACTTCCTTCTGGATGAAAAAGGTTGACGGGGTGATCGGCGGGCTGCGTAATTTGGTGCAGTACTCTCACTTGGCGCCCTGCCTCGATAGCCGCCGCAACAATGGTATTATAAAACAACTCACGATCAACTACTTGGGAGCAGGAAAACGTAAACAATATTCCGTTTGGTTTTAAATGCTTGATACCTTCGGCATTGAGACGTTTATATCCTTGAACAGCACGGTGCCGAGCCGACATGCTTTTGGCATATGCAGGTGGGTCAAGAATCATTAAATCGTATGTCCCCGTCGTTTCCTTTAAAAACTTCATTACATCTTCGGCATACGAATGATGGTGAGTAGCTTCACCAAAATTTGCGGCTACGTTTCGGTCCGTGAGTTCAATTGCTTTTTTTGAAGCATCCACCGAATCCACTGCTTCTGCCCCTTCTGCTAGGGCATAAATCGAAAAACCTCCCGAATAGCAAAATGCATTAAGCACAGTTTTCCCTTTAGCATACTGCCCCAATAAACGCCGATTGTCCCGTTGATCAAGAAAAAAACCTGTCTTTTGGCCTGTTTCCCAATCAATTAGAAACGTATGTCCGTTTTCTTTGACAGGATGAGGTACAGGACAGGCTCCAACTAAATATCCGTTTTGGGTAGATTTGGCAAATTCTTCAGGTAAGGTATCTGCACTTTTGTTATAAATTGCTTTCAAACTAGAACCGTACAACTCACGCAACGCTTCCGCCAACTCTTCAATCACCCGAAACATACCAATAGAATGCGTTTGAATTACGAGTACACCGTCATAAAAATCAATGATAAGCCCAGGAAGTCCGTCACCTTCTCCATGTACCAAGCGATAGCTATTGGTTTGAGTGGTTTCATTTTCCCATTGTCGTGCAAACAACTGTTGACGTACGACAAGTGCCTTTTGAAGCTTTTGTTTCCAGAACTCAACATTGGGAACAACTTGCTCAAAACTAAAAAGTTTAACGGCAATGTTACCATTATGATAATGCCCCGTAGCTAAGTATTGCCCCCGGCTGTCACATACTTCAACGATTTCACCGTCAGTGGGTTGGTCTTTGATTCGGGCGATAGCTCCCGAAAAAACCCAGGGGTGAAAACGTCTTACAGCCTCATCACGATTAGGCTTTAAATAAACAAGTGGAAATGATTGCACGAATTATATAATTAATTGGAACAACAAAAATACTTAGTGCAATGCAAGTAGAAAGCACATTGTTCGTTTTTTTTCCTAAAACTAACCACCAATCACTCATGAATCGTCGCGATTTTTTGAAACACACCTCTGCCCTAAGCACAGGAATTGCCCTAAGTCCTAGTCTCATTGCCGAAGCAAAACCTCTCAAAAAATTTGGCATCCAATTGTACAGCGTCCGTGATTTGATGCCCAAAGATGCCAAAGGAACTATGAAAAAGTTGGCAGAAATGGGCTATACTCAATTTGAAAGCTACGGTGGCCCCGATTTTTTGTGGGGAATGGCTCCCAAGGAATGTAAGACCTTTTTAGGTGACATAGGCGTTAAAATGGTCAGTACGCACTTTGATATGAACAAAGACTTAGAAAAGAATATCGAACGAGGTGCCGAGGCTGGTCTTAAATACATGCTTTGCCCCTTTTTAGGGCCTCAAAAAACCATTGACGACTGGAAGAAAAAAGCCGATTTATTTAACCAAGTGGGCGAAAAAGTAACCAAAGCAGGGATGAAGTTTGGTTATCATAACCACGACTATTCATTCAAACCGTTGGAAGGGCAAATTCCTCACGAAGTACTTTTGGCCAATACCGACCCAAAATACGTCATGTTTGAGTTAGATTTGTGCTGGATTGTAGCCGCTGGACAGGATGCCGTTGAGCATTTCAAAAAGTACGGCCAACGCTACGAATTGGTTCATATCAAAGACATGGTTAAAGATAACAGCGGGAAGGTTACTCAAAAGGATTTAGGACAAGGGTCGATTGACTTTGTAACAATCCTTGGGGCAGCTAAAAAAGTAGGGGTGAAATATTACCTTGTTGAGCAAGAACAATACCCAGGAACTTCCATTGATAGCATCAAAGTAGATGCAGATTGGATGAAAAAGCTTACTTTTTAATGACTAATTTTATCTTCCCGAGAGTTTAAAACTTTCGGGAAGATTTGTAGAAGCTTTCGGCAAGGCAGTTAATTTTATTCCCCTTCTCTAACCCCTGCCTCGGGTCGGATGACGTATACATCGAGCATCGCTTTAGGGCGAGCGAGGTACTCCCTTAACAAAGTTTTTAATGAATAACCGTTTGGAACATCTTGTGCAGCAAATCCAACGGCATTGAGGCCTTCGTGTTCGGCCAAATAAAGTGCACGTGCGTTATGAAAGTTTTGTGAAATCACTGTTACTCGGTCTTGGCCGTAGATTTCGCGACAACGAACCACCGAGTCATACGTGCGGTAGCCCGCCGTGTCCAAAAGCATAACATCCTCAGGAATTCCCAGTTTCGTCAACGCTTGTTTCATTGCTCTAGGTTCGTCGTAGGTTTCCGCTTCCTTGTTACCGCTCAAAATCAGGTATTTCACTTTCCCTTCTTTAAATAAGAGTGCAGAAGCCTCCATTCGGTACTTAAAAAATAAATTTTCTTTGCCCTTCGCCACGTACTTACTCGTTCCCAACACTAGCCCAACATCATTGGAGGGCAGTGATGCAATATCAAAAAAAACTTTATGATGAGTTGTTAAAACTACAATCCAATTACATAACAAAACAGCTACTACCACCCCAAAAACAGACCACAAGCTGACTTTGATGATTTTTTTCATCAAGGTCACTCGTAAGCGCCGAGAGTGACGAATGGCATTGGTATGTAGCAGTGTGGTTCTCACTCAATAGTATGGTTAGAATAACCCTAGTTGCCCCGTTTCATCTAGTGCTGCTGCAGGTGTCGGAAGGGGTGGAGGTGATATATCTTCCTCTGTTTTAGTTATGGTTTCTGATTCAACTACTTCATTTTCAACGTCTTCTTCAGGTAGAGATTCTAATTGTTTTATCTCTTTTATTTTTAAACTTGAAATTTTATTTCCAAGCGCTTTCCAACCTCTCACGTCAACCAATTCATCAAGCGTATGCAGTTCGGTTTGTGTTTCCGTTTTGCTTTTCTCTGTGATAACTTCCATTCGTGGATGTGCATCGGTGGATACAAACACAAGTTTTGAGCCTTTATTTTCCCCAATAAATAAAAATTTCTTATCCGTTGTGGTGGTTTCTACTTTAAAACGCTTAGCAAAGTAATTTTTTTGTAAAGCTTCATAATAAACTACGGTGATTGGTTTCTCAGGAGCAAACTTCTCTAACTGTACCAATTCTTTAGGCTCATAGCGATTGGTTAAATCAAAATTAGTCAGTTCGTACGTTCCTTCTTTGTAAATCACCAAAATCAAATCACCGTTATCAAAATTGCCTAAGTAGCGACCCCGTTCGTCACGATTGAGGCGTCCAAGTACTTCGTCGTACCACAAATCCACGCCACCCAATGTTGATGCACCTGCTGATTTGAACGCAATTTTACGAACGGGGTATTTGGTCAACACATTCCCCATCGCCGAACGGTTTTTAACCCCAATTTTTGAAAAATCAAACTCAAACAGTTTAATCCGAGCGGAACTTTGTGCGGTTAAACTTACCATAATTGTTTCGGCTTCACCGTTATCGTTAGCACTAAAGTACGTCATTTTTGATTTATTAGTACCTAGCGTCAGGTCATAATCTTTATCGCGGGTAATCCCTGTTACGGCAAAACGTTTGGCATAACTTACCCCCGACTTCCCATCAAGATAGGTAACGTTATAAATCTTACGCTCGTCGTTTTTCTTGAATACCGATACGTAAACAATGTCTTTTCCTACAAACACTTTATCGGCCACACGAACAATCTTATATTTACCATCTCGGCGGAAAACGATAATATCGTCGATATCCGAGCAGTCCATCACGTACTCATCTTTTTTAAGACCATATCCAATAAAACCTTCTTCACGGTTGACGTACAGTTTTTGGTTGGCAGCAGCTACCACAGTTGCAGCAATGGTATTGAAAGAACGAATTTCAGTACGACGTTCACGGTTTTTACCATACTTCTTCAGCAGGCCTTTGAAGTAAGCAATGGCATAGCGAGTCAAGTGAACAAGGTTATCTTCCACTTCTTTCAATTCTTCTTCTAACCGCCTCATGGCTTCGTCTGCCTTAAATGCGTCGTATTTTGAGATACGTTTGATGCGAAGTTCAGTCAAGCGTAGAATATCCTCTTCGACAATTTCACGGTAAAAATCATTTTTGTAGGGAGTCAATCCCAAATCAATGGTTTGAATCACCGCCTCGAAAGTTTCGCACTCCTCAATGTCCCGATAAATACGGTTTTCAATAAATATTTTTTCGAGCGAACTGTACAAAAGTTTTTCCTTCAGCTCAAACCGTTTAATTTCCAACTCACGTTTCAGTAAATGAACGGTTTGGTCGGTACAGGTTTTTAGAATATGTGAAACAGTAACAAAATGCGGTTTTTCATCAAAAATCACACACGCATTGGGCGAAATACTTACTTCACATTCTGTAAAAGCATAGAGGGCATCAATCGTAATATCGGGCGACACCCCTGGTGCAAGGTGAATCACAATCTCAACGTCCTTGGCCGTCAAGTCTTCCACCGCTTGCATTCCTTTGTCAGGTTTCTTGATTTTAATTTTACCTTCTTCGCTGGCTTTAATGATAGAATCCTTGATGGAAGTTGTGGTAGTTCCAAACGGAATTTCACGAATAACCAAAGTTTTCTTATCGACTTCTTCTATTTTGGACCGAACCCTAATTTTCCCCCCGCGCAGTCCATCATTGTAATTGGTTACGTCGACATAACCACCCGTAGGGAAATCGGGATAAAGCGTAAAAGGTTGTCCTTTGAGTAAAGCAATCGATGCCTCTAGTAATTCTACGAAATTATGAGGCATGATTTTGGTCGAAAGCCCAACCGCAATCCCTTCTACTCCCATCGCTAGGAGCAACGGAAACTTAACAGGCAACGTAACAGGCTCGCGCTTGCGGCCGTCGTAGCTCATTTGCCACTCGGTCGTATCATCATTAAAAATAACTTCGTTGCCAAATTTAGAAAGGCGAACTTCAATGTAACGAGCCGCCGCCGCGCCGTCGCCAGTGCGAATGTCGCCCCAGCTTCCTTGGGTATCAAACACCAAGTCTTTTTGACCCATATTGACGATAGCTTCATTGATAGAAGCATCGCCGTGTGGGTGAAACTGCATCGTAGCCCCAATCACGTTGGCTACTTTATTAAAGCGCCCATCGTCCATCTCTTTCAAAGCATGAAGGATACGGCGTTGCACAGGCTTTAATCCATCTTCAATCGTAGGGATGGCTCGCTCTAAAATTACATAAGAAGCATAATCCAAAAACCAGTTTTGATACATATCCGACACAACCAACTGGTCATGGCGTGAGGGTTCGTTAGAGTTTTGGTCTTCAGGTAAAGTGTCGTTTATTTCGCTCATTGGTTCGTATTGAGTACCACGTAATTTAGGAGCTTTTAAAGCTCTTTTACCAAAATTAGTTGCTCAATCGCTATTGGTACATTACTATTATTTAACACGTAAATATACAAAGAATGTCCAAAAATTACGTTTTAAACCCAATCAATCCCTTTTTTCAGCATTGAAAGGGTGTAGTCTTCGCGTGAATTGGGAGCAGGCTGATGGTCGTACTCCCAGCCTGCTAGTGGAGGTAAACTCATCAAAATAGATTCGGTTCGTCCACCCGTTTCTAATCCAAATTTTGTGCCACGGTCCCAAACTAAATTAAATTCGACATAACGACCACGTCGTACCAACTGCCATTTTTTTTCATCTTCCCCAAACGGCAACTCATGATTTTTTCGCATCAATTCGGTATACGTTGGAGCAAAAGTTTCCCCCACTGCTTTTACAAATTCAAACAACTGATTTTTATGTCCATCGTTGGTTGGTTTCAAATAATCGAAGAAAATACCGCCTACGCCGCGAGTTTCTTGACGGTGGGGCAAAAAGAAATAATCGTCGGCCCAGTGTTTAAATTTGGAATAATAATTCGGGTCATGAGCGTCGCAAGTTGCTTTGAGTTGTTGGTGAAACCACCGAGCCTCCTCATCGACGATGTAGTGCGGCGTAAGGTCGATTCCGCCCCCAAACCAGCTTACACCATTTGACATTTCAAAGTAACGCACGTTCATATGAATAATCGGAACCATTGGGCTGAGAGGATGCATCACGATTGATACGCCCGTTGCAAAATATTCAGCCTGTTCTGTAAGATTCATTTGCTTCATTAGAGCCTCGGAGGTTTGACCCTGCACGGCAGAAAAATTGACCCCACCTTTTTCGAGAATATTTCCCGACTGAATCAACCGTGTTCTTCCTCCGCCGCCGCCATGGTGTTGCCAAAGGTCTTCATGAAACTTTCCTTTCCCGTCGGTTTTTTCAATAGCTGTACAAATTTGGTCTTGTAAATGCTGAAAATAGGTCGAAATCGTGTTACGCATAGTTCTATTTAGAATATCAAATAATAGTCTTTTAATAAAGTACGAAAATCTTCAGAATACTTCCCATCTTCCTCATGAATGGTTAATTTCTCCCGAATAAGCGGGATTTTCTCCCTCGAAAATGTTGTTATTTTACGAAAAAGTGGTTTATTTTCTTTTTGAAACACCTCAAGTTGTTTCACTGGCTCAAGCCCTTTTACTTGCAGAAGTTCGGTTATCTTTTGGGTTTCAAAAGGAGGTAATAATACAACAAATCGCCCTTTTTTATGTAATAATTGAGTTACTGACATGGCCAATTCAACCAACGTAAGGCTCTCTGTATGCAACGATTGGTTTCTGATTTCGTTGGTCGACAGTAAGTGATTTTCAAAAAAGGGCGGATTACTAATAATTAAATCATATCCCTTTTCTGGCTTCCAATCTTGGAGCGCTGTTTCATACACCCTGATTCGTTCGGCATAAGGGCTTTGACTGACATTTTCTTGGGCTTGTTCGACGCTTGAACGCTCAATTTCAATGGCATCGATGTGTAAATTTTCGTTCCTTTGCGCCAGCATCAAGGCCAATAAACCTGTACCTGTACCAACATCGAGCCCTTTTTTAGCTCCCGCCACCGACGCGTACGCCCCCAACAAACAGGCTTCTGTGCACACACGCAATGAACTGCGGTCGTGCCAGACAGTAAATTGTTTGAACTTAAAATAGGGATTTGAGCTACGTCCCATGGTGTTTATTTAAATGATTATTCAACTACTTTCGACCAAAGTCAGCGGGATTTTCCCCCCAATATTCGGTTTCCCATTTTAAAATCGAATTGGTGTATTTATTGTTCGAAAGCCATTCTTCCGCACGTTGCAGCATTTCAAAGAGGGCTTTATTACGCGGAGTTACTTCCAATTTAGTGTTTGCATGTCTACGCTTAATCCACGCCATAGCCGTTTTGGAATCGGTATAAATGGGCAAATTACTTTGGTGCTTTTGCAAGTACGCTAAACCGTGGACAATTGCCAAAAACTCGCCAATATTGTTTGTCCCATCTTGAAAAGGGCCTTGATGAAACAGCTTTTGCCCTGTTCGGACATATACCCCCTGATACTCCATATCTCCAGTGGCGGTGTTCCAAGCAGCATCCACTGCTATGCTTTCTGTATTAGGCTTCCCCACGTTGGCAGGTGCTTCTTTGATTGCTAGTTTTGGTTTGCTGGGGGTAATAAACTCCCAATAGCTCTTACTTAATGCCGCTTCTGCTTCTTTCAGGGTATCAAATGACTTGTATTTTGCCTCGGCAAAACCCTTAATTTGCGCCTCACATTCCTCCCACTCCGTAAACACTCCTCGACGGCGGCCTTCCCAAACTACATAAAATTTTCTTTTTTTAGCCATGTTACAAACATAAAGAAAGTACGGGGTAAAATTGGAAGTAACTCGTCTTTTGAAAGAAAATCCACTATAAATTCTATGAAATTTCTTTTTTTAGTGGGCACTTTGGCACTTTCAAGTTTAGCCATCGCCCAAAAAGGGGTTATCCTCACCCCCAACGAAACCGAAAAGAAAATTGAAGTTAGCATCGACGGTAAACCCTTCACTAACTACTTTTACCCTGGCCCTGATGTTTTAAAAAAAGCGGTTCTTTATCCGCTTCTTACCGCCCAAGGTACCGAAATTACACGTGGATGGCCTATCAAACCTCGTACGGGCGAACGCGTAGACCACCCGCACCACGTCGGGATGTGGCTCAACTATGAATCAGTCAATGCCCACGACTTTTGGAACAACTCCTCGAAAGTTGACCACGAAAAACATACCTATGGTACCATCGTTCATACAGGAATTACCCAGATGAAAAGTGGTAAAAAAGAAGGTATTCTAACAGTTACAGCCGATTGGCTTGACAAAAAAGGCGGCTTGATGTTGACCGAAACCACCACGTATATTTTTAAGGGAGACGCCACCACCCGCACCGTTGACCGCATCACGACGCTGACTGCTAAAACGGAGGTAGTGTTTAAAGACGTGAAGGATGGCATGTTTGCCATCCGGGTAGCCCGTCAATTGGAACACCCTTCCAATGGCGCTGCGGAGTTTACCGATGCTTATGGGGTGGTGACTAAAGTTTCGTCGATGGACAACACGGGCATTACGGGAAGTTACCGAACCAGTGAAGGTATTGAGGGCGATAATGTTTGGAGTACGCGTGGTCGTTGGTGCAACCTGCGGGGGAAGATAGGCAACGAAACTATCAATGTTGTGATCATTGACCATCCCAAAAATGTGGGATATCCTACTTATTGGCACGCCCGTGGCTACGGTCTTTTTGCCGCTAATCCGCTTGGGCAGGCCATATTCAGCAAGGGCAAAGAGACCCTCAATCTGACGCTCAAAAACGGCGAATCCACTACTTTTCGATACCGTACGGTTATTGCTTCAAAAACCCTTTCTGACGACCAAATCAATAAAATAGCGACAGATTTTGGGCAGTAGGCTCGATCTGACTATGGTATCGACTTTCTCCCATATTATCCGAACGATGGTAGTTCTTGAAAAGTGTGGATAAAATGTCCAAATGGTGGCTGTACCAACATTGTTAAAAATGGATTTACCCCTTATGGTAATCAACGTATTAAATGCAAGAATTGTAATAAAAGCCCCGTTTTGAACCGTAAAAAATCCTTAAACTATGATAGGGATTCTGTAATTAGATTTTTCTTAGTGTGAGTTAAATTTAGCTTGTCTGTTACTGCCCAACTTTAAGACATATATATTTGATTCTAAGAGTGATAAAGAGGTTTTTGAGTTTGATGAGCTGTATGTATTTTGTAAAAAGAAAACCAATAAAGAGCGGCTTTGAGCCGCTCTTTGTAAACGTACCCGACAAGTTGTAGACTATGTCATTGGCGACCGCAGTGAAATGACCTTCCGACGATTATTGCGTAAAAGCCCCATTGAATATTTACGTGGTAAATCATATAGTGATTATTGAAAATCCTAACGGATACTTTGCAGTAAAGGCAATCACAGGCAAGTTGGCAAAGGCTTTTGTTAAAGTACTTTTCAAATCAAAATTTATTTTTATTACTGATAATCAGTAACTTACTAACAAATTATTAACGACCAATAAACACACCTGACCGCTTACCTGTAGGCTTTTGGGAGTGGTACACTTCCTCTCCATTCACCCATACGCGTTCAATCCCTGATGATAAGGCCGTTGGGGTTTGAATAGAAGAATTTCCATTAACTTGATTAGGGTCAAGCAAAACCAAATCAGCATAAAAATCTGTCTGTATAAGACCTCGTTGCTGAAGTCCCAGATTTTCTGCCGTCAATGATGTCATTTTTTGAATTGCCATTTCTAGCGACATAAGTTGTTTTTCACGTACGTAATACCCCAACACCCGAGTAAACGCCCCATATCCACGCGGATGCCCTCCCCAGCCTCCATCCGAACAAATTGTAGTAAATGGCCACTTCAAAAATGTTGCTACATCATCTTCACTCATGGATTTACCCATAATGGTTTCCGTGCTTTCCTTGAAATCAGGATTTTTTTCGTCAAAATCAGCCGCTTCAGCAATCAGCCCCATAAGCGTTTTGGCCGTTGATTCTTTTCGGATAACGGCAATTTCTGAAATGGTTTTCCCTACGTACGCAACGTTGGGTGCATACCTCACTAACACCGAGCCAGAGGGGTCAAACAATTGATTGGCGGCAAATTCGGCGCTTTCAGCGTTCGTATAATCTCGTTTCGGAAACAAAACCCGCAAAGTCGAATTCCAAAAATCATAAGGGTAGCAATCAGCGGTAATATTAATTCCCTGCGCTCGTGCTTTTTGCAACGTCCTCAACACTTGCCTCGACCGCCCCCACTGGTCGCGTTTAGCAATTTTAATGTGCGAAATCTGAACGGGCATCTTTGTTTGTCTCCCAATCTCAATGATTTCATCCAAAGCTTCATCAAATCCAATGTCTTCGCTGCGAATGTGGCTCATATATCTTCCGCCTGTTTCGGCAACGACTTTGGCCAGTTGCAATACCTCATCACGGTTGGAGAAGAAAGCAGATTCGTATTCCAATCCCGTCGCCAATCCCAACGAACCTTTGTCCATTTCAGCTTTAAGCTCAAGCTTCATCTTCTCAACCTCGTCCTTTTTAGCAGTTCGGAACAGGCTTTTAGCCCCCATCGCCTTAACACGTAGGGTCGAATGCCCTGTGTAGGTCGCCACATTAACTGCCACTGGATGTTGTTTCATTCGTTTTTGTAAGGTATCAATCGGATAGCTACTTCCATCCTGTCCAATCACAATCGTCGTTATTCCCTGGCTCACCAAAGCTTCCGCATCAGGTCGGTTCTCTAATCCTCCAAAATGATGGCTATGGGCATCAATAAACCCTGGTGCTAACACTAATCCGTTGGCATCGATCACCTTTTCTCCCACAAAAGGCTGTAAATCACCAATTTCCCAGATACGATTATTTTTTATACGAACGGAACCTGCATAAGAAGCTATACCCGTTCCATCCACTATTTTAGCGTTAATAATGAGTTCAGTAGTAGGCAGTTTGGCTATTTTTCCTTCTAAAATCTGTTGAGCAACCCGAATCGCCGTTCCATCTTCTGAACTCGTGAGTGCAATGAATGTCCATTTCTGCGCTAGATACCGTTCAATAATCGTTTGAAAACCAACCCAACCACCAGTGTGGGAAACTTTCGACCCCTCTTTATCTAACCCCCACCCAAAGCCATACCACGAAAACGAGCCATCATTAAGTATGGCAGGCTTAAAAGCATCTTGCAGCGTAGCTTTTTTAATCAGTTTTTCGGTCAATAATGCCTGATCCCAAATCAACAAATCTTCGACAGACGAATAAATATTTCCATCTCCCCAGACGCCATCTAATCGTATCAAATCATTGGGTAAGTATTTTTCATTCACTCTTTTAGAGCCAAATACCCTGTTTTCTGGTGATTTGGGCATTTTAAGGGTGTAGATATACGTGTTTTTTAACCCCAAAGGTTGCACAATCTTCCGTTCGAAATAACGCTGAATGGGTTCTTCCGTCAATTTTTCAATAAGATGTGCCAGTAAAATATACCCTGTATTACAATACGAGAATTGCGAATTGGGTTGAAACTGCAATGATGGATGATGATTTTTGAGCAGCTGCACAACCCTTTCGTTAGTGAGTGTATCAAGCGTAGTATTGTACTGCGTAGCCAAGTCAAAGTATTCAGGCAAGCCATGCGTATGATTCAACAGATGTCGAATTGAGATAGAATCATAAGGAAAATCGGGAACATATTGCCTTAGTTTATCATCGTAGTTGAGCTTCCCTTGTTCTTTGAGCATCATAATCATCATGCTCGTAAATTGTTTAGAAACTGAAGCTAAATTGAAAGAAGATTCCGTGGTTAGGGGTTGAGTAGAGTGAGCGGCTACCGTTCCAAACACTTTTTTATACACCACTTTCCCCTCCTTAGCGACCAAGAAAGTACCATTCAGCATTCCACGTTGGTATAGTAAAGTTAGAGATGAGTCGAGTGTAGCAAGTTTTTGAGCATTAGGTTGGGCCATTACAGTTCCCAGAGCAGTCAAAGCAAGGCATAAAGCCTTACGAGCCCATTGATGAAGTGTGCTATACAAAGCCATTTTTTTTTCGCTATAAAAAAAGCGTGGAACCACAATAGCCCCACGCTTTTTAAAGTTATAAATAATACGCAACTACTTTTTCAGCGCCTTGGGCGTCAAAATCATACTCATACGTTTACCTTCCAGTTTTGGTTCAAGCTCCACTTTTCCAATTTCTTCCAGCGCTTTAGCAAATCGCTCTAACAGTTTATAACCTTGGTCTTTGAAAACAATTTCACGTCCAGAAAACTGTACATATGCTTTTACTTTGGCACCTTCTTTAAGGAAGTTCAACGCGTGCTTGAGTTTGAAATCATAGTCATGGTCATCAGTAGTTGGGCTAAAGCGGATTTCTTTAATCACTACTTTCTGAGCATTAGCCTTGATTTCCTTTTGCTTTTTCTTTTGTTCGTACTTGAATTTCGAATAATCAATTACTTTACAAACGGGTGGGACTGCATTTGGTGAAATTTCCACCAAATCTAAATTTTGCTCCTCTGCCATCTTAAGTGCTTGCTGGATTTCGTAAATGCCTTGAGGGACATTTTCTCCAACCAAGCGAACTTGCGGTACACGAATACGTTCATTAATACGGTACGGTTCTTCTTGTCTTACAGGGCGAAAAGGTTTGCGTTGTTGTTGAGCCATTCAATAATTAAATTATGGTAATCTTGTGTTTGATGCGAAAACTAACGAATAGTTGAATTTTCTACAAAGTTTTAGCGAAAAAAGTTTATTTTTTTGCAAAAATAGAATTTCTTCTGAAACTCTATATGACTGAAAATAAAAAAGATAACAGTTAATAGTAAAAGCTTTTTGTCAATGACGACAATTTACCATTAACTGTTACCTAGCAATGATGAAGTTATTTTACTTTAAAAGTTGTCGAACCAATTCGGAAGCCTTCACAATAAAGCTCTATGATATGCTCGCCTTTTTTTAGTGGAATACCACCGCGTGAATAAATAATTGACCCTTGTGATCCGTCAGTACTATAATTGAGGGCTTGTTTTGCCGTATATACTGTTTCACGACCTCCGTAAACAAATGTACCTGAGCCAGTTGCCATATCTGCCATCACAGCACCCTCCGGGTCAAGAATTCGCAAGTAGACCTCACGATTTCCATTTTTAGCAATAGGATTAGCTGCTAAATCAAAATCTACTTTAAGTTTATCGATTCGTTTGGCACGGTAACTGCCGCCATCACGTTCTTTACCTTTAGATGATACCGCATTGACTTCGATTTTTTCCGCTTTAAGCGCCGACGCAATCGTGACTTTTTCTGATAGTTCTTTGTTTTTATTGCTCAAATTATCCACCGAATCTTCAAACGTTTTTTGAAGCGTTACTTTTTCCTCCTCTAGGCCAGTAATTTTGCTTGAAAGTTCCTGATTTTGAGCTGTTACAATACCCAATTCTTCTTTCAGTTTGGCAATATATTGGTCTTTTTGAGCCAAAATTGCTTCATAATTGGCAATCTTTTGTTTGTATTTTGACACATCAACCGATCCCGATGTAGACGTATTTTTCAAAGCAGTGCGGTCACGGTCAAGTTGCTGTTTTAACATAATCAACGAATCCACTTTCCCTCCAAGTTGCTGAATTTCAGCAATTTTAGCATCTAATTGTGTCGAAATAGAGTCAAGTTTCATTTTGGTAGCCACGACTTCTTCCGTTTTTGCCGCAATCACTGTTTCTTGTTCTTTGTTCTTTTCCCGTTCTTTGTAGAAAAAATAAATTAACACTACGTTGAGTAGCGCTAAAATCGCTAATGCAGCAAGGAGCAGGCTTTTGCGGTCATTCTTTTGTCCTTGATTGTAGTCCATAATGTTTGTTAATTAGTTAGAGTAGTTAACGCCCAAGAAACGCAATACTTGGGAATTTATTGCGAAAAATAACAAAAATTTAAATGTTAGAAAATCAACTCCCCCCTAACGAAGACGAGGAAGAAGAATATTACGAACATCACCGCATTGTAGCCGACAAAGGTCAGACGTTGATGCGAATTGACCATTATCTCAAGCATCACCTTTCGGGAGTCACACGGACTAAGCTTCAAAATGCGATTGAGACTGAATCAGTCAAAGTTAATGATAAACCTGTAAAGTCAAGCTATAAAGTAAAACCGTTTGACATTATAACGATTTCAATGCCACATCCACCAAAAGTTACGGAGATTTTGGCAGAGAATATTCCGCTTTCTATTACCCATGAAGACCCCGAAGTACTGATACTCAATAAACCAGCAGGAATGGTCGTACACCCTGCCTATGGCAATTGGAACGGTACGGTGGTCAATGCACTTTTATATCATTTTAACAATTTGCCTACGGGACGAAACGGAGAAGCGCGCCCAGGTTTAATTCACCGAATTGACAAAGATACGTCGGGGCTGTTAGTCATAGCCAAAACCGAATATGCAATGGCTCACGTAGCTCGGCAGTTTTTTGAGCATACCACTGAGCGCACCTATTACGCCCTCATCTGGGGCATTCCAAAAGAAACGAAGGGAACGATTGTAGGGCATATTGGCCGAAGTGCCCGCGACCGAAAAGTAATGGCCGTTTATACCGATGGTAGTCAAGGGAAACATGCGGTAACCCATTATGAAGTACTTGCTACCTACAAATATGTTTCTCTCATCAAATGTAACCTCGAAACGGGGAGAACGCACCAAATTCGAGCACATTTTCAATTTTTAGGACACCCGCTTTTTGGTGACCCTGTTTATGGCGGTGATAAAATTCTTCGTGGCACAACGAGCGGGAGCTATCGTGCATTTGTAGAACACTGTCTACAAATTATACCACGACAGGCGCTTCATGCCAAATCGCTAGGCTTTCAACACCCTCGTACCAAGCAGTGGTTACAGTTTGATTCAGAATTGCCAGAGGATTTTAGAACAGTATTAGAAAAATGGGAAAAATACGCTAATCAATAACCCTTTATTCAACAATCCCTGAAAACAAATCCAGAGCAACCTTACCATTCTGAGATTGAACGTGAATTACTCTTATTTATTCGACTTTTCAGGAAAGAAGTGGGTGAAAATCCTAAATAATTTCAACTTCGGTTAGCCTCCGCTAGAGTGTCCGAACTCGTATATCTCTTTTAAAAAAATAACAATTTCAACACAACCCAAATAAGAAAAAACCTCAAAGATAGGGAGGCCATCTTTGAGGTTTCTCTTTGTGAATTAGTATGATTTATCCAAGCTCTTGGGCCGAAGCACGGTATTTTACTTCTACGTTGTGCAATTCAATCAACGGTTTCAAAAACTCTTCTAAGTAATTAATATCCAACTGACTAGCCGCATCACAAAGGGCTTCTGATGGGCACGTATGTGCTTCTACAAAAAGACCATCCACGCCTGCGGCCACGCCTGCGCGAGCCAAAACTGGCAAATATTCGCGCGCGCCTCCTTTACTATCTTTCGACGGAATACCATACTTACGAATGGCATGGGTTACGTCAAACACCACAGGATACCCTGTTTTATTCATGTGGTAAAAACTACGTGGATCCACAATCAAATCATTGTAACCAAACGTATAACCACGTTCCGTCAAAATAATCTGCTCATTTCCACTGTCTTCAATTTTCTTTACTGGGTGCTTCATGTTCTCAGGCGCTAAGAACTGACCATGTTTCAAATTCACCACTTTGCCCGTTTTGGCAGCCGCCACCACGAGGTTCGTTTGCATACACAAATACGCAGGAATTTGAAGGACATCAACCACTTCGGCCACGGGAACACATTGTTCGGGATAGTGTACATCGGTCAAAAGAGTAAAACCAAACTGCTCCTTCACTTTTGCCAAAATACGCATTCCTTCCTCCAACCCTGGACCCATGTAGTAATCTAGGCTACTACGGTTATCTTTCATAAACGAAGACTTGTAAATGATTTTGATTCCCAAACGTTCCGAAATTTCTTTCAAACGTTCGGCCACGGTCATCATAATTTTTTCGTCTTCAATAACACATGGCCCCGAAATCAAGAACAACTCGTCGGTTCCGCATTCAATATCGCCTACGCGAACAATTTTCTTTTGCATTTTTTATAATCGATTCAGTATATTTCCAATTTTAGTTTTCAAGTCGGGGATGTCATTTTATACAACTCTCCCCAAACAACAGGCTGTGTTTTAAAGTACTGCTGAATTTGCTGGACATTTGGGGGTGAAAGTTACATGATACTCTCAAATTTTATGTACAAAAATGGGTGATTTTATCGGGTAAAACAATTTTCAGGCATCCTCCCACTTCGACTTGATTCCTACTTTATCAAAAAGTTCTGACAAGCTCAACTGGGTCTGACGAATATCTTGCCAATCTTTTAGTACTACGCCTAAGGTCGACTCCACCAACGATTTTTCGAGGTGTTGGATGTGCATCCCCGCCAATGCTTCGGCCCAATCGAGGGTTTCGGCAATGCCTGGCACTTTGTTAAGGCGCTGTTGGCGAAGCTCTTGCATAAACGCCGTAATCTGTCGCGCGAGTGTAGCGTCAATTTGTTCTACTTTCGATTTGACAATAGCCAATTCTTTTTCAAACGGCGGATAATCAATCCACAAATACAAACACCGACGCCGAAGTGCCTCCGAAAGTTCTCGGGTACGGTTTCCCGTCAGAATGACGTGAGGAATGTGAGTCGCTTGAATAGTACCGATTTCGGGAATGGTGATTTGCCAATCCGACAACATTTCAAGCAAAAAACTTTCAAATTCTTCATCGGCTCGATCTACTTCATCTATCAATAATACCGGAGCTTTCGGCTGCGTTAACGCTTTTAATAACGGCCGCTTTAACAAAAATTTTTCGCTAAATAATGTATTTTCTATGTTTCCAAAAGGGTTTTCGTTGGTATAATCCCCCATTGGGGGCAAGGGGGCTATTTTCAAAAACAACAATTGATGTTGGTAATTCCACTCATAAATGGCATGATTTGCATCTAATCCTTCATAGCACTGTAAACGAATCAGTTCCGTTTCCAGTGCCTGTGCCATTACTTTGGCAATTTCCGTTTTGCCAACCCCCGCTGGCCCCTCAATAAGCAAGGGTTTACGAAGTTTCATGGCCAAATACACCGACATAGCTACGTACTCGTCGGCAATATATCCCCGAGTTTGAAGCAAAGTTTGGACAGAGGCAAGGGTTTGAGACATTTTCGAGTGTCGATTTTTTGATTGCAGAGGGCCGAATTGAAGTGTTGAGGGTTGCGCACAACCCGATATGTCTACGAGGTTAGACCGTTGGTCTGACCTCGTTTTCTGTTATTCTACTCAGGAAACTGCGATTTATCAATGGCAGGAATGAGTTTCAGGGCATTTTTGTAGTACACTTTTTTCAGTACTTCGTCAGGCAAACCCATACCATACATGCGCCAGAAAGCATGGTATTTTTTGTGGTAAGGAAAATATTCATCTTCCGTTTCAAGTACGCGGAAATACGTAGCGTATTCAGAAGGTACCCAACTGTCTTTTCCAAAAAGAATTTTATCCTGCCACTTTACAAAAAACTGCCTGGCTGCGCGGGGTTGACGCCCTAATTCGGCAATTACGGCACCAATTTCCACGTACATATTAGGAAAACGAGTCATCAAACTATCTAGTTTTCGCAAATCATTAGGATACCAACCCATGTGGGCGTTGATGAATTTGGTTTTGGGATGACGAGTAAAAACCGCGTGTTGTTCTTTCATCAAAGAATCAAACGGAACGGGGTCATTGTTGCTACGCTTACGTCCTGCGTGAGTTTTAAGCTCTAGCCAACGTTCGTTGTAACGGTCGAGGGGATCCCAAAACGATTTGGGGTCAGCCGTGTGAATAATGACGGGGATACCTAGTTCACCACACTTGGCCCAAATAGGGTCTAAACGGGGGTCACTTACAGCGACACGCTTCCCGTCAGTATCTTTTATTCCGCTAAAACCCAAACTTTTATACACTTTCATCCCTACTGCGCCCGCTTTTACATCCTCTTCAACTTGCTTGGCAGCTCTCTCGCCATAACCAGGCGACCCTACTCCTTTTAATTCGGGGTTAGTAAACACCATAAAACGCTTAGGATAATTCTTTTTTACGTTAGCAAGCATTCCCTTTATCGTGGCTGTCCCTTCTTCCCACTGTTGCGACCATCCACGTCCGCTCAAATTAACCATAACACCCATGTTTAAGGCATCCATGTCAGCAACAAGCTTTGACAAATCTTGATTTGACATGCTGTATTGATGGTTGTGAATGTCGATAAAAGGGTACTTAGATCGGGTGACTTTATGTTCAGCCACTTTCAAGGTCGAAACGGGGTCGTACTCTTCAAAACCCAAAGGTTGCTCAATTTGTCCTCCATTGGTTTGAGCCACAGCGGTCAGTGAGCCCAATAAATACAGTAAGGTTAAGTGTTTTTTCATATTACATTAAAGGATTTAGAACGATTATTGTCTATAAATCAACGCAACACAATGAGCGGCAATGCCTTCTTTTTTTCCGACAAAACCCAAATGCTCAGAAGTCGTGGCTTTGATGGAAATATCCTCAATATCAATGTCCATGACCTTTGAAAGACATTCCTTCATCGTCGGAATGTGCGGATTGAGTTTGGGTTCTTGAAGCACGACCGTCACATCAACATTTCCCACTTCGTAGCCTTTTTCGCGTATCATTTCCATAACTTTCGCCAGCAAAAGTTTGCTATCTACGCCTTTCCATTGGGGGTCTTTGTCTGAAAAATGATACCCAATGTTTCGCATATTGGCTGCACCAAGGAGGGCATCGCACAGCACGTGACAAACTACGTCGGCATCTGAGTGACCTTTAGCTCCGTGCGTATAAGGGATTTTAATACCCCCTAACCAAAAATCACGTCCTTCTTCCAATTGATGTACGTCGTAGCCTTGTCCAATTCTATATTTCATACGTTTATTTAGCTTACTGCTCGATAATACATCGTTGAACAGTTATTTTTAGAAAGTACTTTTTGGGCCATTGCTTGAATATGTTTGGCCGTTACTGCCTGAATTTTGTCCGCTTCTTGATTAACCAAGTCTGGATTTCCAGCGTTGGCGGCGAAGGCCAAGTTCATAGCTCGATTGAGTAACTCAACTTCCGAGAATACCAACGTTGACTCCGCTTGATTTTTCACTTTTTCCAATTCTTTTTCATCCAATACAACCTCTATTAACTCCTGCAATACTTCCTCCAAGGCAGCATCGGCTTCGTCCAGGGTTACTCCAGCGTTCAAATTTCCCTGAATTATCAATAAACCTGGATCAATAGACGAAGTATTGTAGGCATTGATATTTGAAAATAACTGTCTTTCTTTCAGTAGTTTTTGGTACAAACGTGCCGATTTCCCTCTTCCCAAAATATCACCTAGTAAATCTACCGTGTAAAAGTCGTCCTCAAAACGACCAGCAACATGATAGGCTTTGTAAATTGCATTCAAAGGAACTTTTGCTTCAGTTTCCAAAAATCTTGGTGCTGTCTGAATGGGTTCAGATGGTAATTTGCGAACGTATTTCTCACCCGCAGGAATGGGGTCAAACCATTTTTCAGTCAGTGCCTTCACTTGTGACACAGTAACATCACCTGCTACCACCATGATGGCATTGTTGGGCAAATAATATTTGTAGAAAAATGCTTTGACGTCGTCCATGGTAGCATTTTCGATGTGGCTAATTTCTTTACCAATGGTGGCCCAACGATACGGATGTAATTGATAAGCCAGTGGTCTAAGTTTCAACCATACGTCACCATAAGGTTGGTTCAAATACCGTTGTTTAAATTCTTCCACCACCACTTTTTGTTGAACCTCTAACACTTTAGGGTCAAAAGAAAGGCTCATCATTCGATCAGACTCCAACCAAAAGGCCGTTTCAAGATTGGCCGCAGGCAGTGTAATGTAGTAGTTAGTAATATCGGCAGAAGTAAAGGCATTGTTTTCTCCTCCCACCGTTTGGAGGGGTTCATCATAAGATGGTATGTTTTGCGAACCTCCAAACATCAAGTGTTCAAACAAATGTGCAAATCCTGTACGGTTTTCGTCTTCGTCTCGCGAGCCAACATTATACAGGATATTCACGGCGGCCATCGCAGTCGTGTGGTCTTCATGAACATAGACTTCTAGCCCGTTCTGAAGGGTAAAATGGTCGTAGTGAATCATCGGAAACAATTATCTTTCAAAAAAACAGAAATTAATAAACTCTTTGTTAGTTGTCTAACGTTAGATGCAAAGCGAAAGGTTTCTATCCCAACGCTCAAAAATAGTATTTTCTGTCTATTTTACAGGTACAGCTTCATGAAACGAATTTTCTTTCTTACCAACAACCCTCTATCTATCATTCCGTCTTGTACTTCATTAATGCCTTATTTCATTCGATTTGTAGTACTTGTACTTAGTTTGACCCAACTTCCCGTTCGTGCTCAAATTTTATACGATACAACTACCCAAGATTTGGTTTTAGATGCCATCGATCACATTTACAATTACGAGTTTACAGCCGTCGAGCCTATTGCTAAACAAATTAGGGCCAAATACCCCAATCATCCCGTAAATGCTATGCTCAAAGCAATGCAATTACAGTGGCAATATTTGCCTGTGAAGGATAACAAAGCGATGAGTGGACAGTATGCAAAGTTGTTGGAAGAGTGCATCAATAAAGCAAAGATTTTGGAGAAAAACGAAAAAAATCGTTCAGAGGCAGCGTTTTTTTCCATGGCAGGACACGGTTACATCGCGTTGATTCATAATTACAACAACGAAAAAATGAAGGCAGCGAGCGAGGCAAAGAAAGCCTATGATTATGTCATGGACGGCTTTAAATACATGCAACACAATCCCGAATTTTACTTTTCGTCGGGCTTGTACAACTACTACATGATTCGCTACCCCGAAGATCACCCAATTGTAAAACCTGTCGTTTTTTTCTTTAAAGATGGAAATAGAGAAGAGGGCCTTCGACAAATGGATATTGCTTCCCGTAAAGGTGTGTTTACTCGTACAGAATCGGCTTTTTATTTGGCACGCATTTATTTAAAACACGAACAACGCTACGACAAAGCAAGCGGGTATTTGAGTCATTTGGTCGAAAAGTATCCCAATAACCCTATTTTTTTGATGAAGCATACCGAAGCATTAATGCTTTATGGAAAGTTTGAGGAAGCACAGCCTTTTTTAGAAAAGCTCAAGAAAAGAAACGAGGCTTTTTTTTCGCTGATATCACATACTTTGGAGGGTATGTATCAAGAAAAACACTTTCGCAATGACTCTGCCGCCCAAAGAATGTATTTGATAGCCATTCGCCAAACACGTGATGAAGAATACACAAAAGAATACCAAGCCTTCGCATATGCAGGCTTGGCGCGCATTTCGCTTCGAGCAGGAGACAAGATAAAAGCAACCGAGTATTACAAAAAAGTAATGGAACTAGCAGAGTACAAAGGTACTCTCAAAGAAGCCAAAAATTTTTTAAAGTAGTTAATACTTTGCTAAAGTGATTTGAAGCATTCACCCTCTCTTAGCCCTGTAAAGCAACCAAATCGTCAAAATCTTCTGCTAGTTTATAGCTTAAACGGTCAAAAATTTCCGATAACTGGCCATATTGCTGATGATTTGAGTCATTGGGGGAATACGTTTTTACTGATTTTATGGTACGAGAAGCTTCTTCTAAGTTTTCATATCTCCCCAATTTTGTTGATGCCAGTAAGGCAGCCCCTGCACTCGCACTATCGTGTTTATCATTGATATACACCGTTTTACCGAATACATCTGACAGTATTTGTGCAAACAAAGGTAGCGTAGCATAGACGCCATTAATGTACAAGTTTTGGATAGATCGGTATTGTTGAAGCAATTTACCAATACTGTACACTTCATAAATAATACCTTCTACGGTTGCTCTGATGAAGTGTGTACGTTCATGGGTAATATTTACTCCTATGTAGGCTCCACGCGCATTGGCATTCCACAATGGGGCGCGTTCCCCCAATAAATAAGGTAAAAATAACAACCCTCTTGCTCCTGCAGGTACACGTTCGGCCTGCATCAACAATTGGTTGATAGCATATTCCATATCGGTATTTATACCTGAAGCTCCAAATTGCTGCACAAACCACTCAAAAACAACCCCACCATTGTTGGTTGGTCCCCCAGAAATGTAGGTACCCTCGGTTAATATATAGTTAAAAAATCGTTGCTTTTCGTCTACAAGCACTTGTTTACCCGCTACACGTACGGCTCCACTCGACCCGATTGTAATCGTCGCATCTCCTTCAGTAACCACCCCGGCCCCCAGTGTTGCTAAACAGCCGTCGCTCGCCCCCACAATCACTTTGATGGTGGGAGGCAATCGAAACAATCGAATGTACTCCTTCTTGAGTTTTAAATCGTCGAAGTCGATGGAAACGGGTTCTGATAATTGATGGGATTTAATTCGCGCAAAGTCAAGTGCCGACGGTTCCCAATTAAGCTGGTGAATGTTGAACAAGCCTGTTGAAGATGCTAAGCTATAATCCACAACCAGCTGCCCTGTCAATTGATAAATAATATATTCTTTGATGGAAACAAATTTATAGATTTTCTCTAACCAAGACGGCGAAGTGTTAGTACCAAACCAACGAATTTTAATCAACGGAGACATTGGGTGAATGGGCGTACCCGTCTGCTCATAAATAGCTGCTCCTAAATTTGAGTTTTTTAGAAGCATAGCCTCGTCTCTTCCACGGTTATCGGCCCAAATTACTGCATTACGGAGCGGGACTCCATGTTTATCTATGGGAAGAACACTATGCATTGATGCGCTAAAAACAATAGCCACTGGTCGATACTTTTTGGATAAAACATCGTTAAAAAGACCTTTTAAAGCATACAAAACAGTCAAAAAAATTTGTTCAGGGTCTTGTTCACTAAAATCAGGCTGAGGGTGAAAAGTAGGATAACTCCCCTGCCGTGTTCCAAGTAGATTATTTGTTAAATCAAAAGCAGATGCTTTGACTTTTGTGGTACCAATGTCAATAGTGATGATGTACTCCATAGAATAAACAAAAGATAACGATGAAGAAGGTAATTGAATATAAACGTGCAAAAATTACTTTTTAGAATTTGCTACGAGCTGTCACCCGTCTGGCGTTTTCGATAATGCCCTGGCGTATAACCAGTCAATTTTTTAAAGGTAGTGGAAAAGTGCTGCGAAGAATAAAACCCCGTATCAAGAGCTATATCAGTAAGACTTTTTTCGGTTTGCCGAAGTTGGCGCATTGCCTCAGCAATACGGATATTTATCAAATAGTTTAAAGGCGAAAAACCTGAGTATGCTTTTACTTTTTCGGTAAAAGCCGTACTTCCCAATCCTACTACAGTAGCCATTTCTTCGACGGTCCACGGGTAGTCAAGGTTATCACGAAGCATTTTTTCTAATTGTTCAAAAGCCTTAGGAAAGTCTCGTCGTTGGTTTTGTTGTTGACTTTGTTGGCGAACAATGATAACGAGCAGTTCATCAAGCAGTTGGTTGACTCTTGTCTGGTACGCAAACTCTGCCTGTTTGAGCTCTTGCTCTATTTTTGTAAGTAGGTCATTGACCTGCTTTAACTGGTTCAAAACCATCGGTGCATGTGACACCATTAAGCGCCCCATCAGCTTCTGGTCATTTTCCTGAATCGCCGACCAAGCCCCTAAACGCAGCTCGCCGCTAGGCTCAAATACCTCAACTTCCAACTTTAACCAAGCAAAACTTCCAATTTCTAATGTATTTGTTGGACTACCTAACTGCTGCCAAGGACACAAAGCAACAACATCATTTGGGTACAATACGTAGCGTTTCTGCTCAATTATCCACTCATATTTACCTTCTAAAATACATAATATATAAATACCCCCTTTTACTTCAATAGGCCAATCATTAAGCCTAACCGTCTGATTTTTAAGACGAACAAGCTCCTTTAAGTGTAAAAAATCGGAAAACGGCACTAAAGAATATGCGGGTTTATTCATTTAAAAACAACTTATTCACTATTTTTTTTAATAAAACATCAAAATATTACAAAAATCAACATCGTCTAATCGTAGAAGTTTTTGGCACTTTCTTCTTATTTTTTTGCACTCAGTTCATTAACCTATCAGTTCAATTCGACATACCCTTTAAACTTACCAACAATTTATCATTAAGATGAGAAAATTTCTATTCATGCCCAAAGTCATTCTAATGTTAATGACATTTTTGGCACTCACGACCACACTCTGGGCCCAAAATCGTGTAAATGGAACTGTTACTAATGCCGCCGACAAATTACCCCTTGCTGGAGTATCGGTAGTTGTAAAAGGAAGCACAACAGGTACATCTACCGACGGCAGCGGAAATTACAGCCTATCGGCCCCAAATGGAGCCACCCTTGTTTTTAGTTTCATTGGCTATGGTTCAAAAGAAATTTCGGTGGGAAACCAAACTCGAATCGATATTTCGCTATCTGAAAGTGCTGAAGCCCTCAATGAAGTCGTCGTAACGGCTTTGGGTATCAAAAAAGAAGCCAAAAAGCTTGGTTATGCCACGGCTACTATCAATGCCGATGCCCTCACCGAAAACCGTACTCCTAACTTCATGAACTCTTTACAGGGTAAAATTGCGGGGGTAAATATTTCTGGGTTGGGAACAGGACCTGCGGGTACTTCTAAAATTCGGATTCGTGGCCAATCTTCTATTTCGGGGCAAAACAACCCCTTAATTGTCGTAAACGGTATTCCAATTGATAATACCAACTTTGGGACTAACCCAGGAAATGCCGCTGCGGATAACTCCGTTGGGGTCAGAGGAGGGGGAAATACATCAGACGGTGGTGACGGTTTATCGTCGATTAATCCTGACGATATCGAGAGTATGACTGTCCTCAAAGGTGCAACTGCGGCTGCTCTGTACGGCTCACGCGCTAAAGACGGAGTATTGATGATTACCACCAAAACAAAAGGAAGTGGTAAAGGAATTGGTGTTAGTTACAACAGCAACTATACTAACGAAACGCCCCTTGATTTTACAGATTATCAGTACGAATACGGTCAAGGCGAAAACGGTGTTCGTCCTACGACTCCTAACCCCACTTCAGGCCAGTGGTCGTTTGGCGAGAAATTTCAACCAGGTATGACCCAAGTTCTGTTTGACAATGTGACGGTTCCTTACGTACCAGTTTATAACCGTATCCGTAAGTTTTTCCGTAATGGTTCCAACTTTACCAATACGGTCAGCTTATCATCTGCTAGTGAAAAAGGAGGCTTTAACCTTTCCTTTGCCAACATGGACAGCAAGGGAATTGTACCCAACAACAGTTTTAATCGTAAAACCATTAACCTCGGCTATTCATACGAGTTATCGAAAAAATTGAGTTTCTCAGGAAACATCAATTATTCTCACGAGTACAACAAAAACCCACCAAACATTGCCAACCAAGATAACTCTATCCCCACTGCCCTCTTCAACTTAGCCAACTCAATGCCGTTGGAATTGATGGAAGCCAAGAAATTCAATGCAGCTGGAAACGAGTACATTTATTCGCGTTTTCAAAACCGTACAAACCCTTACTTTACCCTCTCTGAACAATTCCAAAATATTATCCGCGACCGCCTTTTTGGTAACATTTCGGTTAAATATAATTTGCTTCCTTGGTTATTTGTTCAAGGACGTGTGGGTCAAGATTATTGGTCGCGCGACCAAGATTACAACAACTTCCCAACGGGTCAAGCATCGCTTGCGCCAGCACCTGCGGGTTTTGTAAACGGTTTGTACACGCAAGAATCAAGAAGATTCCGTGAAATTAACACCGATATCTTGATTTCGGGCACTCAGAAATTTGGCGATTTTGGCTTAGATTTCAACTTGGGTGGCAATAAAATGTACCGTCGTTCGGACGTCAACAGCGTTCAAGTACAGGATTTTGTCGTAAGAGGTTTGTATACCGTTATGAACGGGCGCGTTAAAGACCCCATTTATGGACTTTCTGAGCGGGCAGTTAACTCGGTTTACGGGTCAGCTGAATTTTCGTACAAAAACGTATTGTTCTTAAATGCAACTGTACGAAACGATTGGTTTTCTACTCTTTCTCCCGAGAATCGTAGCATTCTATATCCTTCTCTTTCTGGAAGCTTTGTATTTTCACAGGCTTTCGACAATATTCCTAGCTGGTTAACCTTTGGGAAACTCCGTGCTGCTTATGCTGAAGTGGGAAGCGATACCGACGTAGCCCCTTATTCCAACAATTTGTTTTACGGTATCAATGCTAACCTCTTTGGCGGGCAGCCAGTGGGTGGTTCGTCAGGAACAACTACCTTGCCTAACGCCAATCTCCGCCCAATGCGTACGGCCGAAACCGAACTTGGATTAGAACTCAAATTGTTGGATAGTCGTGTATCGTTGGATGCAGCAGTGTACAACAAAATAACGACAGACCAAATCGTTTCTGCTCAAATTTCGGATGCTTCAGGTTTTGTCACAACCCTTATCAACAGTGGCAAGAGCCAAAACCGTGGTTTTGAAATGTTGTTAAATATCATACCCATCAAAACCAATGATTTTCAGTGGGATTTAACTCTCAATGGATCGTATAACAAAACCAAAGTACTGAGCCTTTTAACAGATACTCCAGGTGAACGAATTACGGTTGGAACGCACGTATTTAATGGAGAGCTCCGCCAAGTGGTTGGAGAAGAAATGGGGCAGATTTATGGGTTTGGATTCAAGCGGGATGCTAACGGTCAAATGATCTTTGGTGGTAACGGTATCCCACTTCGCACTGACAACCTCATTTCGTACGGTTCGGCCTTGCCAAAGTGGATTGGTGGTATTAACAACACCTTTAATTATAAAGGCATCAATGTATCATTTTTAATTGATTTCAAATTGGGAAACATGATGCTTTCAGGTACTAACTTCAACGCTGTTCGCCACGGTTTACATAAAATGACATTGGTAGGTCGCGATGGGGGTGTACTTGGAGTGGGTGTTAACGCAAAAGGTGAACCTAATACGGTGAAAGCACCTGTGCAGGACTACTGGTCAGTGGTACGGTCGCTTGCACTCGTCGAACCTGTCATTTATGATGGCGGCTACTGGAAACTTCGCCAAATTACTGCTGGATATGACTTTACACGCTTTTTACCCAAAAACTTCCCTGTTAAAAATTTAAAACTAAGTGCCGTAGCAAACAACGTATTCCTACTTAAAAAGTGGGTTGATAACATTGACCCTGAATCGTTTGGTTATTCTTCGGACAACCTTGTGGGCATGGAATCAACAGGATTGCCAACGACACGAAGTATTGGTTTCAATCTCAATGCAAAGTTTTAACCCCCAAACCCCCGAAGGGGGCTTATATCCAAGCTTTCGGGGACACTACAAAAGATTAATATAATGAAACACATACTTAAAAAATCGGTTTTTTTACTCCCAATTTGGGCTGCTGCTGTCGTTAGTTTAGGAGGATGTGATCAAGGTTTTGACGAACTCAATATCAATAAAAACGCCGCACTTTCGGTCAATCCAATCTTTATTCTTAACAATGCGACTGTAAACTCAGCTTTTACAACAGGCTCTGTTTTCTATGAAATTGGTATTGTTCAACAAATGATTTCCCCAAACTCTGGAGTGTTAACAGGGGCTAATTTTAACCAAGACAACCGAGACAACACCGTTCAGAATTGGCAAAAGTATTACCGTAACGTGATTCGTAACTCGCAGGACGTTATTAATCAAACACAATCGGTTGCAAGTCGTAGCAATTTATACAATATGGCCCGAATCATTCAGGCCAACGCCTACATGATTTTGACCGATTCCTACGGCGATATTCCCTACTCGGAGGCGGAAAAAGGCTACACCAATCAAATATTTTTGCCAAAATATGACACCCAACAGGCTGTTTACACAGGAATTATAAAAGAACTGACAGAAGCAACTGCCGCGTTAGATGCTTCTAAAACCGTTGAAACGGCGGATGTACTCTACAGTGGAAACATCGCGCTCTGGAAAAAGTACGGCAATTCACTACTACTTCGTGCAGGAATGCGCTTGAGTAAAGTAGACGCAGCTCAAGCTCAACAAGTAGTAGCAAGAGCCGCCCAAGCGGGTGTTATGGAGAGCAATTCGGACAATGCCATTATTAAACACGACGCCAACTATGTCAATGGTATTGGTAACTTATTGAATGCCACCGAGGCAGCTAACGTATATTTGGCAGCCCCATTTGTTGATTTCCTCAAAAAGACGAACGACCCCCGTTTGAAATCCATTGCTGTTCGTTATGTTGGGGCAAAATCAGGGCCTGAACAAGTGGCCTCTCGTGCCTCTACTGACCCTACCCTCCAAATTGGGATGCCTTTAGGATACGATAATAACACTATTTCGGCTGAGGTAACTAAAAATAAATTGGCTAGTTTCTACGACTTTACACAAGTTGACCGCACTCGTGTGGTAAAAACTACGGCTCCTACTTTCTTGGTGACAGCTGCCCAAACGCAACTTTTGTTAGCTGAAGCAGCTCAGAAAGGCTGGGTTACAGGCACCACTGCAGAAACCTACTTCAACCGTGGAGTTCGTTTGCACATGGAGCAAATGGCCTTGTATGATGCCAACTCGGCAGTAGCCGCAGTAGATATTGATGCCTATTTGAAAGCCAATCCTTATGTTGCAGCTAGCGCATTAGAACAAATCAACACCCAATATTGGGTAGCGTCTTTCTTAAATGGCCCCGAAGCTTTTGCTAACTTCCGCCGTAGTGGTTTCCCAAAACTTACCCCTAATCCATTCCCAGGAAAGGGTATTAAAGGCGATTTTATTAAACGATTGACTTATCCCAACTCCGAAATCTCGGTTAATAATGCCAATGTAAAAGAAGCCATAGCTCGTCAGGGAGCCGATGATTTAGATACAAAAGTTTGGTGGGATAAATAATTTTCCACGTGTGAGAGTGGGGATTGAGCAATGATACCCCTATTTTTGCCTTTTCCCTCTCATTTATTCATGTTATAAAATATCAGTATTAATGCAAATTGGATTTGTAGGTCTTGGCAAAATGGGGTACAACCTAGCCCTCAATCTTCATCGTCACGGTTATGAAGTAGTTGCGTACGATGTAATGACCGAAAACGTCAAAAATATTCTTCTTGAAGGTGTAACTCCCGCCTTTAGTTTGGAGGAGCTTTGCCAACAACTTAACGGCAGAAAAGTAATTTGGCTCATGGTACCAGCAGGAAAACCAGTTGATGATTGTATCGAAGCCTTACTACCTTTTTTGACCGCCAATGACATTATCATTGATGGTGGAAATTCTAACTTTAATGACTCGATCCGTCGCTATACTTACCTCAAATCCAAAAATATTGATTTCCTTGATTGCGGAACAAGTGGAGGCGTAGATGGCGCCTTAAATGGTGCCTGTACCATGATTGGTGGCGAAGATGATGTTTTCAATTACTGCACTTCAGTCTTCAACGACATTTCACTTCCCAACGGTTGGCTTCACGCTGGAGGCCCTGGAAGTGGCCACTTCGTAAAAATGGTTCACAACGGCATCGAATACGGGATGATGCAAGCCATTGCGGAAGGTTTTGAAGTCATGGAACAATCAAAATACAACCTTGATTTGGAGCAGGTGGCTCGAGTATTTAATCATGGTTCAGTGGTACGGAGTTGGTTAATGGAATTGACTGAGAAAGCCTTTTCCAAAGACCCTAAATTAGAGGCCATTAAAGGTGTTATGCACTCCTCTGGTGAAGGTAAATGGACACTAGAGACGGCCCTCGACATGGGGATTCCAACCCCAGTGATTGCTCTTTCATTATTGATGCGCTATCGCTCACAGCAAGACGATACCTTTACGGGCAAAGTCGTAGCGGCACTTCGCAACGAATTCGGCGGCCACGCCGTAGAAAAAGCCCATTAAATGACGAGTGCAGAATGTCGAATTATTGTTTTTTATTCGACATTCTGCACTCGTCATTCTGATTTATTCTACTTCCTGCACTTTATAGACCTGAATTTCGGTTACGTACACGGTTTTTTCTTCTTTGTTTTTGTAAGAACGATAGTTCAATTTGCCTTCTATCGATACCTTTTTTCCTTTGGTAATCAACCGTTCGCACACATCCGCTACTTTGCCAAATGCTACAAGGTTGTGCCACATTTTACTTTCAACCTCTTCATTATTACGGTTCTTGTAAGTCTCTTTTGTCACCATTGTGAAAGAAGCCAATTTCCCATTTTCGAATGTCCGTACGTTCAAATCTTTACCTACGTTACCTGTTAATGTTACCTTGTTCATGTTCCTAAAAGTTTGTATTTGAGTGATTTGATTTTGTTTGTCCATTGTCTTTCAATCGACGGTACAAAGTTGCTGCCTCACCACTACTCGATTCGGTTCGTAATCGTTTCTAGTTGGATAAAAACGTTTGTAACCGTTTACAAACGGATAAGAATATGTATATTGCGTAAGCAAAACCAAAAAGCCATGAAAAATTGCCTTGAATGCGGGGAAAAAATAATGGGCAGATCTGACAAAAAATTTTGTTCGGATGCCTGTCGAAATGCTTATAACAACAAATTAAACTCAGGCTCCAATAATTTAGTCCGAAACATCAACAATACGTTACGAAAAAATCGCCGTATTTTGGAAGAAGCCTGTAGAGCAGATGACAAAGGAAAAATCTCAAAAAGTGCCTTACTCCGAGAAGGCTTCGATTTTACCTATTTTACCAGTATCCGAACCACTCAAAAAGGCGCTACGTACATCTTTGTGTACGAATATGGTTATTTACTACTCGACAACGAACAGTACTTGGTTGTGAAAGACCGTAAATCATAGTCAAGGCTGAGCATACCCTTCTTTGAGAACTGCTTCAGCGGGCTTTTCTTGAAACGAAAAAGCATCGTGGTAAAATTGACGACGTGGTGGTTGAAGAAACCATTTCCACGCAAAAGCCCCCACTAGCCACTTTTTGGGCCAAACTTCTTTGAAAAAAGCGCGGTAGGCATCTGCTTGTAAAGCCAAATTTTCAACTTTATCATTTTGCGATTCCCAAGGTTTTTCAGTAGCAAAATCAACACTTCGGTACCCTATTTCGGTAAATAAAACAGGTTTTTGAAATTTACTCGCAAACTCTTCTATTTCTTCCAAATGCGATTGCCATCCTTTTTGAAGTGACTCCACAGAAGGATGCTTTTCTGTCGATAGAGGGAAATAAGCATCTATGCCAATGAAGTCTAAATCTTGCCAAAAAGGATTTTTGGGGTAATGATTCCAGTTATCAGCATACGTGAGCGGCCCCGAATAAATCGTTCGTATTTTTTTGATTAAGCTTCTCCAAAATTCAGGTCTTTTTCGAGCAAAATTATCCATTTCTGTACCTATACACAGCAATTCTACTTTCAACGAATCAGCAACACTTGCATTGGTGAGAATGTAATCACCAAAATCTTTTTCAAAAATTCTCCAGTCCGCCTCCGACTTTAAATCAAAATCTCCAGTGTACATCCCCCTACTTACCCAAGCATGAGGCTTAAGCATGACTTTAAGCTTGTTTTTGTGGGCTAGCTCAATGGTTTTAGAAATTCCTTCTATGGTCTCTCCCCACCACATTTTATTCTTATTAAAGTAAAAGTGCGGTTCATTTTCTCGGCAAAAACCATAGGGTACTACAGCTACCCATTCAGCATTGGTATTACGAATTGGTACAAAAACCAACGAATCTACTGGTTCGGAGGGAGCTACCAAATTCAAACCTTTCATTTTGACACCCGAATATACAGGAGGTGTTGGACGTGTACAACTGTTACCAATAACTGACAGAACCACCAAAAGGATAGCACTAAATGTGAGGCGGTGAACGTCATAGCCAACCATGTTGCGAGGGGTATAGATAAGTTTAAAATCAGGATTTATTACAAAAGAAAAAACTTCTGCTTTTTACAGATGGAAGCTCCAAAAATCTTTTTTAGCGCTCTTATCAAACAGGTGATCTGTAACGTACTACTCCAATCATTATGGTAACCCATTACTTAAATACTTAATGGGAGGCACCTGCTACTTTAATGTTTAAATTACTCACTTGGTAGGTCAAGTCAGTTTCAAAATTAGTGTTCGTTTTATTTTTTTTCAAAAATTAAAAAATTGCCTTTATTCCCAATAAGCCCCGTTGCTTCTTGCTCACTAAAGGCACCTAATTCGAGTTGCTGTTTTCCGTTAGTAGTACTCAATTGAAAATCCACCGCTTGTTCCAGCAACGAAAAATAACGGGATTCACATTTCATCAACTCTGGATAACCACCCATTTTTGTACTCCTAATAGGTACCATTTTAAGTTTTCCATTTTTTTTAGTTTCGTTATATAATTCAACTGTGTACCTCCCGAAATACTGATTGACCGAAGAACGACCATTTAATAATAGCATCGCCTCCGTTTCGTCTTTTGTGGTCGTTAGTGTCAAAGTGATTGGTTCAAAAATACCTTCATTTTGTACTCCACAGGGCAAATCCATAATATCCCCAAGAAGAATACTTTTTAGCACCCACGTACCCGTCAAATCACTTACCGAGCCTAATTCAACATTGGTGGATTTAGTACAAGCCCCAAGGTTAAAAACCAACAGACCACCTATCATCCTTAAAATTATAATCTTTTTCATAGCCATATTTTTCCAGTAGTGACTTCTCAAGTTAGAAAAAGGTTGGAATTAGGTACAAAATTTTCGAAGCGAACATAATCCAAGCTGCCTACTAACAAAAAAGGCCACTTCAAAGTGGCCTTTTTTGTTAGTAGGTGCTCTCTCTTCGCTCAACCAAGATATGTTTTAAGTGCTTTGCTGCGTGAAGTATGACGCAAGCGACGAATCGCTTTTTCTTTGATTTGGCGAACACGTTCGCGGGTCAAATTAAATTTCTCACCGATTTCTTCAAGTGTCATTGGATGCTCACCGTTCAATCCGAAATAAAGTGCTATGACATCCGACTCACGTTGGGTGAGGGTCGAAAGCGCACGAGCTACTTCTTTACGGAGTGAATCGTTGATAAGCCCTTGGTCGGGCTTCTCTTCCATATCATTCTCAAGAACGTCAAGAAGGCTATTTTCTTCCCCTTGCACAAACGGCGCATCCATCGAAACATGGCGCCCCGAAATTTTCAGTGTATCAACTACCTCATTAGCTGAAATATCCAATACTTCGGCCAATTCTTCGGGGGAAGGCTCACGCTCAAATTTTTGTTCGAGGTCAGAAAACGTCTTTGATATTTTATTAAGAGAACCGACACGGTTGAGTGGAAGGCGAACAATACGCGATTGTTCAGCCAACGCTTGCAAAATGGACTGACGAATCCACCATACAGCGTACGAGATGAATTTAAAACCACGGGTTTCATCAAAGCGCTGAGCAGCCTTAATCAAACCTAGGTTTCCTTCATTGATAAGGTCACCAAGTGAAAGACCTTGATTTTGGTATTGTTTCGCAACCGATACCACAAATCGGAGATTCGCTTTGGTTAGTCGTTCCAAAGCTTGCTGGTCTCCTTCTCGAATGCGCTGCGCCAAAGTCACCTCCTCATCAGGAGTTAGCAAATCCACCTTACCAATCTCTTGTAAATACTTATCGAGGGACTGGCTTTCGCGATTGGTTATTTGCTTACTAATTTTAAGCTGTCTCATCTATCTTTACTTTGGTGCTTTGTACTATTACAATTCTGTAACGTAAAAAGCGAAACAAAAGTTGATTTTCTAGTTTCTAATTTAAGTTAAAAAAACAAAAATCTACTTATCGCGACGACGGTTATCATCACGACGGCGATCACCGCCACGGTCGTTGCGTTCTCCTCTGTCTTCACGCGGTGGTCTTTCAACAAAACCTTCAGGTTTTGGCAATAATATCTTGCGTGAAAGGCGAAATTTACCCGTTTTCTTATCATGCTCTACAAGTTTGACTTGCACCTCATCTCCTACATTCAAAACGCCATCCATACTTTCGAGGCGCTCCCATGTAATCTCGGAAATGTGCAATAATCCATCCTTGCCTGGCATAAATTCTACAAAGGCGCCAAACGGTTGAAGAGTTTTTACCGTACCAGTATAAACTTCCCCTACTTCAGGAATCGCAACGATGCCTTTGATGCGCTTAACGGCAATGTCCATACTATCGGCGTTGTTTGCAAAAATGCTAACGTAGCCCATACTATCCCGCTCTTCAATAGTAACCGTTGCTCCAGATACGCGCTGAATTTCTTGAACCACTTTTCCACCTGGCCCAATCACGCCACCAATTTGGTCTTGTGCAATTTGGATAACAACCGCACGCGGAGTTTGTGGTTTAAGGTCAGGGCGAACTTCCACAATGGCTTTCTTCATTTCACCCAAAATATGCAAACGCCCGCGACGAGCTTGGTCAAGTGCTTCTACCAACACTTCGTACGAAAGGCCGTCTACTTTCAAGTCCATCTGACACGCTGTGATACCTTTTTCGGTACCAGTCACTTTAAAGTCCATATCACCGAGGTGATCTTCGTCTCCCAAAATATCAGAAAGTACAGCGTATTTTCCTTGTTCGTCGGTAATCAATCCCATCGCAATCCCAGCAACAGGTGCTTTAATTTTTACCCCTGCATCCATCAATGCCAAGGTACCAGCACAAACAGTTGCCATCGATGATGACCCATTTGACTCTAAAATATCTGATACAATACGTACAGTGTACGGGTTTTCCTCATCAGGTGGCATTACCTTCTTCAACGAACGGTGTGCTAAGTTTCCGTGCCCTACTTCGCGACGCCCAGGGCCACGGTTTGGTTTCACTTCACCCGTTGAAAAACCTGGGAAGTTATAGTGCAAGAGAAAACGACCGTAGCCATAATACATAGCCGTATCAATGATTTGCTCGTCAAGCTTTGTTCCCAACGTTACGGTTGTCAATGACTGAGTCTCTCCACGAGTAAACAATGCAGAACCGTGAGGAGTAGGTAAGAAATCTACTTCACACATGATTGGACGAATCTGGTCTAGTGCACGTCCATCAAGGCGTGTACGCTCATCTAACACCAAACGACGCGATGCTTCCCACTCTAAATCATGGTAATAACGCTTAATTAAGCCTACTTTTTCATCGTAAGTATCTGGGTTTTCCGCTTTATACTGCTCCAAAAACTCAGCAATAACGGCCTTAAACCCTTCTTTACGCAATTGCTTATTAGCATTTCCTTGACGCGCTACGGCATAAATTTTATCGTAACAAGCTTCGCGTACTTTCGCACGAAGTTCTTCATCATGAATCACATACTCAAAACTACGTTTTTCTGTTTTTCCTGCCTCGGCTTCCAATTCTTTCTGAACAGCACATTGAAGCTTAATGACTTCGTGTGCTGCTTTCAGCGCCTCTACCATTTCTTCTTCAGAAGCCTCACTCATTTCCCCTTCTACCATACAAATATCTTTCTCAGAAGCCGCAACAATCAAATCCATCGTTGCATTCTTCAATAAAGAAGTGGGGGGATTAATAACGTATTCCCCGTCTATTTTCGCAACGCGAACTTCCGAAATGGGGCCGTTGAAAGGTACATCCGTAATCATCAACGCAGATGAAGCGGCCAATGCTGCAAGGGCATCCGGCAAAACCTCAGCATCGGCTGATATTAAAAATACGTTTACTTGGGTATCTGCATAGAAATCATCGGGGAACATAGGACGCAAAGCGCGGTCCACCAAACGACTCACTAACACTTCATGGTCTGACAAACGACCTTCGCGTTTCTGGAAACTACCAGGAATGCGACCAGCCGAAGCAAATTTTTCTTGGTAATCAACCGAAAGAGGCAAAAAATCAGTGCCTGGCCTTACATCGGGATTAGATACAACTGTCGCCAAAAGCATCGTATTACCCATACGAACCACGACTGAACCGTGAGCCTGACGGGCTAGCTTTCCTGTTTCAATTGTAATGATACGACCATCGGGGAGGTTGATAGTCTTTGTGATGATATTAAACATGAAAGAAGAATTAAAAAACCGCTTGAAAACCTATCCCTCAGCGAACATGATAGGTTATTATTTATAAAACCGCAAAAAGAAATTATTTACTTATTTAGGTGAAGATAAATAACAAACAGGGAAGTCAGTTGTCTGACGTTCCCTGTTTGAAGTATCGCATTACTTTCTGATATTCAGTTCAGCGATGATTGCACGATAACGGCTGATATCATTCTTGAGAAGATAGTTCAACAAACGTCTGCGCTTTCCTACCAATTTCAAAAGACCGAGACGAGTAGCATTATCATGCTTGTGCTGCTTCAAGTGCTCTGTCAAGTGGTTGATACGGTGAGTGAATAGAGCGATTTGTGATTCAGATGAACCTGTATCGCTGTCTGACTTGCCATATTTTTTGAACAAGTCTTTTTTTACTTCCGATGTTAAATACATGATTGTAACCTCAGATGGATTTAATGTGAAAAATATAAAAAACAAAAACGCCTGCAAAGATAGACGTTTTTATTGTAACAATCAACCATTTTTCTTACTAGATGTCGATTGTTGCGATTCAAGTACTTCACGAACTCTTGGCAACAGGGCACTCGTAGGATAATCTTTGGTAAAACTATTTAATGCCTTGAGATACGCCTCTTTACCTTGCAGTTTCCCAAGTAGATAAATGCGAAGCAACGCATACTTATCCTCAATTTTACTACCTGAGTAAGTGACCATTGCCATTTCAAGTTGAGCAAATGCTTCTGAGTAATTACCAGCTTGATAAAGCATTAAAATTTTCTCGTAATCCTTCAATGCTTCCAGTTCGATGTTTCCTGAAGCAGCTACTGTAATTCCACCATTTTTAGATAATAATCGAGTGTACGATGAATTTGGGAACTCAGCCAACAGTTTTTCTTTCCACAATTGATTATTTTTGACCGAGGTTAAGAAAAGCAAATAATAAATTTCTGGCTTGTAGTTTGTATTCGGAAAGCGAGAAAGAGTTGTTTCGAACGTTTTGATGGCATTTTCAGGTTCTTCTAGGTTAAATTTATAAATTTTTCCTAGCTTATAGTATGCATCTTCCATCCGTTGGTTGGATGCGTCCAATTCTTGTTTCTTGAGAGGGATATTACGGTACAATGCATCCTTTTTAGCTTTCCACTCGGGAGAATCTTTAGTCAACTTGGCTAAATCATCCCCCATCATTTGAATATTAGTCCCCGTTCCTTGAGCAGATGAAACAGCGGTAATATTATTGTCAGAGGGGGAAAGCAGAGAGGCAATTTTTGCGCTTCGACGCCAATCATCTTCCAATTGCCGATTTCCCCATTTTTGACGAAACTCTACTCTCCCATTATTGACCATTGTTAAATCGTACAGGGGGAATCGGTCGGCAGGATTTCCGTCAAAATTAGCAGCATTAGCACTTAGGCTTTGGGCTTGCGAAACCAGTCTTTCGGCTTCTTTCAATTTTCGTTTGTATTCTGCAATTTCATCATCAATCACCTTATCCAAGTATCTATCTAGGGTAGCAGGATTCATTTGAGAAAGTCGTTGTAAGCTGTCTTCCGTCCGTATAGTCGTTATTTGTTTTACAAAATCATCCAAAACATCTTTACGCTCAGCCACTTTTTGGCGCTGAGGCGAAGAAACAGGCAACAACACTAACGCACTGTCAAAATAAGCCTTGGCAAGTTCATAATTTTGAAGTTTATCGTAATAAACCTTTGCCATTTCTAGATATGTATAAGGCACTTGCGAAGTATTGATAGTTGTCTCACGAACTGATTTGCCAAAAAACGCAAGCCCTTTTTTGTAATTTTTTTTACGGATTTCAATAACCCCCATTGAGTAGTAAAGGCGGTCGATAAGGTCGCTATTTTTACGGTCGTTCAAAATCTTTTTGAACCCATCTTCCGTTGAAATTTTGGTATCAGTTAATGCTTCGTTTTGAAGAGAATTCATTTTTGCAAAAAACTCTAAGTCATACGAAGGTCTATTTTTAGAAACGGCTTTATAATGAACATTAGCCGCCACAGGCTTGTCTATCATGTCGTACATTTGAGCAGCTGAATAGTGAATTCGAGCTGTTTCTTCGTTTTTTGAAAGCAAAGGAAATGTCTCTTCCAAAATACCAAGTGCTAGTGGATACTCTTGTTTTTGTTGATGGAGATAAGCCTTAACCAAATAAAAATTGCGAGTATTATCCTCATTTAATGGCAAACTTCGAAGATGCTCTGCCACGCTCAATGCACTGTTGTAGTCTTTGGTTTCTACATAAGCCCGCATTAACCAAATCAAACCTTCATGTTTGTCATCGTCATCTTTTCCTTTTGCATTCACGTAGCGAAGGGTTTCAATACCGTCCGTAAATTGCCCTTTGTACAAACGAGCACGACCAATCAACACCAACGCATTATCAACCCAGCGGCTATTTTGGTGGCGGTCAGGAATTAAAGACCCCTTTTTGATGACATCTTGCAAAAGTGCATCTACACTCTTTGCCTCCATCGAATCCAGCGGATTAAGAATAGGAAGTAGTTGGTTATAATTTTCTTTTCTATTTTTTTTCAATGCAATGTCCGCTTCTTTCATTTTATCACGGGCAATGACATACGCATTGTACTTGGCGGTCAGGTTATGATACCCCACACTCAATCCACTAGTGCTATACTGTGAACAACCAAAAAATAGGGAAGAAACCCCAAAAATGAAGAGGGGAAGGTAATACTGCGAGGAAAAAAGGCGATTTCTAATTTTCATCAAATAACTCACTTTCAAGAGCTTGCTCCTAAATTGTTAGATTTTCTACCGTAAAAGTAACGTTTTATACTGACTAAAAGTATGCAATCCTGATGCCAATATAGTTTTAAATACTTGAAATTGATTTATTAGGCAACTGATAAAATACGTCACAAGTATTAGTAGTTTTTATCTTTATAGATAAACAATAATACATTATTTATCTATAAAAATACTATATAAAAGACTTTATTTATTTATTTTACGTAGCAATATCCATTTATTCTCTTGTAAATTTAAACAATATGTAATTTTGTTACGTTAAAGAACAAGTCCATCAAATTTCTTTTCCAATGGAGCAAAATCCAATAAATCCTGATAAAGTAGCCGAAAACCCTGGGCTCATGGCCTATGCTCACTCTGTTGGTGGGGCAGTCATTAAGCCCATCGATATGGGCAAAGCAAAAGGGAAGGCCGTGCTGGCAATGCGTCAACAAACTGAGCGGCAATTGAACCAAATTTACCAACAAATGGCCACGCTAGCCCAACAAGCTAAAGAACTTCGGCAACGAGTAGAGGTTTCGGAACGAATCTATGCTGCACAAATGAATTTTGAACCCGTGCTAAACGAAACCTACTATGTGTATGAAAAAGAAGACGGCAAGGACGTTTTGTCGATGGTAGCTCCCAGCGAATGGGGACGATCTTATAAATTCAGTCGTTTTATTGCCAAAGTGACCATGTTAGCCGACCATACATGGCACGTTGAATACAACGAAAACCAGCCTTAGAATGCTACTATATTTTTTTCAAACGTGAAAAATCCCTTCGCTCTTCAATACAGCGAAGGGATTTTTCGTTATTCAACTTTAAATATTGCAACATTCCCCCCTCCATATGTCGTAAAAAAGGGTAGTACTATCAAAAAATCCCCACCAGTGATAAAACATCTATCCGTCTACCAGGCCATTCACTTATTCATCTCCATTATATTCTGCTGGAGTGAAAGTTATAGCCAAACTACCTTCACTCTTGCAGGTAGAATAACCGATGCCCAAACGGGAGAAGCAGTACCTTTTGCTGCGGTTACTATTAAAGGAAAAACAGCAGGAGTTACCACCAATTTTGAGGGGTTTTATACCTTAAAAACGACCCAAATCGGCGACTCATTGGTGGCTTCATCTATTTCTTACAAAAAGTGTGCAAAGGCTATTAACCAAGCATTAACTACCCAAACCATTGATTTTCAGCTCGAATCATCAGAATTTAAGCTTCCAGAAGTAAGAGTATATGCAGGAGAAAACCCTGCCTACGGCATTCTAAGGAAAGTAGTAAAACAGAAACCACTGCACAATCCTAATCGCCTACAAGCGTACGAATATGAAAGCTATAATAAAATTGAAGTTGATGTAGACAACCTTTCCGAACGTTTTAAAAAACGTAGGGCACTTAAGCAAATCACTGGCGTTGTAGAACAATTTGATAAAATTGCGGGGGAAGATGGTAAGCCAGTGATTCCCATTTATTTGTCAGAATCGATTTCAAATTATTATTACCGAGAAGACCCAAAAAAGAACAAAGAGAAAATACTTAAAACCAAAGTTTCGGGAATAGCTGTGACCGATGGAAGTTTGATTTCTCAGATGATTGGTTCTTCCTTTCAACAATATAACTTTTATCAAAATTGGCTGAGTGTTCTTGATAAAGACTTCCACTCTCCCATCGCCGATGGCTGGAAAAATACGTATGAATATTATCTTGTTGATACAACGTTTGTGGGAGGATACTGGTGCTATCACATTGACTATGAACCCAAAAGGGAACAAGATCTAGCTTTTAGTGGTTCACTCTGGGTTGATACACTTTCTCACGCCTTAGTTCAAATCGACGCTTCAGTTGGTAAAAAAGCCAACATCAACTTTGTTGAGAAAATTAAACTTCAGCAAGAATACGAGCAAATTGGAGATAGTACTTGGATGCCCGTAAAGTCTCGCATTCTTATTGATGTTGCTGAACTAACTGACTCTACAGCTGGGATGTTAGTAAAGTTTTATACTTCCAATCGAAATATCTTAGTAAATCAACCTCGCCCTCCTAAATTTTACGACTATCCCATTGAATTATCCACCGACTACCGAGACTACCCCAAAGATTTTTGGGAAAAAGCCCGGCACGAACCCCTAACTGTAGGAGAACAAACCGCCTACCAGCTCATCGACTCAGTGAAGCAAGTTCCTATCATGCGAACTTACATTGAAGTATTCAACACGGTTGTGAATGGCTACAAACGCATCCCTAAAGTAAACGTGGACATGGGTCCTTTTTTATACTTGTATTCCAATAACGAAGTCGAAGGGCATCGTTTTCGAGTAGGAGCTAAGACGAATCCTGACTTTAGTCGGAAATGGGTATTAAGTGGAGCCGCAGCCTATGGAACCCTCGATAAAATATGGAAATACAACGTAAGTGTTGATTATATTTTCAGCCGAAAACCTTGGACGATTGGCGGAATCAGTCATAGTTATGACTTAGAACGAGTAGGGCTTTCTACCGAGGCCATTGGAAACAATGTACTTTTTGGGGCTTTAACGAGGTGGGGGGCAGTTCGTCGCGGGTATTTTGAAAGTATTACATCAGCACACATCAAAAGAGAGTTATTTAGGGGCTTCACTCAAACAGTAGGTGTACGCCGACGAACGTTTGAACCCATTTATCCTTTCGCCTTCAAAACAGAACCATCCCTTGGCGACCGTTCTCCTATCCAAAGTAATTACCAAACGGCAGAGTTATTTTTTGAAAGTAGATGGGGGAAAGATGAGATTTTCATCTACAACGAAAACGAGCGCTTGACCTTAGGAACTCAAAAATGGCCCTTGGTTACTTTTCGCTATCAATTGGGTTTACGCAAATTTTTAAATAGTGATTTTAGCTATCATCGATTATCGCTAAATGTAAAGCAGAGTTTTCGAGTCGGTATTTGGGGGCGCTCTAACTACAATCTGACCTTAGGGTATATTCCGTCTACCCTTCCTTATCATTTGTTATATACTCCTTTAGGAAACGAATCAGTATTTTACGTAGAAAGTGCGTTCAACCTCATGAATTACTTTGAGTTTGTAAGTGATAAATACCTACAATTACGGTTTGAACATAATTTTGAAGGATTGTTATTTAATCGACTGCCTGCTATTAAAAAATTAAAATGGCGTTTTTTGGCCAACGCAAAAATTTTATACGGAAGCATCCACCCTTCCAATATAGCACTTCTTTCTCCAAACAATGCGCTTGGGCAATCAGTATTTGCCTTTAATACACTCAAGAATACACCGTATGTAGAAGTTGGATACGCCATTGACAACATTTTCAAAGTACTTCGAGTCGACGCAATCCACCGACTCAACTATCGGCAAAATCCAAGTATTACTTCTTTTACCGTTAAATTTTCCTTTTGGTTTAATATTTAAACGAGCTTTCCAAAAAACAAAATGTTATTTATTCTGCTTACAACACGTCGTAAGAATGCCTAATTTTGCCTACTTTAACAGATACACGGGTATTGCTACCTTTTCAAACTTTACAATACCCAAAACAGAGTAGTTTTTTTTCACCTAGTAGCAACAACAATAAATCAGTAACACTCCGATTTTCTGAACCTTATGTCATTGAGCACAACACAACAGGCATAACAAACATAAGTAACTATACCATTACAGGTTAAGAAGATGATACCATCCTTCTCTTCCGATATAACTTCTGAACCCAAGGCACTATTTTAGTAAATTTCAATCCCCTACTCAACCATCCATTGCATCATCAATCCTGTCAAATAACCGCCATACGTTCCAAGTGCATAGCCCAAAATAGCCAATAATACCCCTACCGACGCAAGCGACGGATGAAACGCAGCAGCTACAACAGGAGCTGATGCTGCTCCGCCAACGTTGGCTTGTGAACCTACTGCAGCAAAAAAGAAAGGGGCTTTAAGGAGTTTCGCAGCCACTAGAGTAACTATGACATGGATAATCATCCATAAAATTCCAACGACAAAAAGTCCTGGGTTAGCAGCAACCGCAAAAATATCCATTTTCATCCCTATGGTGGCCACAAGTATGTAAAGAAATAAACTTCCTACTTTGGAAGCCCCCGCAAATTCCAACTGACGTACACGGGTAAAGGAGAGTAGAATGCCGATAAATGTAACAACGGATACAACCCAAAAGAAAGAAGATGTTAAGCTAAATTTTTCCAATGAAGGATAATTTTCTTTAATCCAAGGAGCCAAAAAATCAGCAGTAAGATGAGCTAGCGCAGTCGCACCAAAACCCACAGCAGCAATCATCACCAGATCATTTAGAGTTGGAATACGTTGTAACTTTTTTTGCTCTTGTTCTAATTTAACACGTAACTCATCAATAGCCGAAGCATCTGCTTTAAAAAAACGATCTATTCTTGTTGCAATCCCCGCACCATAAATTAAAACAGCCATCCATATTTCAGCAGTAATCACATCTACAGCAATTACCTGCGAAAAAAGTTGATCGCTAGGTTGGAACACTTCCTTAAGTGCAGTTTGGTTAGCCCCTCCCCCAATCCAACTTCCAGCAATAGTGGCTAAACCTCTCCAAACAGCATCAGGCCCTGCCCCTCCAACTACCTCAGGTGCAAAAAATTTTACGATAGCTACCGACATCGGCCCACCCAGCATTACTCCTAGTGTTCCTGCTAAAAAAACAATAAGGGCTTTAGGACCAAGTTTTATAACGGCTTCAAAATCCATTCCAAGGGTAAAATAGACCAAACAAGCTGGAAGAAAATACTGAGAAATGACCGAGTATAGTTTAGATTCTTCTCCAGAAATTACATTAAACGAGTTTAACACCCCTGGAACAAAATAACAGAGCAGTAATGGAGGGAAAATAGCATAAAACTTAATCCACAAACGGTGCTTTAACGATGCAGTGTAAAAAACACCCGCAAGAATAAGCAAGAGTAAGCCAAGAACAATGGCATCCGACGTAAAAAGTACTAGAAGGAGCATAAAATGGAAGTGTATCAGTCGACAAAACAAAGTCAAACTTTTGTGAATACCTATTGTGTAGGCACAAAAAAAACACACAGGCCTCAAAGCTGAGCCTGCGTGTCGCAATTACACTTCATCAACAAACTAAAAACCAAATAGTTTTTCTTTAATCAAATGTCAATTGGACACTTAATTTTATATTTTAAAAGGATAACTCGTTAAATGTATCATTTGAACGAGCTATCCTTTGTTTGGTTGCAAGTAACATTCGTTACCATTCACTCGAAAGCTGTAGGAGGGGGATTCGAACCGCCCACGGTGCAGTTAGCTGCGATACAAAGTTTGGTGGTCTACCCCAGTCGACTTAGAGTGCCGGCATTATATCGTGTTTATTCTGAACTCACCACCCCCGAGACAGGAGGGCATGGCTGCCAAGTTTCATCATCCTACAGTATAAAGAACTAGTATCAATTAGTTGACTTGTGTAGCGCGTGGCTTTTTTTTAATTGACAATGCAAAACTAGTAGATTTAATTTTTTGTTGCAAATTTTCTATAATTATTTTTAAAAATTTTGATTTTATTCAACAAAAATAGACTTTTGTTGAATAAAATCTAATTTTACCACTTCATCATGGAACGAAATTTAGAAATTGACAAAATTGACAGTACTGACCTAAAAATTTTATCACTTCTTTTAGAAGACGCCCACCTACCCTATACCGAAATTGGCAAAAGAGTCCACGTATCTGGAGGAACTGTTCATGTTAGAATGAAAAAATTGGAACAACTTGGAATCGTAAAAGGCGCCCAGTTGCTAGTTGACCAAACTAAACTAGGCTGGGATATTAGTGCATTTTTAGGTATTTATTTAGATAAAAGTTCCCTTTATGAAGAAGTCGCTATTGAGCTCGAACAAATTCCAGAAGTAGTTAATATTCATTATACAACAGGGATTTATAGTATCTTCGCTAAAATAGTTTGCCGAGATACTGAGCATCTTCGAAAGGTTCTTCACGACAAAATTCAAAAAGTAGGTGGTATACAGCGGACTGAAACATTTATATCTTTAGAGGAACGAATCGCCCGTTCGATTCCGTTAACAGAATAGTGTTTTTTGCGTCGTTTTTGATACATTTGCACAAACCCTTCTTCAAACGTTTAACCTAAAAAATGGGTTATAATGATTGGAGAACTGTAACAAAACTTACCTCTTGTACCATTTTGAGTACAAAAGAGGATCAACTGACTTGATATGAAATTAACTTTTTGGGGGGCCACTCAACAAGTGACGGGGAGCATGTACCTCCTAGAATTGGAAAGCGATTATCGTATTTTAATTGATTGTGGTTCTGATTTTGAAAGTAGCGACCGAAAACGTGCGCTTACCGAAAAAGCCACACCTTATCCCAATGCCCTCTTTCCTTTCGAAGCTTCTTCCATCAATGTCGTTTTATTGACACATGCTCATATCGATCACTCTGGAAATATCCCTAATCTGTACCGTGACGGCTATGAAGGACAGGTTTTATGCACAGATTCTACGCTTGCATTGACTAGTATCCTTTTAAAGGATGCAGCTTCACTAAATCAAAAACGCCTTAATGAAATTAGTAGTGCCGACTCTCAGAGAAAACGTAAAAAAGGAAAGAAAAAGGAGTTACCCAAAGATTTGTATCTTGAAAAACAGGTTCGTGAGTCTTTAGAAAACTTTGTACCACTAGCTTTCAATCGTAGATTTAGGGTTGCCGACGACGTCATTGTGACTTTTGTTCCTGCGGGGCATTTGTTGGGAGCCGCCCACATCTTCATAGAAGTTTGGGAAAATGGGCAGAAAAAAACAATTGGTTTTTCGGGTGATGTAGGCCGTAAAGGTTACCCTTTGTTGATCGACCCTGCAACCATTCCTCAGGTTGATTATTTAATCTGTGAAACTACCTATGGAGACCGTTTGCATGAAAAAAAGGCAACCCCAGAACTTGCCTTAGAGGAGGTCATCAAGCGCACTTGCGTCGATATTCCAGGAAGGCTCATTATCCCGTCATTCAGTGTTGGAAGAACACAAGCTCTACTATACACTTTGAACAAATTGTATAATGATAATAAGCTTCCTCCTATCAAGGTTTTTGCCGATAGCCCTCTTGCTTTTGAGAGTTCTAGAGTCTACCAACGAAATGTGCGAATGCTCAATCGGGAAGCTCGTGAATTCAATGAAGACAACGAATCGTTGTTTGACTTTGAAAATTTAATCTACCTCGAAAGTACCGATGCCAGCCGAGCCATTTCGAATCATGTCGAGCCTTGTATTATCATTTCTTCTTCTGGAATGGTACAAGGGGGTCGCGTAGAATACCATGTTGCTCAGAACATTAGCAATCCGTACTGTACTATTCTATTGATTGGTTATTGTGCAGAAGGAACATTGGGATGGAGACTTCTAAATGGCCAAACAACTCTTCGAGTAAGAGGGAAAGACGAACAAGTATTGGCCAATATCGAAAAAATTGACGTATTTAGCGGCCACGGAGACAAAGAAGACCTTCTGACGTTTGTTCAGCAACAGGCACCCGCCGAGTTAAAAAAAATCTTTCTTGTCCATGGTGAAAAGCCAAGTATGGAACATTTTAAAAACACTTTACAATCAGTCGGTTACGAAAATATCGAGATTCCCACAAAGGGACAAACTTTTGAATTGTAAGCAACCAACTTTATGCCAACTTACTTAGATTTTGAAAAACCCGTGGCTGAGCTCGAATCAAAGCTTGCCGAGTTAAAAAAACTCGCCGATACGACTCAAGTCGACGTTTCGGAAGCCATTACAAGACTCGAAGGCAGCATCATACAATTACGCAAAGACACCGCTCAGAACCTCACTAGATGGCAACGGGTGCAGCTTTCTCGCCACCCTGACCGCCCATATACCCTCGATTACATTGAGTTAATGTGCGAGGAATTTATCGAACTCCATGGGGATAGAACCGTTCGTGACGACCCTGCTATGGTAGGCGGTTTTTGTAACATTGATGGCCAAAGTATGCTTATTATTGGTCAACAAAAAGGTCGGAACACGAAGCAGCGTCAGCATCGTAACTTCGGAATGGCTAATCCAGAGGGCTATCGCAAAGCATTACGCCTAATGAAATTAGCCGAAAAGTTCAACAAACCCGTTGTAGCGCTAATTGATACCCCAGGGGCTTTTCCTGGCTTAGAAGCGGAAGAACGTGGTCAAGGTGAGGCAATTGCGCGTAACTTGAAAGAAATGTTTATGCTCAAAGTACCTGTCATTTGTATCATTATTGGTGAAGGTGCTTCAGGGGGTGCTCTGGGAATTGCCATTGGCGACCGAGTTTTGATGCTTGAAAATACATGGTACTCGGTTATTTCACCCGAATCTTGTTCTTCCATCCTATGGCGAAGCTGGAATTTTAAAGAACAAGCAGCAGAGGCACTTCGCCTAACGGCATCAGATATGACAATGGCAAAACTAATTGATGGAATCGTTGATGAACCACTCGGTGGTGCTCACCTCGACCATCAAGCAATGGCCAACATCCTTAAAAAAGTTATTTTGGATAGCATCAATGAACTCCAAAAGCTAAGACCTGAAGAACGTATCAATCAACGAATCGACAAATTCTGTTCAATGGGTGTCTTTACGGAATGAAAACAATCAAAAACATCATTTTTGACCTTGGAGACGTTATCATCAACATTGACGTCCCTCGTGCTTCTCAAGCTTTTGCCGAATTGAGTCAAAAGCCATTTGAAGAGGTGCAGCGATTGATTCAGCACAATGACGTTTTTAAAAAATTTGAGACGGGGCAGTTATTTGCCCCTGATTTTAGGAACTACATTCGTGAAATTCTGTCACAACCTCATTGGACAGACGCCCAAATTGACCAAGCTTGGAATTCTCTTCTGTTAGACATCCCTTCCCAAAGAATTGATAAAATTCAAGAATTGGCTCAAAAAGGGTACAGACTTTTTCTTCTTAGCAATACAAGTTCTATACACATTGAAGAAGTAAATCGAATTTTACACCGTACGACAGGAATAGCACAATTGGGTGATTTATTTGAAAAACTTTACCTTTCCTTCGAAATGGGTGTGATGAAACCTCACCGCGACATCTACCACGGCGTATTGCAAGACGCTAGAATTTTACCACAAGAGTCTTTGTTTTTAGACGACAATGCCGATAACATCCGAGCTGCAAGCGAAGTTGGTATTCAAACCATCCACGTTCAAAAACCAACCTCTATTATCGAATATTTAAAAGATTTCTAAGTGAACTCTACCCGCACCCTACTTATTCAGCTCCTTTTATTTGTACTTACGCTCATTAGTACGTCGTTAGCTGGCGCAGAATGGATGTTTGGGCGGCCTTTTGATTTACCTTTTTACCAGATAGAGAACCCATTAGGGTGGGAACACTTTTGGCAGGGTTTTCAGTTTTCTATACCTTTTCTGGGAATTCTAACTATCCATGAATTTGGGCATTATTTCGCAGCAAAGTTTCATAAGGTAAAAGTAACTTTGCCCTATTATATTCCTCTTTGGATTGGGATTGGTCAAACCATCGGAACACTCGGTGCTTTTATTCGAATTAAGGAGTTTATCCGTTCGCGAGAAAAATACTTTGACATTGGTGTCGCAGGCCCACTTGCTGGTTTTGTTGCAGCCATTGGAGTGCTTTGGTATGGATTTGCCCATCTTCCAACGCTCGACTACGTTTTTAAAATACACCCCGAATACCAAAAATTTGGGATGGGATTTGCACGGGTGGTATATGCCAAGAATCAAAGTGGCAACATTTTGTTGGGTGATAATCTCCTTTTTACGTTTTTCAAAATGTACGTTGCAGACCCCACTCGCCTCCCCCCTCCGCAAGAAATTATGCACTACCCTTTGATTTTAGCGGGCTATTTGGCCTTATTTTTTACCTCCCTTAATCTTATCCCTATTGGCCAACTCGACGGTGGGCATATTTTGTACGGACTGGTTGGTAATAGAAAGTACCGTATTATCTCTCCCATTTTGTTTTTTATTTTCATTACCTATGCAGGTCTAGGTACTTACAAAGCAGAGGAATTTGCCATTGCAAATGAAAACTTATTTTGGGAACAATTAGCATCATTAGGGATTTATATCATTTTTCTACAACTATGTTTTAGCCGAATTGATGAAGAAAATTCACTTACCAAATGGATGCTAGCTTTACTTACTGTTACTATTCAACTTGGAATTTCTCTTTTGGATTCGACTATCGACGGCTATTCAGGTTTCCTTGTTTTCGGGTTTCTGATAGGTCGTGTTTTGGGGGTTTATCACCCTCCCACCGATGACTTAACTCCATTAAGTCCCTCACGAAAAGTAGTGGGTTGGCTAGCTTTGATTATCTTTGTGCTCTGTTTTAGTCCAAAACCTTTCGTTATCTTGTAAAATAAACGACGTTGAGGTTACTTATTGACCCAGCTCGTCTTCTTTCCATGATTATTTCTCTTGCAAAACGCGCCACTCAGGCACAAGAATACTATTTTTCGGTGAAGCTTGCCGAAGTTCGTAAATTAGTTGCCCAAGGTCACGATGTCATCAACATGGGCATTGGGAATCCCGACCAAGCTCCTTCGGAGGCAACTATCGAAGCTCTAAAAAACACGGTATCTCTCACTAATACTCACGGGTATCAATCGTATAAAGGTATTCCTGCACTTCGTCAAAGTATATCCAAATGGTATGAACGTGTTTACGGCGTTACACTTGACCCAGAACATGAAATATTACCATTGATTGGCTCGAAGGAAGGAATTACCCACATCAGTCTGACGTTCTTGGATGAGGGCGACGAAGTACTTGTTCCTGAGCTTGGTTACCCTGCCTATCGTGCCGTCAGCGAAATGGTAGGAGCAACAGTCGTTGAATACCCCCTTCAAGAGGACAATCACTGGCAGCCTGATTGGGAAGCCATGAAGGGTTTGATAAGTCCCAAAACAAAAATAATGTGGCTCAACTATCCTCACATGCCCACGGGAGCCCCTGCCACTCCCGAGCTTTTTGGCGAAGCCGTTCGATTTGCTAAAGAAAACAATATTTTATTATGCCATGACAACCCTTACAGCCTGATACTCAATCAAAAACCACCAATAAGCTTGCTTTCTGTTGAAGGAGCTAAAGAAGTTGCGATTGAGCTAAACTCCATGTCAAAATCTCACAATATGGCAGGTTGGAGAATGGGCTGGCTTTCGGGCGCAAAAGAGTATGTAGATGCCGTTCTTACCATAAAAAGCAATGTGGATTCAGGAATGTTCTTGGGAATTCAACAAGCCGCTGTTGCTGCACTCCAAAACTCTGACCAATGGCATGCTACCCAAAATGCCGTTTATCACAGCCGCTTAGATGCCGCAAAAGCTTTTTTAACTGCCCTAAACTGTACCCTCGACCCTAGCCAAGAAGGTATGTTTTTGTGGGCAAAACTTCCCGACGATATTGTCTCAGCTGAACAACTTGTAAATCAATTACTTTATCAAAAACACATTTTTATAGCCCCAGGATTTATTTTTGGCCCTAAAGGTCAACGCTACATTCGAGTTTCTCTATGCATGCCTGCGGAACGAATTTGGCAGGCCATTGAGCGCTTAAAAAACTACTAAATTAATTGCCCTCTTTCGCCAACTATTATTCCGAATACAGGCACATTTTCAATATAATACAAACACATTTTGGCCTTTATTAAAATATTATTTCTTCAAGCCAATGCTATATTGGTAAAGTACAACTCTCCCCTTTACTCAAGTATGTTAGCCCTAATTTTACGAATATTATCTACCTAGGTATTCAATTATACTACTGATTCTTTTTCCCGCACGCTTTTTTTGCGTTACTTTGTATGCTAAACTATTTAACAGGCAACGCTTTATTATTAACAAAACCTACCTAACAAAGATGAGTACAATCCAATCGGTACACGCCCGTCAAATCCTTGACTCTCGCGGTAATCCAACAGTAGAAGTTGATGTTCGCACCGAAAACGGCTTCCTTGGCCGTGCAGCCGTGCCATCAGGCGCCTCTACAGGTATTCACGAAGCAGTTGAATTACGTGATGATGACAAAAGCGTATATCTCGGAAAAGGCGTATTAAAAGCCGTTCAAAACGTAAACGAAATCATCTATCCCGAGCTTTTGGGACTATCTGTATATGACCAAAATCTGATTGACAAAATCATGATTGAACTCGACGGAACTGCCAACAAAGGCAAGTTGGGTGCAAACGCAATTTTGGGGGTTTCTTTGGCAATTGCCAAAGCCGCTGCTCAAGAAGCAGGTCTTTCATTGTTCCGTTACGTAGGCGGTGTCAATGCCAACACACTTCCTGTACCAATGATGAACATCATGAACGGTGGTGCTCACGCCGACAATGCGATTGACTTCCAAGAGTTTATGGTTATGCCTACCAATGCTACTTCTTTTTCTCAAGCGCTTCGCATGGGAACGGAAGTATTCCACGCGTTGAAAGGTGTATTGAAATCAAAAGGATATTCTACCAACGTAGGTGATGAAGGTGGTTTTGCCCCTAATATCCAGTCAAACGTGGAAGCACTCGAAACAATTCTTATTGCCATCGAAAAAGCAGGATACCGTCCAGGTGAAGACATTTCAATTGCAATGGATGCTGCGGTTTCTGAACTTTGGAACGAAGAAAAACAACGCTATGTCTTCAAAAAATCAAGCAAAGAAGAATTAACTTCTGCTCAAATGGCTGATTTCTGGACAGAATGGGTGAACAAATACCCAATTATCTCAATCGAAGACGGTATGGCTGAAGACGATTGGGCTGGTTGGAAACTACACACCGATGCAATCGGTTCTAAATGCCAACTCGTAGGTGACGACCTTTTCGTAACCAACGTAAAGCGTTTGGAAATGGGTATTGACAAAGGTGTTGGCAATGCTGTTTTGGTTAAAGTGAACCAAATCGGTTCGTTGACTGAAACCATCGATACTGTTAGCTTGGCAAAACGCAATAGCTACAAAAACATTATGAGCCACCGTTCGGGTGAAACAGAAGATTCGACTATCGCTGACTTGGCCGTGGCATTGAACACTGGTCAAATCAAAACAGGTTCGGCTTCACGTTCTGACCGTATGGCAAAATACAACCAATTGCTTCGTATCGAAGAAGAATTGGGCGAAACAGCTTACTTCCCTGGTAAGAAATTCTAATTAATGTCGAGGTTCAAATGTAGAGTGTCTAAATAAGTATTTTATTCGACACTCTACATTCGAACCTCAACATTCTCTCTCTGCATCTCACAGGTGTCACCTCCAATCTTCCACACTTTATGCAGTTTTTCCAACGTTTTCGTTTTCTTAGAAACTTTTATTTGGCTACTTCAATAGGATTATTAGTCTGGTTGACGTTTTTTGAACTTAACAGCATTCCCGACCAAATCGGTAATTGGCTGGAGCTTAAAGAATTGGAGTCACAAAAAGAATATTACGAAGAGCAAATTGAGCTACTAAAAAAAGAACAAGCTACCACACTTGGTACTGACAAGCTCATGGAAAAATACGCCCGAGAAAAGTATTTCATGAAAAAAGAAAGTGAGGATGTATTTGTGTTAGTAGATAAAAATGGTGAACCATTTGAAAAATAATTTGCCCACTTGGTCCATTGAAAATTCAAGTTCTTTTCGTTTGTTTAGGCAATATTTGCCGCTCTCCCCTCGCTGAGGGCACATTCCGTGACCTCGTCGCCCAAAAAGGGCTTTCAGATTATATCACCTGTGATTCGGCAGGTACGCATGGCTATCACGTAGGAGCCTTACCCGACCGCCGCTCACGACGAGTAGCATCCGACTATCGTATCACTCTCACTCATCATGCACGCAAACTTTCGAGCGATGATTTCGCCAATTTTGACTACATCGTTGCCATGGATGAATCAAATTTAGAAAATATCCAAACTCAAAGTTACCGTTCAACGGGCTTTTATCCCGAAGAAGGGCGGGTATTTTTGTACCGTGATTTTGACGAACAAGCCGATTCTCCCAACGTTCCTGACCCGTACTACGACGATATGTCGGCGTTTGAAGAGGTGTATCAAATTGTCAATCGCTGCGGGGAACGTTTTTTGGAGTACTTAATAAAGGAACATAACTTAGTGTAAAAATAGAACCTACAATGAGTCAAAAAGTAATTTTAATTATCATGGATGGCTGGGGTATCGCTAAAAATGGCGAAGAAAACCGTTCAGCTATCATTACGGCCAATACGCCTTTCTACGACCGAATCCTCCAACAATATCCTCATAGCAAACTCGAAGCAAGTGGGCTGGCCGTTGGGCTTCCCGATGGGCAAATGGGGAACTCAGAGGTAGGCCATACTAACCTCGGAGCGGGTCGCATTGTGTACCAAGACCTGGTAAAAATCAATTTGGCCGTTGAAACAGGTTCGATCGCCAATGAGCCTACCCTCGTTGCGGCTTTTGAATACGCCAAAACAAATCAAAAGAAAGTCCATTTTATTGGGTTGGTTTCTGACGGTGGGGTTCACTCTCACATCGACCACGTAAAAGGTCTTTGCAAAGCTGCCAACGAATTTGGTCTTAAAGACGTTTTTGTTCACGCCTTCACAGATGGCCGTGACTGTGACCCCAAAAGTGGCGCAGGTTTCATTACTAATTTGCAAGCTTCTTTGGCATCTTCAACGGGTAAAATTGCTAGTGTAACGGGTCGTTTTTACGCCATGGACCGCGATAAGCGCTGGGAACGTGTAGCTAAAGCCTACAACGTGATGGTGAACGGTACGGGGCAGCAATCGGTGGTTGATAGTCAAATCGTATCGGCGATTGAGGCTTCCTACGAAGCTGGAGTAACCGATGAGTTTATTGAACCAATTGTTGTAGTGGATGAAGCCGGTGCGCCTGTTGCTACCATTGCAGAGGGCGATGTTGTACTGTGTTTCAACTTCCGTACTGACCGTGGCCGCGAAATCACGGAAATGCTTACACAACAAGATTTTCCTGAGCAGGGAACCAAAAAATTAAATTTGTACTACCTCACGATGACCAACTACGACGATGCGTTTGTAGGGGTAAAAGTGATTTATGACAAAGATAATCTCAAAAATACGTTAGGTGAAGTACTTGAAAGTGCGGGCAAAACCCAAATCCGAATTGCCGAAACAGAAAAGTACCCACACGTAACTTTCTTCTTCTCGGGTGGTCGTGAAGTACCTTTTGAGGGTGAAAAACGCCTCTTATGTCCTTCTCCTAAAGACGTAAAAACCTACGACTTGAAACCAGAAATGGCCGCCTTCGACATTCGGAATGCTATTCTTCCTGAAATCGAGGCAGAATCGGCAGATTTTATTTGCCTCAACTTTGCCAACCCCGATATGGTAGGCCACACAGGCGTTTTTGAAGCCGTAATTAAAGCCTGCGAAACTGTAGACCAATGTACCGAGGCAGTTGCGACCGCAGGGTTGGCACATGGGTATACTTCTATCATCATTGCTGACCACGGCAACTCAGACTACATGAGAAACGACGACGGAACTCCAAATACCGCTCACAGCACCAACCTAGTGCCGTGCGTTTTTGTAGGTAATGAATACAAAGGCAAGCCAAAAGACGGTAAGCTAGCTGACATCGCACCAACAATTCTCGACCTATTAGGCGTAGCACAGCCTGCCGAAATGTCTGGTACGAGCTTGCTTTAATAGCGAACTTTTTATGGGTAGTAAGGGTTATTGAGCCATGAAATCACTTTTTTATTTTTTCATTACACTCACTACCCTTGCTGCCTGTCAGCCCCAAACCGATAGCAATCAAGTCAAATCTTATTTCGACTTAAAAGGCTTCATCGAAACTCAAATTCGTGAGTTGAACAAGCGAAAACCTACCATTGAGAAAAAAATGGTGCTGGATAACGAAAGCGATTCAAGACAAACCAATGAAATAAATTGGTCGAAAGAACTTGACCTTTTTGTACAGGCTGACATCAATAAACAAGCTTCACAACTCAGCTACGCAACTACTCAACCTACACCAAGAACTAATTTCTATACCCTCAAAAAAGGAGAAAATTGGCCCGTACAATCATTGAAAGTAACTTTTGATGATAAAACCCAAATGCCCTCGCTTATTGAGGTCGTTTTAAAAGAAGAAAACAAACTTTACGATTCGGAAAAGCTACTTCGCTTAACGTGCGGAATGCGACCTGAGGGAGTTTGGTTAATTAAAACTTACGAAATTTCTGGTTCACAGCAATTATCACTTACTGATAAAAAAAAGTTTTCAATTATCGGAACGTTGTTTTAACACACATACGATTACAACAAAGCAATAATTCGAAAAAAAAGTGAAAGACGATAAATTTTTACCGTCCTCCGCTTTTTTTATGTGATTTCTCTAAGATTTAACGTCCACTACTTGCCCCGCCATTTCGTGGGTCGTAACCCGAGGCAAACAAAGGATATTGGTCAAAGATAGTCCGAACCACGTTTCGGTAATAGTTGTTGGCTGCATTTGGATTTTTAAAGATACCTGCTGCATACCCCCGCCAAACTACTTGGTCGGTATCGGCATCAATCAACGAAACGATAATTGTGCCTTTATCCAACGAATAGCGAATAGGCTCGTATTTAAAAGAATCGTCTTCGGTATCCACCCAGTTTTTGATAACGGGCTGCATGTATCCTTGATAACGCAAGTTATCATAAAAAATACCGTAATTAACCAATAAAGAAGGCTTATTGGTAGTTAAACGGTATCCGCGAGCTTGCATCTGTCGGTGAATAGCATTATACACTTCTGTACACACGTTACCTGTATCACGTTCACATTCCAAGAAAGCATAAGTACTGTATTCCTTGAAATTGGTTTCATAACTGTAATCGTGTTCAACAAAAATTTTCCGACTCGTGTTGCAACTTGCTGCCCCTATAACAACAGCACATCCAAGCAGTAAAAGTCTGACAAGCTTCATAGATAGTTCGCGGTTTTGGGTGTTATGAGAATATTTGATTAAAAATACGAAATTTTCTATAAAAGCAAATTTTTTACTGCTAAAGTTGCCATCTTCCAAATTTAACCTACATAATAGGCGACGGCTTGCTGGATTTCGGCGGGTGTCACTTTCACATCGTACGCACAAGTTCCGATTCCATCTAGCAGTGAAAAACGCAGCTCTCCTCCTCGATTCTTTTTGTCTTGCTGCGCTAAGGCAATGACCGTCGGTACATCCGAAAGGTGCAATGCTACTTTACCAAACACTGAAAATATAAACTCTTCTACCTGCTCTAGTGTTTGCAAATCCACCATTTTTTTACGGTAAGCAAGGTAGGTTTCCATCACCATCCCTGCCGCTATTGCTTCACCATGCAATAACCTCTCTTTGGGGGCTTTGCTCAAAAAGTAGGTTTCAACAGCATGGCCGACGGTATGACCAAAATTCAAGATTTTACGCAACCCTTTTTCTGTGGGGTCTGTAGTAACCACTTTTTTCTTGATTTCGACCGAGTGCGCTATTAAATCAATCCAATTTTGTTGTTCAAAGTCTTTTTTTCTAATTTCCTCCCACTTTCCAGCATCCGCAATCAAGCAATGTTTCACAATTTCCGCAAATCCAGAGCGCAATTCTATACACGGAAGTGTTTCCAAAAAGGATGCGTCAATCAACACCTTTTTTGGTTGGGTAAAAACCCCTAAATGGTTTTTGAACCCATGGAAGTCGATACCCAGCTTTCCACCTACACTAGCATCTACTTGCGATAAGAGGGTAGTTGGGATTTGTACAAAATCAATTCCTCTTTTATAAGTAGCTGCACAAAATCCACCCATGTCCCCAATTACGCCCCCCCCCAAGTTAAAAACCACCGCATGACGGTCAAGCTGTGCTTTGGTCATATCTCCCCAAATTTTCTCACAAGTGGCCAACGTTTTGTGCTGCTCACCTGCAGGTACCACGATAAGTTCGTGCTTTGGTAAAAGTGGCTTAATTTTCGAATAGCAATATTTTTTGGTATGCGTATCGGCAATAACAACCACTTTTGAGTAGTGATGTGCGCTAAAATACGCTGGCAGGCTCTCCTGAATTGGGGCAATGGTTACAGACATAATAAATGCAAATTTTTATTCCAAAAGTAAGAACATTTAACGCGAATGTACACAGGTGTAAGCACTCATACAAAAATCCGCACAAATACGCACAATTAAACTCATAAACCGCATACTCACGCAATTTTATTCAGCAAATCATTGCAAATACGAGCGTTATTCCGTTTTTTTGAAGTAAATCACAGTTTACAAATCATCCATTTAACACTCTAACAACCAAATTGACCAACTATGGAAAAACTTCTTCTTCGAAGTCTTACTTTTCTGGTAAGTTTTGGCGTAAGTCTATCGCTTTGGGCGCAAGACCGAGTCATCTCTGGAAAAGTGGTGAGTGCTGCTGATAACAGCATACTCCCTGGTGTAAGTATCGTTATCAAAGGCACTTCAAAAGGTACCACAACCGATGCAAACGGTACTTTTAAAGTTAATGCTCCCACTAATGCAACTCTTATCTTTAGTTACATTGGTTATTTACGTCAGGAAGTTAAATTAGGCAATAACACTAACCTTACAATTTCACTCGAAAACGACGAAAACATCCTCAATGAAGTAGTAGTCACTGCTCTAGGAGTAAAACAAGAAAAACGAGCATTGGGCTATGCGGTACAAGAAGTAAAAGGTCAAGATTTATTAGACTCTCAGCGCGACAACTTCATGATAGGACTCCAAGGGAGAGTTGCTGGTCTTCAAATGACTCCCACGAGTGGAACTGCGGGTGGCTCAGCCGTTATTCAATTGCGTGGCGCGGGTTCTATCGGAAATAGTAACCAACCCCTTTATGTTGTTGATGGGCTTCCTATTTCAAACAATACCTTTGGCCAAGGTGCCCTCGTTACTGATCGCCCAAATCGCGACATGGACTATCAAAACAGGGCTGCTGACATCAACCCAAACGATATCGAAACTGTCACCATCTTAAAGGGACCTGAAGCAGCGGCCTTGTACGGTATCGAAGCTGCCAATGGCGCCATTGTTATCACTACAAAAAAAGGGAGCACAGGGCGCGGGAAAATCACTTACAATGGCTCGTTGAGTGTCCGTGACGTTTATCGTTTTCCTGAAAGCCAAACCACCTACGGTCGAGGCTTTAATGGCGTCTTTAACCCCAACAACTTCTCGTATTTTGGAGATGCAGTAACGCAAATTGGCGAAGGTGGAGGCAAAGTTTATGACAATGTTGACAACTTTTTCCAGCAAGGTCTTCGTCAATCCCATAATATCACGGTGGAAGGTGGAAGTGAAAAAGCCACGTATCGTTTGTCCACCTCGTATATTTCTGACAAAGGGGTAGTGCCTACCAACAAAATGGACCAGATTAACATACGTTTGACGGGAGTTGGGCAAATCACCAAAAATTTAAAAGCAACTACTTCTTTTAACTACATCGGAACTAATAACTTCCAGCCACTTCGCAGTTCACAAGGTTTTCTCATTGGAATGTTGGCTTTCCCGTTTTATCTGGATGCACGCCAGTACCTTACAGCAGATGGCCGACGCTTTCGTACGTTTGGAGAAGATGCAAACGACTTAGATAATCCTTTCTTCAATGTTTATAAAAACATAAATAGTAATCGTATTAACCGTACTGTCGGTAATATTCAATTGGATTACAACGTAACCCCTTGGCTATCTCTTGCAGGAATTTTGGGAGCCGATATTTTTTCAACACGCTATAATCGTTTCCAACATCCCGAATCAAACGCGGGTATTACCGCAAAAGGCTTTGTAGATAATGCCACGGAAAATAGTCAATTGCTCAACGGAAACTTTCGTGCAACGGCCAAAAAAGACTTTGGAAAGCTAAAAACATCGCTAATGGTAGGTACAACTGTGGATGACCGCCGCTACGAAACTGCCGCTATTTACGGAGAACAACTTTATCTACCAGACTTTAATAGTGTCAACAATACCTTGAACAGTACCCAACGAAACAAAGCTACCCTTGTGCAGCGTCGTTTGGTGAGTGTACTGGGTTCGCTCAACTTGAGCTATGCCGACATGTTGTATTTGACAGTGACGGGTCGTAATGACTGGTCATCTACCTTGCCTGTTCAGAACAATTCCTTCTTTTATCCTTCAGTAAGTTTAGGATTTGTTTTCACCGAACTTCCAGCGTTTGAGCAGCAACAAATTTTGAGCTACGGGAAAGCACGTTTTGCTTATGCAGAAGTAGGGAATGATGCCACTCCTTACCGTACTCGCCCTCGCCTTGTGCCACAAACTACCACAGGGGGGGGCTTTTTGTATGACTTCTATGGCGGCAATGAAAATCTGCGCCCTGAACGTGGCCGAAGTTTTGAGACAGGTTTAGAGTTGCGTTTCTTCAAAAATCGAATAGGTTTGGATGTGACTTATTTCAACAAAAGTAATTTCGACCAAATCACCACTCAGCGATTAAGCTATGGTACAGGGTTTATTTTTGGATTATTAAATGGCGGTGAAATCCGAAACAGCGGTCTTGAAGCACAATTGAATATCACTCCAATAAAAGCTAAGAATCTTCAGTGGGACATGAATCTCAACTTTACTCGTCTCCAAAACGAAGTCGTTAGCTTACCAGGTCAGGTGTCTGAATATTATAACTCAGATACTTGGCTATACGGAAACGTTCGAGCAAGTGCGATGGCCCCTAATCAAATGTCTTTCTACCCTAACTTATCGTATGTTTCGACCAGAGGCGAAGGCAAAACAACCGCATTAGCGGGTTACAGCTACTTACGTAACAAACGCGGCGACATTCTGGTAAGCCCTAGTACAGGTCTTCCAATTTCAAACCCAGTTTTTCTACCCATTGGCGACCGTAACCCTGACTTTATGCTTGGTTTCCAAAATACAATTCGCTACAGAGATTGGTCGCTTTCAGTATTGTTAGACATTCGTAAAGGGGGCGATGTTTTCAACGGAAATGAAATGTACATGTTCCGCAACGGTCTTTCTACGCGCGTTCTCGACCGTAGCAACCCGTATGTATTCAAAGGGGTATTACGTGACGGACGCGAAGAAAGCGACTCTCCCACTCCTAATACCATTCAGGTTACTCCTCAATTCCGTTCGGATTTTTATGGAGCCTTTACAGAAGAAAGCTTTGTAGAAAAAGACATCAACTGGGTTCGTTTGCGTGACATTACGCTTCGCTACAGCTTCCCTCAATCTATTTTAGACAAACAGAAAATATTCCGTTCAGGAAGTGTCTTTGTTTCTGGCAATGAACTGTTTCTTTTAACCAACTATACAGGTGCCGACCCTGACGTTAACGGCACAAGTGCGGGTACTTTGGGTATCGGTGCACGTGGTTTTGATTATGGAACATTGGCTTTGCCACGTACCATCACCGCAGGTTTGAATTTTTCTTTTTAGCGAGATTCACTGAGATTTTAAAAATAGACTTTAAAATGAAGAAGATAAAAATTATTTCGCTTGTCACTCTACTAGGAATCGGCCTGACAAGTTGTGAAAAATACCTGGACGTAAATTTTGACCCAAGCTTCCCCCAGGTTTCTCAGGGTTTTGCCTTACTTCCTCCCATGATTAGCCAAATGTCACGAGCAGAGGCTTTTGACGGACGTTTTACAGGTCAATATTGCCAATACTGGCTAGCTACTGCCGCTGGAAATGCCTGGGACCGGCATGGCTATATTGCAGGAAGTGATAACGGAGGAGAAATGTGGCGGTCGCATTATTGGTCAATCGGAAAAAACGTCGATTTGGTCATTGAAGACGCCACAGCCAAACAACAATGGGACTACGTGGGGGTAGCCAAAGCTCTCCGCGTCTGGGGATGGCAAAGCACCACCGACGCCAACGGTGAGATGATTTTGAAGCAGGCCTGGGAACCAAATCGCTACGTATTTGAGTACGATTCACAAGAAGATGTGTACAAGGAAGTGGTTCGACTTGGCACAGAAGCACTTGCTGACCTTTCTCGTACCGACGGTGGGGTATCTCCAGCTTCCCTTGGCCGTGGCGATTTAGTTTATAAAGGAGACCGTACTAAGTGGATTAAATTTGTTAATGCAATCTTAGCAAGAAACGCAAATCACATTAGCAACAAAAAATCGTACAACCCCGACGCGGTTATCAAATTTGTTGATGCCTCTTTTAGTAGTAATGCAGACAATTTTTACATCCCACATGGGGGTACAAGCACCACCGATGCCAACTTTTGGGGGCCGCTTCGTAATAACATGAATGCGTTTCGCCAAAGCAGCTATCTAGTTAGCCTATTCAATGGTACACTTTTCCCCGGTGCCATCGACCCACGCATGGCCGCAATGCTTACTGCCAGCGATGATAAAGTATTTAGAGGCGTTAATGTGGGACTTGGCGATGCAAACAACATAGCAGGGCGTACTAATCGAGTCGCTAATTTCTGGGGACAATCGCAGCCCACCGCCACCACGCCTGCCACTGGCAAGTCGATTTTTGATAACGGTACCGCACACCCGCTTATTACGTATTGGGAAATGCAGTTTGTAAAAGCCGAAGCCGCGTTTATCAAAGGAGACAAAGCTATGGCTTTTGAGGCTTATAATAAAGGCATCAATGCACACTTAGACTGGGTATTTTCGCTCATTTCATCAACAGACGCAGCAGGGCGTGCTGCTTTTACGTCGGAGCGCGCTGCCTACCTTAAAAGTAATGCTGTTGCTCAAACTTCAGCAGCATTGACTCTGAGTGACATTATGACCCAAAAATACATTTCTATGTTTGTTCATGGTCACATGGAAAGCTGGGTTGACTTACGCCGCTATAAATACAGTCCAGATGTATTCAAAGGGTTTGTGGCTCCTACAGGAACTAACCTGTTCCCAGACAATAACGGCAAATTAGCCTATCGATTGCGTCCTCGTTTCAACTCAGAGTATGTTTGGAATCGCGCAGCCTTGGACAAAATTGGCGGCTTAAATGCCGATTATCATACCAAAGAAATGTGGTTTATGCAGCCCTAATCGTAGCTGTTGTTCAACTGATTACGAACTCAAAAGAAACAAACAATGAAGAAATTTCAATTCATCACAAAAAGCGTTTTGCTTGCAGGCACGCTTTGCGCTGGACTTTTCGCCTGTATTGGGGAATCCAATGACCAGTTGACAATTGTTACTCCTGCCTCTGGTGCTAGAGTAAAATTCCATCATATGGTGTCGGATGGCCCTGGTGTCAGCATTCTAGTAAATGATCGACCGTTTTCAGGTGTCCTTACCGTCGCTCCTGCCACGCCAGGCGTTATTACGTACGGAAACATTTACCCCTCCAACGACTACGCCACCATTGATGCAGGAAGCGCCAAAGTAGAGATCGTAGTTCCTGCTAGTGGAAGTACTCCCCAAACTTCAATCATTTCTGGAACTGTACCATTAGAAACCAACAAATATTACTCTGTATTTGCGGTGGGTTCTGCGGCGACAGCCTCACTAGAGCCTTTAGTGATAGAAGATAAACTTACTCCCTCTGATACCTCAAAAGCCTACATTCGGATTGTCAATACCGTCGTAAACGCTACTACTGGCTATGACCTTGGTTTCAATGGCAATTATTTAATCTCTAATGTTACGTACAAGAAAGCCTCTGATTTTGTCGCTATCACTCCCCTAGCAACGGGGGCCTCTGCTCTTCCGCTTCAGGTTAGAGTAAATGGCACTACTACTAATCTAGCTCCAACTAACTTTACTCTTTCTCCCATAAAGGGTCGTTTTTATACCGTCCTGTTGCGTGGGCGCGTAGGAGGTACTGGTACTCAGGCCCTAAGCATGGCGTCAATAATAAACCGATAGTTTTGCCAAAAGAGTCGTAAAACATTTCAAAGGCTTTAGTTAGGCTTTACTTGGAAATTACTTTTTCAAAAAATCCACTCCAAATTGAGTGGATTTTTTGCTTAAAAAGTATCACATTACAATAACAATACTATCAATCTCTCGTCTACCTACTTAGTAACTTACCCCTTGCCTACTGCTGTCCAAATACTTTTTTCAGCAATTCGGTAGCGCGCGCCAACGGGTCTTTACGGATTTTGCGCTCTTCTTGGGCAATCAACACGTAAAGTCCATCAACGGCTTTTTGGGTAGCGTACTGTTTCAAATCAGGGTTAATTTTTTGAACCAACGGAATTTTATTGTACGCATTTATCAAATCAGCGTAATACTTAGTCGTATTATTGAGTTTTAAGGTACTGTCAACCACAGGATAAAACTGTTGATACAAATCTGCGTTGGTAGTCCGTTTTAAATAACTCGTTGCCGCCGTTGAGTCTCCTTTCAAAATCCCCAACGCATCCTGAATACTCATCGAAGTGATAGCTTTCACGAAAATCGGTTTTGACTTTTTGGCCGCATCTTCGGCCGCACGGTTGAGCGACAACAAAAACTCATCCACTTCGCGCCCCAAACCTGCTTTACGCAGAGTAGTTTCTACTCGCTGAATCTCTGGCGGAAAAGGAATCCGAATGAGCGTATTTTTGTAATACCCATCGACGGCCGATGCCTTGGCCGAGCCGTTTGAGATACCTACCGTCAGGGCTTCTTTGAGTCCTTGTACAATCTCGTCGTTGGTCAAATTGGTAGCCCCCTTAGTAGCGTCATTGATGGCTGTTTCGGCTTTTTTTAACAAATTTCCAAAGGTACTTTTTTTCTTAGGCTGCTCTTGGGCATACACTTGGATGCAAAAAACAAGGGCTGTACACACACTTACAATAGATTTCATGGGCAAAAATTGTGGGTTTTAATTGGTCAAACGTTAGGACGAACATCTTTAGATGGGATAACTCCTTTCTTCCCTTTAGATTTTCAAACCTAAAGCACTGGTAGAACGTTCATACCAAAAGAGAATTTTGTCTACCTTTGAAAAAAAAATAGAATTCATGGTCAAAGCAGAAGTAATCACGATTGGCGACGAAATATTGTTTGGACAAATTACCGATACCAACACCCAATGGATAGGCACTGAACTTACCAATATTGGCATTCGCCCCATACGAAAATCATCGGTAGGCGATACCGAAGCCGCCATTTTAGAGGTATTGGCCGAAGCCGAAGCAAGGGCGGATGTTATTCTAATTACGGGAGGATTGGGGCCTACTAAAGACGATATTACCAAGACAACGATGTGCAAATACTTTGATACGGAACTAGTTATCAATGAGCATGCCTTGGAAATCATCACGTCATTTTTTGTAAAACGAGGTCGCCCCATGACCGAACTCAATCGGCAGCAAGCTGCTTTGCCCAAAGCCTGTACGTACATTGCTAACCACTGGGGAACGGCACCAGGTATGTGGTTTGAGCGCAATGGCAAAGTATTTATTTCGATGCCAGGGGTTCCGTTTGAGATGAAAAACCTCATGACCCACGCTATTTTACCCAAACTCAAAGATTTTTTTGAAACACCCGTCATTCAACACAAAATGATTCGGACGGTAGGAATTGGTGAATCGTTTTTAGCCGAACGCATCGAAGCGTGGGAAGACGCTCTACCACCTCACATTCGGCTAGCTTATTTACCTAGCTTTGGCCAAGTAAAATTACGTCTCACGGCCACAGGCACCGATGCCAACCAGCTCAAAGCCGAAAATCAAGCGCAGGTAGATAAGGTGCTTCCGTTGATACAAGAATTCGTTTTTGGGTTTGACAACGATGAAATGGAAACGGTCGTCGGGCGTTTATTGAAAGAACGAGGTGAAACCTTGGCCACGGCCGAAAGCTGCACGGGTGGCTACGTTTCGCATTTACTTACTAAAGTACCTGGCTCATCGCAGTACTTTATTGGTGGCGTAGTGAGTTATAGCAACGAGGTAAAAATCAATCAATTGGGGGTTCGGCCCGAAATCCTCGATACGCACGGAGCCGTGAGCGAAGCTACAGTCATTGAAATGTCGGAAGGGGTTCGTCAGCGTTTGGGAACCACCTACGGCATAGCAGCAAGTGGCATAGCGGGTCCCGACGGTGGCTCAGACGAAAAGCCCGTGGGTACCATTTGGATTGCCTGCGCTGGCCCTTCGGGCACCATCACCCAAAAATTACAACTTGGAAAGTTCCGAGAACAGAACATACAATATACGGGGATTTACCTCCTAAATTTACTTAGAAAACAGATTTTAGCGAATCGATAAAAACATCAACAACAATGGCAATCGTAGAAATGGTGATGCCTCGTATGGGCGAGAGCGTCATGGAGTGTACCGTCATTAGTATTTTAAAAAAAGTAGGCGACCGTGTAGAGGCCGATGATTCGGTGATGGAAGTAGCTACCGACAAAGTCGACACAGAAGTACCCACCCCTTACGGCGGCGTCATTGCAGAAATTTTAGTAAAAGAAGGCGACGTTGTTCCAGTAGGAAATGTCATTATTCTTATTGAAACCAACGGAGCGGTTATAGCACCCGTGGCAGAGGCCTCGAAAGAAGTACAAGCCCTTGAAAAAGAAATCGAAACGGTTACTCAATCGTTGGCTACCACTCCCCAACTTACCACTCCATCGCATACAAGTAGCGAGGCGGTAGTTACACGATTTTATTCGCCTTTGGTACAAACCATTGCAAAAATGGAGGGAGTTTCCCTGCAAGAACTCGAACAAATTACAGGTACGGGAGCAGAAAATCGGGTAACAAAAAAAGATATTTTAGACTATTTGGCTAGTCGTGGGGCTAGTCCACAGTCCATGGCCGATAGTCGACAGGAAACAGCCAACCCGAAACACGAAACTGCCAACAAAACTTCCAAAGGAATTGAAGTCATTCCGATGGATCGAATGCGGAAGATGATTGCCGAGCGGATGGTGGAATCGAAGCGAATTTCACCGCACGTTTCATCTTTTGTAGAAACCGATATGACCAACGTGGTTTTATGGCGTAATCAAATCAAGGACGAATTTAAGCACCAAACGGGTGAAGGATTGACCTTTACCCCACTTTTGATTGAAGCCGTTGTGAGAGCTATTAAAGATTTTCCTTTGATTAATATTTCGGTAGAAGGTGATACCATTCTCAAAAAGAAAGACATTAATGTCGGGATGGCCGTAGCGCTCCCAAGCGGTAACCTCATCGTACCTGTCATTCATAACGCTGACCAATACAGTTTAATCGGACTTGCCAAAAAGGTAAACGACTTAGCCAATCGTGCTCGTCAGAATAAACTAACAGCCAATGACCTAGCGGGAGGTACTTATACCGTTTCCAACATTGGAACTTTTGGAAACATCATGGGAACACCCATCATTCTACAACCCCAAGTCGCCATCATGGCGTTTGGAGCTATCCAAAAACGCCCTGTTGTACTCGAAACTCCCCAAGGCGATGTCATTGGAATCCGAAGTATGATGTACATTTCTCATTCCTACGACCACCGTGTGGTAGATGGCGCGCTGGGAGGAATGTTTGTGAAGCGGGTAAGCGATTATCTTTCAAATTTTGATTTAAGTCGAAAGTTATTTTAAGCTTTTTCCAAAGTCATCTCCTAAAGTTGCGTCAGAGACGCAAAAACATTTTCGCCCCGACAAAATGTCGGGGCAAGTCATTTATAATGAGCGTCGAAAATACAGCTCATTGGCTAAGCTTTTGCTCAGAACATTATAAATATAACTTTCTAAAATTTCGTGTTCTTTGCGGGCAATTTCTCCCGAACGTCGCGCAACGGTTTTGTACAATTGTTGGATTTGGCTCAAATCCTCCAACGTCGATTTTCTAATCTCCATCTTAGTTAACAACTTTATTAAAACTGGTCAAACGATAAATGCCCTACGGCTTCGTGCGCAATTTCACGAATGTGGGAAAGTACAGGGTTGGTATCTTCCGAACGCCAAATTAAGTACAATTGGGTAAGATTGGGCAATTTTATGAAGCGCACCCCTAAAGCTGCCGAACCCTGACGGTACGAAATAGGCAGCACCGACAAACCAAGTTTTTTCTCCACTAACCGCAAAATCGTAGCTCCGTAATTGGAATGATAAACTACTTTTGGCCGAAAGCCTCCTTGTTCAAATACTTGATTTAACAACTTCCCATAGTTGACATCCATTTCAATTTTTGGCAAGATAAAACCCACTTCCCGACACTGTTCTATGCCCGTAAATGTAGTTTCGTTGAGCCAATAGTCTGTTGGAACCACTAGCGCAAAATGCTCTTCAAACAACAATTGGGTCGTAAACTGCGCATCTGTAGAAATCTCACGAGTAAAGCCTACGTCTATTTCGTGGCTAGATAAAGCTGCCATTAATTCAACTTCTGCGATTTCAGTAAGTTGGACTTTTACATCGGGAAAGCGTAGATACATCATCGACAACACTTCAGGAAGGATGGAATAAAGTGCTGACCCTGGATGCCCCATTCGTATAGCTCCTATCGAACCGCTATGAATTCGTTGGGTTTGTTCAATAATATTCCGTAACTGAAGCTGCATTCGACTGATTTCATCCCGAAAATAACTTCCCGCAGGGGTCAGTTTTACGTTGCGTTTGTCGCGCTTAAACAATACCACCCCCAATTCCTCTTCCAATTGCTGAATGTGACGGCTGAGCGCTGGCTGAACGATAAACAATTTTTCGGCAGCTCGCGAAAAGTGCAGCTCTTCGGCTACCCCCAGAAAATAATTCAGTTGACGAAAATCCATTTTTAGCTAGAAAACACTTATAGGTTTTCAGCATAAATCTATCAAAAAATAACATTTTTAATTATTAAAGCCACTTATTTAATTTGTACCATTACTTTTAAACTCACCACAACGTTCAAGACCATGATACAAATTTCGGAGTACCAATCCATTTACGAAGCGCCCATCATTGATTTAATTTTAGACATACAGCAGATTGAATTTAAGGTTCCTATCACTCTCGAAGACCAGCCAGATTTATTGATTATCCCTGAGTTCTATTGTAAAAATGCCGGTAATTTTTGGGTTGCAACCACCTTGGAGGGTAAGCTAGTGGGGACAATTGCCCTCATTGATATTGGAAATAAAATGGGCGCCATCCGTAAAATGTTTGTCCACCATGATTTTCGTGGTAAAGCTTTTAAGGTTGCCTCTCGATTACTCTCTACGCTTATAAAGCACTGTGAATTACACCATATTGACCGATTATACCTTGGCACCAATCCACGACTTCAAGCTGCAATGCGTTTTTACGAAAAAAATGGTTTTGACCAAGTACCCGTTGAGGGATTACCAAGTGAATTTCCTCGTATGGCAGTTGACAGTGTGTTTTACCAAAAAAATCTCAACTAATGTTTGTTTCAATCCAACCAGCAACCTTCCACGATACACAAGCATTGCGAAATTTAAGCGAGCAAACGTTTATTGATACCTACGCCGTCTTTAACACACCAGAAAACATGGAAAAACACATTTCCACGAAGTTTACACTGGAACAAATTCAATCTGAACTTACGGACTCTTCCGTTCAATACCTACTTTTAAAAAAGGAAGGGCAACTTATTGGTTTTACCAAATTGGTCAAAAATCATGTTCCCAAAGAACTATCTTCCACAAACGTGATTGAAATTGAGCGGTTTTACGTAGACAAAGCCTTTCATGGGCAACACTTAGGAAAAAACTTAATGAATGTATGTCTTGATTGGTGCAGAGAAGCAGGGTTTGAGACCGTTTGGTTGGGTGTTTGGGAAAAAAATGCCCGTGCGCTACAGTTTTACACCAAAATGGGTTTTGAGAAAATAGGCGAGCACGTTTTTGTACTTGGTACCGAAGTGCAGAACGATTACGTAATGGCTAAGAACATATAATAATTATTTCACTTGACCTGCCATTTGCAATCTTTTATCTCAGGTGCCTTCAATTAAACTTGTTTTTAGATGAAAAAGCGTCAGAGATGCTATACTGTATCCACTACGATAGAACACCAAGACGAATAAATTCGGCATTGCCTTAAACCTTGAGGATAGTAAACTCTACTCGACGGTTTCTTTTGCGGGTTTCTTCAATTTCGTTACTAGCGACAGGCTTGGTCGAACCCCAACCCTTGGTTTGGATGCGCATCTCAGCAATCCCTTTACCCATCAAGTATTTTTTTACTTCTTTCACCCGATTTTCCGACAATTCCATATTGAGCGTAAAATCTCCTTGGTTATCGGTGTGGCCTTCTACCAAAATTTCCATGTTGGTGTACTTATTCATCATTTCGGCGATACGATCTAAATCGGGCAGTGACTGTGATACAAGTTCAAATTTACTTTGTTCAAACATCACTGTATTGAGCGTAATTTTCTTTCCTTCTTTGATAGGAACCAATAGGATATTTCGTTTGATGTCGCGGTAGCGTTTGTCTTTCGACAGGTCAACAATTTCATCCAACGGAAAAAAGCCATCTTTGACCGCACTCAGTCGATACGATTCCTGCACGGGTAGTAAAATCTTGTATTCACCCGTTTCTGGATCATACTCCACTTTCGACACGTTCGAATTGTCTTTCAGCAAGTTCGTTACCACATTTGTTGTCACGGGCTTTTTAGTTTCCGCATCCAACACACTCCCAGAAATCATGGCAACTGGCTCGGGGCGAATCGCAGAATAGACCTTAAAACGGAAAATATCTTCCCCTCCCAATGAATTTTGCATCGAACTGACGTAAGCATAGTCACCAGAAGCAGGAATGCTCAAGAAACCGTCCCATTGAGGCGTATTGATAGCAGGGCCTAAGTTCTCGGGTTGCGACCACTTCGTCCAAGTGTCGTCTAAGCGGCGCGTAATAAAAATGTCCCCTCCACCGTAGCCTGCATGACCGTAGGAAGTAAAATAGAGCGTTTTGTTGTCGGTAGCAATAAAAGGCGCACTTTCAACATCGGCAGTATTGATAATACTTCCCATGTTGAGGGGCTTGCTCCAAGTACCATCACTCTTTAAAAATGACACGTACAAATCACGATCGCCATTAGTATCTTGGCGCTTAACCGACATTACCAATACATTTCCTTTCGGGGAGAGAGCAAACTCGGTGTTGTTGCGTTTATCAAGGTTGTAAATGTCTTCGATTTTGCACTCAACGGGGGCATTCCAACCTGACTTAGAACGAGTTGATTTCGACAATCCAAAGGTCATTGTTCCATCAGGACGGTAGACATTCATTAAGTATAGGGTTTTTCCGTCAGGTGAAATGCTCACAATTGCATTATTATCGGCATTATTGATTGGGTTGCCCATATTTTGAGCTTCACCCCATTGTTCTCCTTGTCGATTTGAATACCAAACATCCTGATTTTCACCACCTCCAATATTTTTCTCAAATTTCCCTCGTGTAAAAAATATCGTTTTACCATCGGGCGAAATGACGGGTGCTACCTCCTGGGCTTTAGAATTAACACCTGCCCCCAAGTTCTCTTTGATAATTTCTTTGGGAGCATCTTTATAAACATTGATTTTAAGCTCAAAAGGCTTTGAAGAAGTATTTAAGCCAATGGCATCTATCTGATTGTAGCCTTTGACCCGAATCGGATTCAACACCACTTTTACGGCACTTATCTGAAAAGTGGTATCGGAAATATTCAGCGCTAAAACCCTTCCAACATCTGAGATAACAGGCATACCATTATCAAGTACAGGCAATTCTTTACCAGCAGCATCGTAGGCAAAAACACGGGTAATACAACCTTGGTTAAAATTCTCAACAATCAGGATTTGGCGGGCTTTTTCAGGACGTTCAAAACCCACTTTTATCCACTCTTCCACATTCGAATCGGCGTTGTAAGGCGACCAAGCGCAGGATGTTTCCCCAAAAGGAGAAATCGTATTGGGATATCCAAGTGCTTGTACAGCACGATATTCTTTACCTGTATTTTCTTTAATATATTCAGAAGAGAAACCCAGTAACTTACTAGCCCACTGCACCTCTTGTGCGTAGCAGGTACGCACAAACCCCAAAAAACAACATAACCAACACGTTATCTTGGTCATTACGGCGATGAAGTAAATTTCTATTTATTAAGTGTATACCAATTCGGCAAAAGAACAAAAATCGTTCCAAAAATTATCAATTTATTAAAATATTGTTTTACTTTCGGCCCACATTCCCTACTAAAAGCAACCAATCTTCATCCAAAGTTGGAGGCGTAAGTTCCCTGATTCCCTGTGGTTTAAAATAGCCGCCAATGAACCTTTTATTGGTTTGAGGGTTAATCCATAACGCACGAATATTTGTTCCATTTATTTTTCCAACGTTCACTTTTACCGTTCTACTGGTAGGTAAATAAATGGCTGCCATGCGATTGTTAGGCAATACCGACACCACTCCATAGTCATCGTTGCCAATGGTTCCACGACCCTCCACCAAGATTTCGTCGGTGGAATCGGGGCGAAATAAATACCATGGGAGGTTATTAAAAATTTTGAAATAAAGCTCCATTTGATTGGCCCCTGTCAAATGAAGTTTTTCTCGCCAATTGTTACGAAACTCCCAAACGGAGCTACCGTAACAACCCCCACTACCACCGCTCAAAAGCGACCAAAAAGCCTGACGGCGAACTACTTGCGCCGAGCCACCTTTTTCGTCTTCATATTGTGCTTCTCCTAAAATGAAAGCTTTGCGCGGGGTTTTATTGTTTTCTTTCAGCGCAACCTCGTACACTTGCGGCATTTCCATCGTCCATACTCCCTCTTTTCCTCTGAAATAGCTATAAATCATGCTAAAATCCAACCAAACTTCGTTTCCAAACACGTCCGTGCTCGAATGTGAACTTGCCGCGTGGTACGACATCAATTGATGCGGTGCCGTCGCTTTAATACCTTCGGCCATTGCCCGTTGCACTGTTTCTTCTCGAAGTGGGTCACGGTCACCTCCCATTATCCAAAGGATATTAGAGTATTTTTTTAAACGATTGCCTAAATAATTACCATACGTACGGCATTTATCGACTCCATTTCGGTACTGAACCTCATCCCAACTCGTTTTGCAGCAACCCAGCCACGCAGGAACAATTG
>JACCEC012317198.1_pt1 | contig 102651 bp, 91 predicted proteins | sample 7450121 | NCBI WGS metagenome assembly JACCEC01 (sample SAMN15323455, study PRJNA562643) | freshwater metagenome | isolation source: river surface water | place: USA:Blue River Watershed | collected 2017-08-18
ATATCTGCATTGAGCTTCAACGTATTTGATTTGGGCTTTGGAGATCAACTTTCTATTTTCAATGGTAACAGTGTTTCAGCACCATTGATTGGTATTTTTCAAGGAACTGATATCGTAACACAGAGTTTCTTCTCAACAGATCCATCAGGATGCTTGACTGTGGTCTTTATATCGGATGCAGACGCGAGCGTTGGTAATTTTAGCGCAGAGATTACATGTGGTATTCCTTGTCAAAACCCTGAATTGAATATCACTGTAGATCAACCTGATTTTCAACCGACCAAAATTTGCCAAGGCGAGACGGTAACTTTCAATGCATCGGCTACACAGTTCTTTAACGGTGGTCAGTATGTTTCTCACGAATGGCAATTTGGTGACGGTACGATTGATACTACGAGCTGGCCAATCGTAGCGCATCAATTCGATGATGCAGGTGGTTACATCGTTCAATTGTTGGTGACCGACAACAACGGTTGCACCAATTCGGTTTTGCCTGATATCTTGATTTTCACATCAACAACTCCAAACATCGATCTTTCAACTTCTGAAACAGACAATACAATTTGTACTGGGGTGACATTGGATGTAGAAGCTGTTTTTGATCCAGTAACTTGGACCAATGTTCCAGAGCCCAATCTCGGAGGATCTATTTTCATCCCAGATGATCAAAGCCAATGTTTCTCAGACACATTGAATTTTACCGGTTTTGATGGTGGATTGACGATTACAAGCACTGCTGATATCGAAGATATTTTTGTCAACATGGAGCACAGTTTTATGGGTGACTTTGTCATCACTTTATACTGTCCAGATGGGTCGGCCATCGTATTGCATCAGCAAGGCGGAAGTGGAACTCTTTTAGGTGAACCTGTAGATATTGATACGGATTTATCTCCAGGTGTGGGTTACGATTATTATTGGACGCCAACAGCAACCAATGGTACATGGTCTGAGAACTCAGGCGGTACACTTGATGCTGGTGAATATGAGCCTGTTCAGCCATTCACCAATTTGATTGGTTGTCCGATGAACGGCGATTGGATCATTGAGATTTGCGATTTGTGGGCTTCGGACAATGGATACATCTTTGACTGGAACATTCATTTTGCAGATTACATGTACCCAGATTGGACAACCTTTACACCAAACATAGGAATTGGTTGTGATTCATCTTATTGGACTGCCCCTTCAGGTTCTATCATCACAGATCCATTTGGTTTGTGCGATACTTTGGCCGTTACCCAAGCTGGGACAGGAAGCTATGTGTATACTTATCATGTTATGGACGACCACGGTTGTGAGTACACGGAGGATATCACAGTGAATTTCTATGCTGCACCAGTTGCAGAGGCTGGACCTACCGTGAACTATTGCGGCACACCAGTTCAAATTCCAAACGTGGCCTCTAACAATCCATTGTCCAATCCTACTGCGGGTATTACTTACACGTATGCATGGGCGAGTGATTCTTTGGATTATTTAAGTTCGCCCGGAACCATGGCGCCTACTGTTAATGGATTGCCTGTATTGGTTGGTGAATCATATCAAGTACAATACAATGTCGTCATTACTTCCAATCAAGATCCTGCCTGTACAACAACAGATTCAGTCTTGGTAAATATCCCACCTTATTTGGTTCCAAGTACAATTTTAATGGATACTGTTTATTGCCTAGGGGATCAAATAGATTTGCTCTATCCATATTGGCAATATTCGAATAGTTATTCCTACAACTGGAATTATTCTCCAGAAGCCGGTGTTGTTATAGATAGTTTAAGTTTAACTTACCTGTATACTGTCCCAAGCGTATTCTCAACTGCCTACATTTTGGATGTTGTAGATGAGGCTTGTAACTACAGCGCTTTCTATACCTATCTCATTACAGAAGATCCTTGTACTGTAGCAGCACCAAACATTTTCACACCGGACAACGATGATGACGATCAAAACAATGTTTTTGAGATAACTGGCTTGTATTACCCCAATACAGATATTCTCAAATTCCCAGGTTCTGTTTTGAAAGTATACAACCGTTGGGGATCATTGGTTTATGAGAACGAGAATTATGACAACTCATGGAATGGCGAAGGTCTTGCAGAGGGTACATATTACTACATCTTCTTGCAGAATTTGGAGAATCAAAAAGACAGATTCTTGAAAGGGGACGTCTACATCACACGATAATATTTAATCCCTCTTCGGAGGGATTTTTTTTTGAGAAGAAGATGAAAGCAGTAGAGCATTTGGGCCAATGGGCTTTGGCATTGAGAGAGGAGCAAGAACATGAACGCTTGTGGATAGAGCAATTGATCAGCCAGTCCTCTCCACAACAACGCAGACAAGAAGGCATTACCTGGTATCCAGTTAAAGTGGCAGATGAAGGATATGGTTTGGGGGCTTATCCTTTTTTGGTATTGGAGAATCCACGACCTCAAAAGGGACATTCTTTTCAAAGTGGAAATCCCGTTTCGGTATTCAGTGAAGCGGATGCATCGAAAGGTGAGCGAATAGTGGGTGTCATTGGTTTTGTGGATGATCAACGCATGAAGATTGTTTTTCATTGCGACGAATTGCCTGATTGGATAGATAACGGCCGATTAGGTGTTGATGCTTTGTTTGATGAGAAGTCCTACAAAGAAATGTTTTTGGCATTGAATAAAACGATTAATGCAGAAAAGGGAAGATTGTCGGAATTGAGAGATTGTATTTATGGACAACGTAGTTTGAAATGGGTGGAAGAGAAGGTTGAACAAATTTCACATCTCAACGAATCGCAACAACGCGCTGTGGAGGCCATTGCTCAAGCTCAAGATGTAGCAGTGGTGCATGGTCCTCCAGGAACCGGAAAGACCACAACTCTGGTAGCGGCTATACAGTTGATGGCTAGGCAAGGCAAAAAGATTTTGGTGACCGCGGCAAGCAATGCAGCTACTGATCATTTGTTACAACAATGTATTCAAGCGGGAGTTTCTGGTGTTCGCATTGGCAATACCGCAAAGGTTGAAGAGGACAATCAAGCCTTTACTATGGATGCTTGTTTACTTCGTGAAAAAGAGTACAAGCAAATCAAGGAATTAAAGAAACGCGCCGTTGAAATGCGCAAGATGGGCGGCAAGTACAAAAGAAGTTTCGGAAAGGAGGAAGCAGATCAACGAAGATTGTTGTTTCAAGAAGCAAAGAAATTGCAGAAGGAAGCGAGAGATTGGGAACAATATTTAATCGATAAAATAATTGATGAATCTGCTGTGGTTGCGGCTACGTTGATCGGTTCCAATCATCATTACATTCAAGACAAGACTTGGGATGTAGTGGTCATCGATGAGGCAGGACAAGCACTAGGACCAGCCGCTTGGGTCGCCATTGGCCATGCAGAGAAAGTTGTGTTTGCAGGTGATCCACATCAATTGCCGCCTACAGTGAAGTCACCTAAGGCTTCCGAATTGGGAGTGAGCAAGACACTTTTGGATGTTGCTATAGGTCAAATTCCGGATGCTGTTTATTTTTTGAATGTCCAATATCGGATGCACAAGGATATCATGGCTTTTTCCAACTCATATTTTTACAAGGATGGATTGATGGCGCATGAATCAGTAGCAGATAGAGGTTGGTCATCTTCAGAATCAGCTATTGCGTTTATCGATACCGCAGGTTGTGGTTTCGAAGAGCAACCGGGATCAGATGGAAATAGTTTGCAAAACCAAGAAGAGTGGTCATTGATTCAAAAACATATCGAAAGCAAGCAAATGCTTGCCATTGGTGATGTGGCAGTAATCAGTCCATATCGAGCGCAAGTATCCTGGATGCAGAACGAGTTGGCCGAACTACCGAGAATGACAGTGAATACGATTGATTCCTTTCAAGGTCAAGAAGAAGACATCGTTTACATCAGTTTGGTAAGAAGCAATGACAACAGCGAAATTGGATTTTTGAAAGATTATAGAAGGATGAACGTGGCCATGACCAGGGCCAAGAAAGGATTGGTCATTGTCGGTGATAGCGCAACATTAGCAAAGGATGCGTTTTATTCGAACATGATTGAAATGATTGAAAAGAAGGGTGGGTATTTATCTGCTTGGGAAATATTATATTCGTGATATGAAAAAATACTGGATGATATTTTTTGCTTTTGTTGCAATTTCTTGCAACAAGTGTAAGGACGAGCCTGAAACCGGAGTTGTCGATGAAGGGCCGATGTTGGTGGTGAAATTTGTTATGGATCCCAGTCAAGAACGTTTGGATAATTTGGGTCAGCCAAGCTCAGTGCCATCGGGACATGCAGCCGTAAGTCCAGTGTTCAATTCATTGAGTGCACATTATTTTGAATTGGCTTCCACCATCTACACCCCTTTGGGGGAGGGCGAAGTTATTTACATGGGGCCAGAAACCATGGCGGGTGGCACCAAGGCCATTGATTTCGATAAGGCCAAGATTGTAGCTCCCGGCGAAGTATTTCTTCGCATTCCCATCAAGGATATCACACCAGGAACATACAATTATCCGCGTATCTCTTTGCTCTATCAGAATTATGAAATTCCATTTACCCAATCGGGAATGGATTTAACAGGAACGATTGCCAGTTTTGTGGGATACAATACTTACATATCCAATTACAAAATCGACACCCAAACGTTGACGGTCAATGACGATAAATTGCAAGGATTTTGGGGATTTGAAACCACTGTTTTTGGAACGCCATATACTTCATCAGGTCAAGCGCCAGAAGGCGCTACAACCGTACCCAATCCTTTGTTTGCCACATCACCAATTCCCCAAGGATCATGCGTTGTTACAGGCGTTTTTGATCAACCATTGGTGGTCACAGGAAACGAAACCAATGATATACACTTGACCATTTCGTTTTCCAATAACCAAAGTTTTGAATGGGTGGACCTAAATGCTGATGGAAAATGGGAACCTAGCGCAGGTGAAAACGTTGTAGATATGGGAATCAGAGGGATGTTGCCAATGGTCGAGTATTAAGATACATCGGTCCATTCGTCAAATTCATCTTCGTTCTTTTTCACTTTTACTTGAACGGCATTACTTTGTCCAAAAAGCACTTGCACTATACTGATTAAAATGGACAGCCAAAAGGCTGACCAAAAACTTTTGATACCAAACTCCGGAACAATTTCCGAGGCCAACATTAATATCAAAGCGTTAATGATCAAAATAAAGAATCCAAATGTGAAGATGGTGGCGGGAATCGTGAGAACAAGCAATAAGGGTTTTACAAATCGATTCAAAAGCATCAAGACCAAGGCTGTGATTAGCGCATAGAATTTAGATTCAAATTGAATTCCATCCATCCAAGCATCGCCAACAAGCAAGGTGACGCTGAGTAACATGAATTGAAAGCTAAGTTTCCAAAAATTTACTGACATGGGCCAAAAGTACTCAGGTCTTTTCTATATTTTTGCAACCAAAATCTAAACAATGAAATTTTTTATCGACACTGCGAACTTGGATCAAATTCGCGAAGCAAAAGACTTAGGAATTTTGGACGGTGTAACCACCAACCCAAGTTTGATGGCCAAAGAAGGTATCTCTGGAACAGACAGAGTAATGAAGCATTACGTGGACATCTGCGAGATTGTTGGAGAAGGTGATGTTAGCGCTGAAGTAATTTCAACTGATTTTGATGGCATGGTTAGAGAGGGTGAAGAATTGGCAGCTTTGCATCCCAATATTGTCGTAAAAGTCCCCATGATCAAAGACGGTATCAAAGCAATTCGTTATTTCACGGACAGAGGAATTAAAACCAATTGCACATTGGTATTCTCTGCCGGTCAAGCTTTATTGGCTGCGAAAGCTGGAGCAACTTATGTTTCTCCATTTGTAGGTCGTTTGGATGATATTTCTACAGATGGAATTGATTTGATTGATCAAATCAGAACCATTTATGACAACTATGGTTTTCACACAGAAATTTTAGCGGCAAGTGTTCGTCACCCAATGCACATCATCCAATGTGCTGAAATCGGTGCCGATGTTATGACAGGACCATTGAGTGCAATCATGGCATTGTTGAAGCACCCATTGACCGATTCTGGATTGGCTCAGTTTTTAGCTGATCACAAGAAGGCGGCTGAGTCGGCGAAGTAAGTCGAAATAGCATCTCTGTTCACATTTGCACGTTTGCAATTCACTGCGGGCCGAACAATTTAGCGTTGTTCGGCCCGTTATTTTTACTACAAAATGCAAACGATTATGAAACGTGGATGGATTGTGTTGATTTGGATGTGTCTATTGGCGGGCGTTGCGCAAGCACAAAGACCCTTTCAATTGCAAAAAGATCAACAAGCTTACGGTAAGGCAATGGAATTGTTTGAGCAAAATAAATTTGCTCCAGCAAGAAAGTACTTTGAAGAGTATCTTCAAAACTATTGCAAAATCAACACCTCGGTGGAGTGCGCCAATGCGGAGTATTTTATCGCTCGCTGTGCATTGGAGTTGTATCACAAAGATGCCGAGTACTTGATGGAAGTTTTCATTCGGAATCACCCCGACTCTCCCAACAAGGAACGTGCTTATTTTGAAATGGGTTTGTTCTATGGCAAGAAAAAAAGCGCCAACAAATGTTTGGAATGGTTCAATAAAGTGGACTTGCGCAGCTTACCTGCAAGTGATCAAATTGTTTTTCATTACTACAAGGCAGAATCTCTGTTGAGCAAAGGCGATAAGAAAAATGCACGCGGTGAGTATTTTACCATCAAAGACAAAGACAGTCCTTATCGCAATTCTTCGTTGTACATGTATAGCCATTTGGCTTATGAAGACGGAGATTACACAGCAGCTTTGGAAGGGTTTGAATTATTAAAGACCAATCCCGTGTTTCAAGATCGTGTGCCCATCTACATTGCTCAGATCTATTATCTGCAAAGACGTTATGATGATTTGATTGCTTATAGTGAGCAAATTTTGGAAGCAGCTAAAAGTTTGGAAGAAGCCAAAGCCATTGAGATCAAGAAAATGGTGGGGGATGCGTATTTCAACCAAGAGTTGTATCCAGAGTCATTGCCTTTTTTGACAGCATATGCTGAGGCCAAGAACAAAACAAACATGACCAATGAAGATAAGTATCGCCTGGCTTATGCTATGCAGCGAAGTGAATTGTGGGAAGGTGCGGTAGAGTGGTACAATGCAGCCAAAAACAATGATGAATTGTTGGGCCAATTGGCCGCCTACAATGAGGGGGTGTGTCAAATGAAATTGAACAACAAACGAGAGGCGTGGAAAGCATTTGGAGCCGCGCGTGACATGGCTTTTGATGCGGATATTCAGGAGGATGCTATGTTCAATTTTGCAAAGATTGCTTTCGAATTGTCCTCTGATCCATTTGATGATGCGATCACTTCTTTTGAAGAGTATTTGAAAAAATATCCAGACAGTCCAAGACATGATGAGGCGTATCAGTTTCTATTGAATGTCTACATGAAAACCAAGAACTATGAGAAGGCCTTGGCTTCATTGGACAAAATCAAAAAGAAGGACAACGTCATCAAAGCGGCTTACCAAAATTTGAGTTTTAATCGTGCGGTTGAGTTATATCAGTCTCGAGAGTTTGATCGTGCTTTGACATTCTTTCAGCAAGTATACAATTATCCATTGGATGAGCGCGTGAATGCAAGTGCCCGTTTTTGGATGGCGGAGATTGCCTACCAAAAGAAGGACTATGATTTTGCCTTCAAGCTGTATCAAGCTTTCTTAGATGAGCCCGGAGCTTATGAAACGGAGTATTATGGTGCTGGTTATTATGGACAAGGTTATTGTAAGTTCAAGAAAGCAAATGATGTTCAAGATTTGGATGAAGCAAAGAAGGATTATCTGAACGCTTTGCCATATTTCAGAAAGTATCTGGAAGGCAATTGGGAACGTGATCAACGCAAGAACTACGATGCCATTTTGCGTGTGGCTGATGTGTATTTCGTAAATAAAATGTACGAAGAGGCCATTGTTTATTATGACAAAGTGGCCGATGATAGTCAAGGTAATAAGGACTATGCTATGTACCAAAAGGCATTGGCTTATGGTTATTTGAGTCAACCCGAAAAAAAGTCATGGGTTTTAAAGTCGATGTTGAAGGAACTGCCCGGTTCCAAGTATGAAGTGGATGCCATTTATGAGTTGGCAAAATCATACTTGATGGAGGATCGCTTGCAAGAATCTGTGGAATACTACAACTTGCTTTTGACGGGTCACAAGGGAAATGCATACACCAAGAAAGCACTGGTCGATCAGTGTTTGTTGTATGCCAAGCAAGGGAAATTTGATGCCATGAAAACTGCTTGGAACAACTTGGTGCAACAGTTTCCCAATGATGCTGTATTGTTGGATGCCATCGCAATCGTTAAGCCAGTGCTCATTGAAGATGTCGCTTTTCAAAATCAAATCAAGGGCATCAAAGTTTTGAATGTCACAAGTGAGGACATCGAAGAAGAAGTATATGCCCGTGCGGCTGAATTGGGATTTTCGGAAAATTGCGAAGCAGCTGTCCCTAAGTTGCAGCAATATATACAACAGTTTCAACCCGCATTGCATACCACGGAAGCGCATTATTTATTGGCGGAGTGTTTGTTTAAATCCAATGATTTAGACAAGGCACTTGATGCTTACAACGTTGTCATTGCCCAGCCTTTTGGAGAGTATACGGAGGATGCTTTGCTAACGGCGTCTACTATCAATTTCAATCGAAAGAACTGGGACATTGCAGCGCAGCATTACACTGAGCTTGAGCAGATAGCTGTTTCAAAGAATAATGTGCTCGAGGCACAGGTTGGTTTGATGCGTTGTTTTTATTACAAAAAAGATTTTGTTCATGCGCTAGAGTATGCCAATAAGGTAATTGACAATCAAAGCATACCCGAGGATATCAAAAATACTGCCCACATGTGGAGAGGTTTGATGCACGCTGAGCAAAAGGATTTCAATGCTGCACGAGCAGATTGGGACGTGGTGATTGCAAAGGGTGGAAAGCAAGGAGCTGAAGCGAAGTATCAGCGTTGCTTGTCTTTTTATAACGAAGCCAATTTTACACAGTCAGAATCTGAGATTTACGAAATGGTAGATCAATTCGCGGGATTTGAGGAGCCCAAGAACAAGGCCTTTTTACTTCTAGTCGATGCCTACACTGGAATGGGTGATTTCTTCCAGGCCAAAGCTACTGTGGATGCCATCATGAGCAATGTTGAAGATGAGAAGGTGAAGCAAGAGGCCAATGCCAAGCTTGCTGTGATCATGGAAAAGGAGAATGCAGAATTAGAAAAGTTGAAAGAGAAACCTGTGGAGGAGATTATCAACATGAATGAAAATGGGGAGCCAGTTGCCCCTGTTAACAATGAAAATCAAGGAGGGGAAAATGAATAAGTTGCGATTAATGACCATAGTCTTGAGCATGGCCACAAGTTGGGCATGGTCACAACAGGACACCAGTGTTACTCAGAGTGCGCAATTTGAGGGGGATTTGAAAATTCGCTTGCGCGATGCTGGAAAAATCAGTTCGAATCCTGCGGTTATCGAGCAGAAATCAAAAATGGACAAAATCAAGTTCCAATTTTTGCCAACTGCCTCTATCCAAGCGCCAGACCCTGAAAAAATTGCGGCAGCAAAAATCAATGTCGTAGATAAAGTTTCTAATATTCAGAAAGGGTATGCCGTTGTGGGAATGGGTAATTACGTGACCCCAATGGTAGACGCACATTACTCATCAGGTCGCAACAGAAATGGCGATTGGGGAGTGAATGTCTATCATCTGAGCAGCAATGGCGGCGTTGTGCCAGATAGCAATGCCATCGGAAGCGGTTACAGTGACTCACGTGCATCAGCCTATGCTCGTTACTTCTTGAAGAATGCAAGCGTTCAAGCTACCGGAAATTACTGGCGCAATGTTTCTCGATTTTATGGACAAACAGCAATGCCGACTATCGTTCCCATTGATAGTTTGTTGCTAGAGAGATCGGGCCAACAACAGTTGTGGCAAACAGGCAATGGAAACATTCGTTACGATAGCTTTTCACGCGATTCATCAGATATGAATTATCATGCACGTTTGAATTACCAGCGCGGTTGGGGCAAGTATGGTGAGAAAGAATCGGTGTTTGAATTTCAATCGAGTTTGGATAAACTCGTGAAGACAGAAGTTTTTGCGATTGATCTTGGTGCCAAGTGGAACAACTTTGAGAGTGAGGGATTCCGATATGCAACCAATGGAATTTTCGCTCAAGAAGGGGATAGCGTCTATCGTGCACGCGTTCAGAAGAATGCCGTGATGCGCATTCAGCCATCGGCATACACAGTTTGGAGGGATTTGAGAGTGAAAGTAGGAATGGGCGTATTTATTGAGAACAACAGCGAGAAGCCAGCCCATTTTTATCCCATGTTGGAGATGAAGTGGTCTATTTTGGATGGTTTGTTTTTGCCTTATGCTGGAGTAAAGGGAGGGGTGGAATTGAATACGTTTCATTCGTTGATGGAACAGAATCCATTTGTTGTGTCAAATCCTCGCTTGCTCAATAGGAACAACAAGTTCGAAGCATATGGTGGAATCAATGGTGTGATTTCTTCCAAGATGGGATACGAGGCGGGTGTCAATTGGAATATGTATGAGAATCAGGCGTTTTTTGTAAATGATGCGTCTGTATCATATGGCAATCGATTCAATGTGCTTTATGATAATATGCGCCAAATGGATATTCACGGAAGATTCTCTTACACAGAGGCAAAGAAGTGGGAGGCGGATATTTCTGCTCATTATTTCTTTTACGATTTGGATAGTGCCAAGTACGCATGGAACATGCCCAATTGGAAGGCAACTTTGCAAGGGGCATACTTTATCAACGATGCTTGGAAGATCGGAGCGCAGATTCATTACATCGGAGATCGTTATGCTTATACCCAATACCCTGATGCTAACGTAACAGAGCCCACACAAAATTGGGCTGGAGTTCCTGGACAGGCTGTGAAGTTGAGAGGATTTGTGGATGCCAATTTGCAGGTTCGTTATCAATACAATCCGCGAATTGCGGCATGGGCGAACGTATACAATACAGTGGCTCAACGTTATCAGATATGGAATGGGTACAACCAACAGCGCGTGTTGTTTATGATGGGGGCTGCAGTGTCTTTCTAGGCTTGAATTTGTTGATGAAATGTGAATAGAATTAGGGGGCTTTTGCCCCTTAATTTTTGCCGAAAAAAGAATGTGGGTTGTATCTTTGAAAGCCTTGTCAAATTGAGCATTTGCGCGATATGAGACAAAGCAATTAACCTAAACAACATTCTTTCAAAAATGAGCGAAAGCAATCCAAATGCAGCGAATTATACTGCTGCGAATATTCAGAGTTTGGAAGGTATGGAGCACGTGCGTATGCGTCCTGCCATGTATATCGGAGATATTGGTGCCCGTGGTCTACATCACTTGGTTTATGAGGTAGTCGATAACTCTATCGATGAAGCCCTGGCCGGTTATTGCGATACTGTTTTTGTTACCATCAACGAAAACAACAGTGTTACTGTTGAAGACAATGGACGCGGTATTCCTGTTGACATGCACGCCAAAGAAGGCGTTTCTGCTTTGCAAGTGGTAATGACCAAGATTGGTGCGGGTGGTAAGTTCGATAAAGGTTCCTACAAAGTATCAGGTGGTTTGCATGGTGTGGGTGTGAGTTGTGTGAACGCACTTTCAACCTTGATGCGTACAGAGGTTTTCCGTGATGGAAAAATCTTTGTTCAGGAGTATTCGATTGGTAAGCCCTTGTTCCCAGTTCGTGAAGAAGGAACAACAGACAAGAAAGGTACCCGTCAAACTTTCCAACCTGATGCATCGATTTTTGATGTTACAGAATACAACTACGAGACTTTGGCCAATCGCATGCGCGAATTGGCTTTCTTGAATAAGGGTATCAAAATTCAATTAACGGATCGTCGTGAGGTAAACGAAGATGGAAGTTTCAAATCAGAACTTTTCCAAAGCTCAGAGGGTTTGTCTGAGTTCGTTCGATTTATCGATCAAAGTCGTCCCAACATCATTCAAAAAGTCATTCACATGGAGCGCACCGATGGTCCAATCCCAGTTGAGGTTGCCATGGTCTACAATGATTCTTTCAATGAGAATATCTACAGTTATGTAAACAACATCAACACCCACGAGGGAGGTACGCATTTGCAAGGTTTCCGTCGCGGTTTGACCAGCACGTTGAAAAATTTTGCTGAGAAGAGCGGGATGTTGGACAAATTGAAAATCGAAATTTCTGGTGATGATTTCCGTGAAGGATTGACCGCAATTGTTTCTGTAAAAGTGCAAGAGCCACAATTCGAAGGGCAAACCAAAACCAAATTGGGGAACAAAGAAGCTGTGGCTCCAGTGAGTCAGGTTGTTTCTGAAATGTTGGAAGCCTACTTGGAAGAGCATCCCAATGATGCCAAGGCGATTGTAGGGAAAGTTGTGTTGGCTGCACAAGCACGTGTAGCAGCTCGCAAGGCACGTGAGATGGTGCAGCGTAAAGGTGTAGGTAGTGGTGGTGGGTTGCCAGGCAAGTTGGCTGACTGTTCAGAAAAAGATCCAGTGAAATCAGAGTTGTTCTTGGTTGAGGGTGACTCAGCAGGTGGAACAGCCAAGCAGGGACGTGACCGCGTATTCCAAGCCATTTTGCCATTGCGTGGTAAAATCTTGAACGTTGAGAAAGCCATGCAGCACAAGATTTTGGAGAATGAAGAGATCAAGAACATCTATACGGCTTTGGGTGTATACATCGGAACAGAGGACGATAGCAAGGCTTTGAATTTGAGCAAACTTCGTTACCACAAAATTGTCATCATGTGTGATGCCGACGTAGATGGATCGCACATTGAGACATTGATTTTGACTTTCTTCTTCCGTCACATGAAAGAGTTGATAGAGAAGGGACATATCTACATCGCAACTCCACCATTGTACTTAGTGAAAAAGGGGAATCGTGCCGAGTATGCTTGGAACGAAGAGATGCGTGATGGATTGATTGCGGATATGAAAGGAGCAGGTCAGGAGAGCAGTGTAAACGTTCAGCGATACAAGGGTCTTGGAGAGATGAACGCGGAGCAGTTGTGGGAGACTACAATGAATCCAGAGAAGCGCACATTGCGAATTGTTACAATTGAGAATGCTGCAGCTTGTGATCACACCTTCTCCATGTTGATGGGTGATGAGGTGCCTCCACGTCGTGCGTTCATTGAGGCCAATGCCAAGTATGCCAAGATTGATGCGTAGTCATTTAAGACATAATTAAAAAGCCCCGCAACTGCGGGGCTTTTTTTGCTAAGCGCCAAAGAGTGCCACACCGCAAGCTCCGTGGGAGCGAGTTGACTCAAGTGCGTCATGTCCCAAGCCCCAGCGGGGCGGTATATCAATTTGGATTTTCGAAAAGGTATTTTTCATCAAACGGAACGTCGTATGTATTGAGCAGGTTGATGTATTCTTGTTTGAATTTCTTTTTTTGATGATGTGCTTCTTGGTTCTGGATGTAGCGAATGACATTGCCAAGTGCAGACTGCGAATACGAGAAAGCGCCGAATCCATTTTGCCATTCAAATCTTTTAGGAGTCAGCTTTCTTTCATTGATCCATTTGGAGGAGTTTGCTTTGATATCTCTTACAACTTCCGAAACCGATAAATGTGGTTTGCAGCTGATCAGAATATGGATATGGTCTTCCACTCCCCCAATGGCGTATACTTTGTGATTTTTTGCTGATGCAATGCCGCTGATGTATTTGTAGAGTTCTTCTCTCCAGCTTTTGTGTATTAAACTTTCTCGACGCTTCACCGCGAAGACGAGTTGCAGATAGATTTGGGTGTATGTGTTGGCCATTTTTCTTATGTCGCCCCGCTGGGGATAGTTTACGTTAGCGCTTTACTTTTTAGGACACACGACCCCGATGGGGCCAATCAGTATTCTTCTTTAATGATGATGCAAAGCTATTTCCATTGCGTCAAGCCCGTCACCTATAAATTATGCGCATATCCAAGCTCCGGAGTAGGGTCATGGTTTTTATGTCGCCCCTCTGGGGCTAGTTTGCGCTTGTTCTTTTCGTTTTGGTACATACCACCCCTATGGGGTTAAAAAGCATTGGTTGTGTTTAGAGACAAAGCTATTTTTTAATTATAAAGAATGTCACCTGTAATTTATGCGCATCCAAGCTCCGTAGGAGCGAAATGTATCAAGCCCGCAGGAGCGCAATGCATCAAGCACCGTAGGTGCGTTATGTCCCAAGCCCCATCGGGGCGAAATGTATCAAGCCCGCAGGAGCGCAATGCATCGAGCACCGTAGGTGCGTCATGTCCCAAGCCCCATCGGGGCGCAGGGCATTTTTTGTAGGTTAAACGACAATTTCCAAAATGAAGGGTAGGATTAGCCACAACCCTGCCATGCCCATTCAGAACATCAAAGAAAATGAGGAGTGCAAATAAGTTGTCGAATGGTACAAATTACAGTTATGTTAAACCAGCGTATGGATGAACTATCTTCCCCAAATGTGTTTCTCTTCTACCGCCAGTTTTTCAGCAGGTATTGCCTTGACTGCTGTGGGTGCTTATACCCTGAAAAATGCCCAATCCAACTACGAACGTCCTTTTGCCTCAATCCCTTTGCTCTTTGGCATTCAACAAATTCTCGAGGGCTTTGTTTGGCTTGGCCTTCAAGGTCAATTCGGTGGACCTCAAGAACTGCAATCTGTTGTCTATCTGTTTCTCTTCAATGCACAAGTGCTATGGCCATTTTGGGTGCCACTTTCCATTATACAACTTGAAAAGAAGGGCGACGTCAATGCCTTTGAAAAGAGCTTGCTTGGATTGGGATTGGCGTTATCCATCTATTTGGGCTATTGCTTGTTTCATTTTCCGGTGTCCGCCAAGATCGAAGAGCACCATATTCTCTACTTGCAGGATTATCCTATAACGATTTCTCTCTTCTCAGGCATAGTCTATACAGTTGTGACCATATTGCCTCCCTTCTTTTCTAAAATAAAATACATGTGGGCGCTGGGATTATTGATTCTACTTTCTTATGGAGTAACTGCTATTTTCTATGAAGGATTTGTAGTGTCTGTATGGTGTTTCTTTGCGTCCATCATCAGTGTCGCAGTGTGGGCGGTTCTTCGTGAAGTGAAACGTGAAAGGTTTGTCTAGTAGGATTCAAAAAAAAAGGGACCGAAGTCCCTTTTTTAATACGTTAGAAATTATTTCTTCTTTTTCTTAGGGGTGGGAGCGGGTGCAGGCGCCGGAGTTGGCTCCACATTTACGGGCATCTCCAACTTCTTTTCCTCAACTACTGGTGTGTGGTAATAAGTCAACTCATCTACGATGTTCTTTCCTCCCATCAACTTGTCTACGATAAACAATACATAACGAATGTCTACGCAGATGGTACGTTGTAGGTCTTTTTCATAAGCGATGTCACCGCTCATGGCTTCCCAGTTGCCATCGAAAGCCAATCCAATCCAGTTACCATTTGCATCCATTACGGGACTTCCAGAGTTTCCTCCAGTGATGTCCAAGTCGCCAATGAAACATGTAACCATTTCGCCTTTCTCGTTGGCATATGGACCAAAATCTTTGTTCTTGATCAATTCAACCAATTTGTCTGGAACCACAAACTCTGGATTACTGTTGTCCCATTTTTCCATGATACCGTTGGTAGTGGTGTAGTAATCGTAAATTAAAGCGTCAGCAGCTTTGTAGTTTTTGATTTTACCATAGGTAACGCGCATCGTGCTGTTGGCATCTGGAGCCAATTGACGCGTTTCCATTTTGCGGTATCCAGCAACAAACTCGCGATATCCTTTGTTGAATTTACCAATTGGGTTCAATGCACGGATTCCATCTACATAAGTCGCAGATAGCGCACCAATGGTTAATCCCAAATCTTTATCAATCATTTTTTGAGATGGCTTCGCAAAGAATTTTTCCAATGCAGATGTATTCATGGCCATTGATGTAGCGAAAATTTGAGCAGCAAGTTTGTTTATATCGCCTTTGAATTTTTTAGCCAAAATGTCTTTCATCCAAGATGGATGTTGGTCAGCACCTACGTTCAACATGAACAATTTGGTCAATTCAACAAATACGGCTTCGTCTACTTTAGCATTGTATTCACCATGAAAAGCTTTGTCTTCAGCCAGAATTTCATTTTTCAATTCTTCTTTTTTAGCTGCATCTGTTTCAGCCAAGTAAGCAGCCAATTGTGCGTTTAGGCCAACGGCATGTCCCATGAATTCAGCTCCACCGGTTAAACAAAGACCTGCGTAGGTTGCTTTTACAACTTGACTATCCCATTCGTTGTGGTATTCTTGAATGGTGTTCAATGCATTGCCATATTTGGCTTTGCGAGTAGGATCACCCAATTTGTCTCCTTCTGCAATCCATTGTGTGAAGTTGGTTTCAATGGCAGCTTTTTTGGATTTTACATCCAATTTCTTCAATCCTTGTGTTTGACCGATGTAATATTTCCATGTGTTAGCGATGCTAGCATATTTGGCAGCATACATCAAACGGATGGCAGGGTCTTCATCCATAAATTTCTTCCAAGTCTCTAACTTGGTACCGAAACTTTCAATCAATGCTGGATTACGTCCAGAGATGGCTTGGTTGATTCCATATGAAGTCAAGTAGCGACTGGTGCGACCAGGATAACCCATGATCATGGCGTAGTCTCCATCTTTAACACCTTCCATATTGGTTTTCAAATGGTACTTTGGAGAGTAAGGCTTGTTGCTTACACTATATGGTGCTGGCTCATTTTTATCATTCGCGTAAATACGTATCATGCTGAAGTCTCCAGTATGACGTGGCCACATCCAGTTGTCTGTATCACCACCAAATTTTCCAACGCTCTCAGGAGGGTTACCGACCAAGCGAATATCAGTGTAGGTCTGGTATACGAAAAGATAAAACTCATTACCGTAGAAAAACGATTTTACTTCTGGCTCATACTTTCCATTTTCTTTGTTGCGTCCAGCAATTTCGCGGGTCTTGGCAGCAATGGCTTTGTCGCGCTCTGCTTCTGACATCCCTTCTGTCACCACTCCCAATACCTCAGATGTTACATCCTCGACACGAATCAAAAATGAAATCGCGAAGTTGGGGATGGGCAATTCTTCAGCGAAGCTCTTAGCACAAAATCCATCTTGCAAATAATTCTTGTCTACAGTTGACAAGGTTTGAATACCATCATAAGCGCAATGGTGATTGGTAAATACCAATCCCTTGTCACTGACAACTTCTCCTGTGCATCCACCATAGTTCAAACGAACGATAGCGTCCTTCAAACAAGCTTGGTTGATGCTGTAGATTTCTTCTTGGGTCAATTTCAAACCCATGTTATTCATTTCGGCGTGCTGAATGCGATTCAGCAAAGCCACGACCCACATGCCTTCCGTGGCACTGGCAATTAACGACAACGATACTGCGATCGTGGTCATCCATAGTTTTAACTTATTCATGATTATTATTCGAATTGATTTGATTCCATTGTGTTTTTGAAATCTCTTGATCTAGCCAAGATGCCAAATCTTTGAGATTTTGAGGGGTTTGGTAACGACACTTGACTGTGTGCAAATTGTTACCAAGTGTATATCCAATGTATGTGCTTGGAAGATCGGTTACTTGGGGATTATCAAAAATCTTGGGCAATTTGTAAAAGTCCAAGGCTTGCATTTTACTTTCCAATTGTCCCAATAAGTCAGCGTCCCAATTTGCTTTGTAATCGCCAATCATTTCTACATGTTGTCTGCCGTTGTAATAAACTTCACCATCCATTTTGACCACCATGGTGAAAGTAGGACATGCGCCAAAGCAAGGAGTTCTTTTGTACAACAACAAGGTATCGTGCAAGTCAGAAGAGGGTTGTAAATAACGTTCGAACGCATGAGGGCTTTGGTTGCCTTCATTTCTTGGAAGACGCCCGCTTCGCAAACAACCTGCGATGGTTAAGGCAATAAAAAGAACTGAAAGGAAAAGGATATTTCTTTTCATTATTTCAATTTTTTCTTTTGGTCTTCCAACTTCTTCTTTTGTGCATTTTGCATCTCTTCTAATTTTTGTTGGAAGCTAGATTTTTTGTTGGGCTTCTTTTTGTTGTCTTCAATTTTAGAACGTATCTCATCTTCGTTAATGAAATACTTGCGAATGGCCCACATCTGACCAATGCTCATTACGTTGGCGACAAAATAATACATGGTCAATCCAGAAGGCATGCTGTTAAAGAAGAACAACATCATGAATGTGAAAAGATTCATCATGACATTCATGTTCGGCATTCCAGGTTGCGTCATGGTGGGTTGAGAACTCATGCTCATTCGTGTGTAAACGAAAGTAGAAGCGGTCATTAACAAAGTGAATAAGCTCACGTGATTACCATAAAATGGAACGTCAAAAGGAAGATTCAAAATGGAGTCGTATGCCGCCAAATCTTCAGCCCACAAGAAGGATTGACCGCGCAATGCAATCTCTGCAGGGAAGAAGCGGAACATCGCATACAACACAGGCATCTGAATCAATACAGGAATACAACCCGCAAATGGATTCACGCCGGTTTGTTTGTACAAAGCCATGGTAGCACTTTGCTTTTCCATGGGGTCTTTGCCTTCAAACTTTTTATTCAACTCATCAATCTCTGGTTTGATAGCGCGCATTTTAGCGCCATTCAATAAGTTCTTCCAAGTGATGGGGAACAATACCATTTTGATAATCAAAGTGACAATTAAAATGATGATACCGAAACTACCAATCCATGATGAAAGCAACCAGAACAAAGGACGAATGGCATACTTGTTCACCCAGCCAATGATTCCCCATCCGTAATCAATGATGTGATCAAATTGGTTGATCTCAGTTGAAGCGAGTAAGGTTTGTTCGTTGGGACCAAAGAAGAAATCCAATTGCGCTTGCCCCGTAGACAAGTCTATTGGCAATTCAGCTCTGAAAACTTTGGTGTGCAAGGTGTCTTCCTCCGGTGTGATAACATTCAATTTGGCGTTTTCCAAAAATCCATTTGGAGATATGACAGCTGCAGTAAAATAGTTTTGCTTGAATGCTGCCCAGTTCAATCTGTTCTCAACAATTTTCTCATCACCTCCGTTCTCACTCAAGTAATCTCTATCCTTGTCCATTTCAGTGAAGAATACAGAAGAGCGACTGCGTTCAGCTTGAATTCCTTTCTCGTTGTGCATTCCAGCTGTTTGCCAGTGCAATTGAAAACTGCCCGCTTGCTGATTCCAAGTGTTTTGAAGTCCTTGATTGGCAATGAAACACTGAACCATGTTGGCATCTGGTGCCAATTTGTAAGTGACTTGGAATTTCTTTCCTTCGCCATTGTTCAGTTCCAACTGGACACTTTTTACACCTTGTGCATCTGTGGAAACCTCAGTGGCTTTAAATACAAACTGCCAAGATCCTTGTTGACCTTTCTTGCTGTCATTCCAGGTCCAAAGCATTTGCTGCGTTTGGGCATCCCAAAATTGGATGTTCTTTTTACCCCAATAAGTCTTGTAATGCTCGTCTTTTAATTCGACATTTTGGATAACAGCCCCTTGGTGGTTGATGGTTACTTTGATTTTACCATTTTCTAAAATGGATTGTGAAGGCTTCAATTGCGCTTGTGCTCCAAAAACACCGAACTGATTTATTTTTTGCTGTTGGTCAATGTTTGAGGAAACATTGGCTACTGCTGTATTGGAAGTTGCAGGAGTTTTTTCAGGTGTCGTAACGGCTGCTGGCTTGGCCAATTCTTGTTTGGCTGCTTCTTCGGCTTCCTTGGCATTGTACCAAGAAACACCAAAGGCCAAAGCCAACATCAATACCAAACCTAAAATCGTGTTTTTATTAAAATCCATCTTGTTAAATAATAGGGGGCAAAAGTCGTAATCTTCGGGCCATGGAACAACTTTTTTGTTCAACTTTGTGACCCTATTTGCAAAACTTGACAAACCGCACCCCATATTGGACATTGGCATTGGTGATTCTCCTGATTTTATCTGGTGGAATTCTCTCCATTTTATGGGGATCCGCAGGTTGGGCGTGGGAGAATTCAGAAGTTGATTTTTGGGAATTGTTCGTTCAAATTCGTCTTCCCCGAACAGGGCTTGCCATCCTAGGAGGAGGGGCACTGGCAATGGCGGGTTATTGGATGCAATTGTTATTTCGTAATCCATTGGCGAGTCCATCTATTTTGGGTGTCACCAACGGCGCTTCTATGGGGGTGTCATTTGTAACAATGGGACTTGCTTTTTTAAACCTACCGCTGCGGCCTGATGCCATGATGCTGGCTTCTTTACTCGGGGCGTTATTGATTTTGGTTTTGCTTTTCGTTGTCCGGTGGCGTGTACAATCTCTTACAGGATTATTAATCTTTGGCGTAATGACAGGCCATTTGGCGGGTGCGATTGAGTCAATTTTTCAACGTTGGACAGAACGGGGCAATTTGTCTGGATTGGTTTATTGGTCGATGGGTTCATTTGACCAAGGTCAGCCTTCTCACTTGTTGTATTTAACTTTGGGCTTATTCATCACGATTGTTTTGATGTGGCGCTCGTCAAAGGCATTGGATGCTTGGTCTCTGGGAGATGAAGCTGCAAGATCACTTGGAATTTCACTCGGAAAGATTTCTGTGTTGTTGATGATTTCTGCAGGAACGCTTACTGCAATGGTTACTGCAATAGCGGGTCCCATTGCTTTTATTGGTCTTGCAAGTTCACACATAGCGCGCTTGTGGTGGCCTGCTCGAAATTACAAGAGACTCTGGATACCTGTGCTGTTAACCGGAATGACCATTGCGATTTTTTGCGATTTAATAAGCCGTTGGTCGGGAATTCCTATCAATGCGGTTACTTCACTTATTGGAGCTCCATGGGTGATGTTTTGGATACTTAAAAATAAAAACCATGTCTTCTGATCGGATGTTCTCATCTCTTGCTTTTGATATGAAAGTAGGACATCGTGAAATTGCGGTGCCTCGATTGGACATTGCACCTGGGCAAGTTGTTGGAATTGCAGGAAGGAATGGAGCGGGTAAAACGGTATTGTTGAGACATTGGATGGGTTGGATCGACAAGTCACCAATGCAGAAAATGGGACTATGGTTAGATCCCAATCTATCCATGGGTTGGCTTAATACCCGCAGAGAACCATTTGCAGATTTGTGGGTGGAGGATGTGGTTGCCTTGGGTGTAAAAGGTGATTTTGACTTGAATCGTTTTGAGCAGGTTCTCTTTGATATGGAACTACTCAGCATTCGTCATCAAAGCATGAACACCATAAGTGATGGCGAGTGGATGCGAATGATGATGGCTCGGGTAATGTTGCAAGAGCCTGCGCTAATATTAATGGACGAGCCTACAGCACACTTGGACTTTTTTTACAAATCGTATTGGACGAAATGGATTACCAATTTGTCCCAAAATGGTGTGACAATCATTTGCGCTTCACATGATGAGTCGTGGCTGAAAACAACGGACATGATCATTGGGGTGAACGAAAAAGAAGTTCAGCTTTACAGCCCAATTGACTTTACTTTTGAGTCGTTAAAAAATGTGCACGTTCCAATAAAATGAATCTACTTACGTACTTTAGAATTATGAAAAAATGGTTATTTATTGCTTCTTGTTTCCTCATAGCAGGAAATGTAGAAGCGCAGAAACAAGAGAAGTTGGTTCAGTCAAAACCCACAGAGGTGGTTGTATTTGCTTCCGGCGCACAAGTGAGCCATCAAACTTCTGTTTCATTGAAATCAGGTGAGAATATTATTCGAGTAACTGGATTGCCTGCCTCTTTGGATCCCAATTCCATTCAGGTAAAAGGAAGCGGTGCTTATACCATAATGTCCACCAAGCACCAAGTGGTGTATGGAGATAATATGACGTCCCCTCGCGTTAAGCAACTGCAAGACAGTTTGGAAGAATTGCAATTCAAGGTTGCGGAAATCAACGTTCAGCGAGATTTGATTCAGCAAGAAAAGAACTTGCTCTTGGCCAATTATTCCATCAAAGGAGCAAATAGTGTCATCACTGCAGAGGACATTACAGAAGTTGCCGATATGGTCAAGGAACGCCTCAAGGCTTCAGGATATAAGTTGATTGAACTAAATACAAAGGATGGTCAATTGCAAAGAACCATTCAGGCATTGAATCAGCGCTTGTCAAACATTCAAGCCAACAGTGCCAACAATCCAAGTGTGATTGATTTGGTATTGTTGACCAAATCAGAAGGAAAAGCAGATATCCGTTTTTCATATTTCGTTCCCAATGCCGGATGGACCCCAACATATGATTTGAGAGCTGACGACATCAGTTCACCCATTGATTTTTCATACAAAGCGCAAGTATATCAGAGTACGGGATTGGATTGGGAAGATGTAAAACTTACCATTAGCACGGGCAATCCAAGTGTATCCGGCAATTTGCCTGTACTTTACCCTTGGTGGTTGAATATGTATGATCCAGCGCAATTGCAATATAAAGCTGAGGATAGAAAAATGAAATACCGCCAAATGGAACAAGCTCCTGCTGCTATGCAGTCAAGATCGGATGATGGATTTGCGACACAAGGAAGTTTCTACAATGGATTACAAACCAGCGCGAGTTATACCCAAACCAACAGCAATACTGTCAACACTGAGTTTTCTATTTCTATTCCTTACGACATTCCATCAGACAATCAACCTGTTGAAGTGGTGATGCAACATGAGAGTTTCAAAGCAGAATACAAATACATGTGTGTTCCGAAATTGGACCCAAGTGCTTATTTGATGGCTTCGATGACCAATTGGGCGCAATACGGATTAATGCCAGGACAAAGCAATATTTATTTCAAAGGCACTTACGTTGGGCAAGGGTTCATTGATCCAGCTTTGGCCAATGATACTTTGCAGGTCAACATGGGTAGAGACAATTCTGTGGTTGTAAGAAAAGATTTGGTCAAGGATTTTTGTAAGAACGGCAATTGGGCTGGAAAGAAATGGGTAACCAAGGCTTACAAGATATCAGTGAAGAATCAGAAATCGGTTGGGATAAAAATTGAAATCATCGATCAATTGCCTAAGTCCAACAGCGGTGACGTTGAGGTGGTAACAGAAGAGGTTTCAGGAGCGAAACAAGATTTGGAAAAAGGAGAGCTTCGTTGGATTTTAGACCTCAACGCGGGGCAGACAGAAGAGCGTGTGATGCGTTTTACAGTCAAGTATCCCAAGAAATTTGTTGTCGATCTATAATTCATAGAACTGATAAAGAAAGCCTTCCGATTGGAAGGCTTTTTTATTATTGGAAGTAATTGGTAAAATAGACTTCCTATTTTTCAATCAATTTTTTTGGAGAGGCTTGGGGGTGGTAAAAATATTTCCGAACGGCGATTTCGGATATGTGCATGGCATCCAAGAACATTTCCGGTTCAACGTCCATGAATGGAGATTGACTGGCAAAGCTTCCTTTAAAATGCAGATCACCGCAGTTTTGCCTAAAGCGTTTTTCTGTTTCAATGATATTTAGAATTCTTGGGTCTTTCGAATATGCTTCATATAGCTTGGGATGAAAGGGAGACAAATAGATGGTTGTGGGATGCAATTGGCTCACCTCGTGATAGAATTGAAATACTTTTAAAAGGTATTCCTCATCAATGGTATAGAAATCCCGAATCTTATGGTAAAGATTTTTGATGGAGATGTTTAAATTTTTTATTCGCTTTTCTTCACCATGTGATTTTTGTTTGATGCTTCCATCTTTGAAAATGATGTGAGAAGTGCTAGAATCAGGGGAACATGCTAGGGGTGTATAGCTCATCGAAGGCATGATGGACAAAAGGTCCGATTTGTCAAATCTCAGCAGCGCGATATGTTTCAACCCTTCTTGAACGTTGTTTTGAAAATTAAATCGATTGTGTCGGTTGTCATTGGAGGTATTGGCATACCAAGGATTAAAGTCCAAATGCAAAGAGTCGAAGCTTATTTTTTTCTCTTTTACGAGTCGAAGGATGATTTCTAAATCTTCAAATGAGCTACCGGAAACGCCCAAGTTTAAAGTGTTCTTGAATCCCGTATATTTTCCCAATTGCATCACCCTTGAAGATCCAATGACGAGGTGAGTGAAATGTTGGCCAGCTGAGTATTGCAAACGATGAATAACCGCACGTCTTTCATCGCAAGGGGAATTCTGTATGGTTAGATCATTGAGGATTGATGCTTGTATAAATAACTTGGCAGCCCTATCGGTGATATTGTTTTCTTTTGAAAAGTAGAAAATTACACCTGCGGATCCATAAAGGACAAATCCAAAAACAAGCAGGGTGATCAATAATCTCTTCATGCGCTTAGCGCAACGAAAATAATAAATCGAGGTAAACCGAGCGTGAAATAAAATTGAGGATAAAAAAAACCTCAGGAATTCCTGAGGTTTTTGAGTAGCCCGTAGGGGAATCGAACCCCTGTTTACAGAATGAAAATCTGCTGTCCTAACCCCTAGACGAACGGGCCATCGTTCGCTTTAGCGGGTGCAAATATACAAATGATTCTTTTGGAGGCAAATTTTTTTTTGAATTTCTTTAAAAAAAATCACTTTTTTCTTTTGGCAAGCTCTTCTTTGATAAAATCCTCGGCTTTACTTCGTACGATCAACCGTGAAACCACACGACCTTCTTTATCTAGTGCAATGAGCGTCGGAGTAGATGGAACGGGGTAGTGCTGGTTGAACTCCTTTCTAACCGCAAAACTCAAGAATACATCTTTCCATGGTTGGGGGTGGGCCTTCACATAATTGCTCCAGTCTTCTTGTGTTTTGTCGATGGAAATGGCATACACCTCCAATCCTTGCCCGTGGTAACGATCGTAGATGTCTTTCAATACTGGCTTGAACTCCTCACAATGGTTGCAACTGCTTTTCCAAAAGAGTATCAAGGTTAATTCATTTTTCTTACATGTTTCTAAAAGCGAAATGTTTTTACCATTGATGTCAGGCAATGTCAGAGGAAAGGCTTTTTTTCCTGGCTCAACTTCCTTGAGGGTCTTCACCAATTGCTCTGTTTGACTATTACCGTCTGCATGCTCTGTGCAATCTTGGGCGTAATGGGTCAATAAATGGGTCAATCCTTCCTCATTCTTGTAACCCAACATTTTGTCCAATAAATATTTAAACAGGAATTGATCTACCTCTTCTAAACCTCCAGAACGCGTCATTACGCCATCGATGAAATCAATCGAGTAGTTCGGGTTTTTATCATTTTGAAAATGTTTGAAGTACCGCTCCAAAGAACGAACGAATAAGTTGTGATTCAATGCGCCCGTTTCATAATAAGGCAATTTACTAATGCCAAACTTGGCATAAAACAAGCTGTCGTTCAAACCTTCTGTTTTGTCTGCATTGTAATCTTCACTCATGGGTTGATAAACCAAATCACTCACAATGTCACCCACAAAGGTGCCTTTGTTTTCGGCGGCTATTTTTCTGGAAAGTTGATTCAACCTCCTTTGAGATTCGATTAGTTTTTCCTTTTGCTGGGGTTTTTGGAGACGGAGCGCGTCGTATTCAATGAACGCTGACATCAAAGGATGATAGAGTGCGTTTTCTATGGAGTTGTTAACGACCAATGGATTACCCGACATGCTATTGTAATCAATAACAAACTCGTAGTTGGATGGCTCTCCTTTTTTTGAGATCAAAATAAAGTCAGACCAAGTTGTTCCATTTTTTCCAGTTGGGAATCGGAATCGGTATTGACCTTGCACTGTTGGAACGAAAATAAAACTCACATTTCCTTTTCCATCAAGGGCTTTCATTTCAACTTGCTTCCATTCTTGACCGTAGATGTACTCAAAAATGACTTTGGTGCCGGGGTTGGGAACTTGGTTGAATTGAGCCCTGACCGTAACTTCTTGTGAGAAGGATTTAGCAAATAAGCCAATGCCTAAGGTCAGTAGTAAAAATAATTTCAATGAGATTCTCATGTCGTGCGCTCTTCAATCTTCTTGCCAAAAAAAAAGGAGGGATTAATTCCCTCCGTTTACTTCATATTCGTTGTTGCCAACAGTTACAGTAAATCCATTGTTGCATTCACCGGTTCCCCAGTCGATGATTCTATTGGCACCTTCCTCAGGTTGAATAGACATTACACCTTGCACCAACCAAGCACATCCCACTTTTGCTACCAAATCTTCATCAATGTTCATGTCGTACGATACGCCATTTCTGTTCACACCTTGACCAGAACCTGTAATGTGGTACACGTCGTCCCAAATGTTGATCGGTGTGTTGTAACCATCCGTCCAAGTTCTAATGCGATCCCCACTCCATGAAGCCGTCCATTCACCATTGGGCGCGGTGATTTGTGCTTCAACACTAACGGAAAAATAGGGCTGTCCATTGTTGTTCAAACCTTCATTGACCAGTGTCTTGTGACCGTTGATGGAATACCCATCTATGCTGAAGTTTTCAGGAGTGATGGTAATAACTGTACCGGCCGTTCTGTATCGACCAGTGTATGTGATATTGAGAATTCCCTTTCTAACTCGTCCATCATTACTGGCGCAATCATCTTGTCCAAAATCTACCATGATGCTTTTGATAGCAGAAGTGGTGTCAATGACAATGTTGTCTACACAGCTATTGTCGAAGAGCTTGATGCCAGGTGTTTCAGAAGAGATTTGATCCACGGTTTTAAACATGTCATCCAACAACCCTTCGATTTGATTATGATCTTTGGATGTGGTCATGTCTCGTTTCTCTCTCCATTTGCCGCATGACACGAGAAGCAATGCTGCAGAGACAGTTAAAATCAAAGTCTTTTTCATAAACAGGTTTCGTTTGAAGTAAATTTAAGCAAGAATTGGATAGACATTATTTTTTTTCCTGCTTGGCCTTTTTTGTGCGTTTGGCTTTCTTCACTCTCTTTTTTTCGTTTTCTTTTTTCTCGGCCTTGTGGCGTTTGTGTTTTTTTTCAAGGTTCAATAGATGTTTGGTTCTGTCTTCGCCAAGAAAGTCGTAACAATTTTTGATGTATTGCTCATGATTTTTAATCATGTCAATTTTAATGCGATTGGCTTCTTCAAAGGATTTATTGAACTCCTTTTTTCCTTTTGACAATTTTAAATCTTCTTGTGCTTTTTTCAGTTGTAGGCGGTAGTTCTCTTGCTTGGATTCAAAGTTGTCGTGCAATGGCCAAAATTTCGCAGTTTCTTCTGAACTTAGTGCTAGCTCTTTGTTCACACGCTCTATTTTTTTCTGCTTTGGATCTTCTGGTTTGTTGTCATTTTTTTGCTGTCCAATCATCGAAGTGGTCACGAGCAAAGCCAAGATTAATGTCAGTTGTTTCATAGTGGTAAATTTATATCGTTCTAAATTACAGAACAAATGTGAGTTGGGTATTATTGTTTAACACCGCATTAGGATTTGAGATATTTTTTCAAATCAAGTTTAATCCTTAAGTTTGTTTCAAAGCAAAAACGATATGAAGGGTGTATATGTGATAGGTGAAATTGGTCAGAACCACAATGGTTCCGTTGACCTTGCTAAATTGATAACTGAAATAGCTGCACGCCCTATACAAGAAAATTTATTCAGCTTGTCCTTGCGTCCAATGGATGCGGTGAAAATGACCAAGCGTGATTTGAAGGAAGAGTTGTCTCAGTCACAAATGGACCGACCTTATACTTCAGCCCATTCTTTTGGTGCTACTTATGGTGAGCATCGCGCATTTTTAGAGCTTTCGGACGAAGAGCATTTTGAAGTATACAAACATGCCAAGTCACTTGGCCTTGATTTTGTCGAAACGCTATGCGCAGTTGGATGTTTGAGTATGCTTAAGCTATTCACCCCAGATAAATTGAAAGTAGCGTCAAGGGATTTGACCAACTTGCCCTTGTTGCAAGCTTTGGCAGAAACCAAGATTCCGATTATTCTTTCTACAGGTATGGCGGGTAAGAAGGAGTTGGATGATGCACTAGCGGTGATTGTCAAATACCACAACGATATTTCCATTTTGCATTGTGTATCTGAGTATCCAACACGACCTGCAAACGTGAATTTAAATACCATCAAGTTTTTGCAAAAAAACTATGGTCAATACTTGATTGGTTATTCTGATCATACCATTGGAATTGCCACGCCAGTTGCCGCTGTTGCGATGGGTGCTCAAATCATTGAGAAGCACATTACGTTAGATCGAAATATGAAAGGTACCGATCAAGCGGGTTCTCTCGGTATTGATGGTATGAACAGAATGATGCGTGACATCAGAATGTTGGAGATGCAATTTGGCGTTGAAGATATTTTTATTTCGGAAGGTGTATCCGCGGCCAAAGAAAAGTTGGAACGCTCTATTGCGACCAAGCGGGAGATGAAGGCTGGAGAAACAATTACTGAAAGTGATTTGCACATGTTATCTCCAGGAGATGGATTCAAATGGGCAGATTTGAATAAAGTGGTTGGTCAGGTTTTAAATCAAGATATTCCTGCTGATGAGATTATTTATCAATCGATGTTCAAATGATGAAATTACCCAAAGTTGTTTTTACCGATATAGATGGTGTGTGGACGGATGGCGGCATGTACTATGATCAAACGGGTAATGAATGGAAAAAATTTAATACCCGTGATAGCGCGGGTGTTTTATTCCTTAATCACTTGGGGATTCTCTTGGTCGTGTTGACAGGCGAGGATACACAGATTATGAAAAATCGTGCTGCCAAATTGAAATTGGAGCATGTCTTTCACGGTGTAAAGAACAAAGTTGAAGTTGCCGAAAAATTTTGTCAAGATCGTAACATCGAATGGAACGAGACCGCTTTCATTGGCGACGATCTTTTGGATTTGAAATTGCTTAAAAAAGTTGGATTTTCTTCTTGTCCACAAGATGCAGCCGACTATACAAAATCAATTGTTGATTTTGTTACCCCCTCCAATGGCGGCGATGGGGCTTTTCGTGATTTCGTTGAAGAGATTCTAAAGCTGGCAGATTGTCATCAGCAAGTAATTGATCAGTGGATGTGACATGTTTGATTTTCGCACTCATCTTCAAATTCAATTTGTATTTTTAAAGGTACTGTTTCCAACTTTTTTCCGGTCTAAAGAGACATTCTATTGGGCAAAGCACAAGTTGTTTCATGGACATACTTTTCGTGTTACAGGAGCTTTGGCTGAACGAGACTATTTGGCTTCTTTTCGTTATACCAAGAGGTCATTAGATTTGATTTGGAGTCAACGTGAAAATGGTGTCTCCCTCAATAGAACGACCTTTTATTGTCACAAAGAGAAGCAGAAAACTGATTTGATTCCATATCTAGAATTTGTTCTTAAGGATAATTTTCAGGCGGGACTGTATAGGGATACTATGCGAATTGATTTATCATTTTCTTGGAAAGTATTGATGACGATTCAATTGCTGTTCTTGGGCCCGTTTTTTCTTTTGGCAACTTTGTTTAGTACAAAAAAATCTACCATTGCTTTGGTCATGCTGCAATGGACAGAGAACAATATCATGGCGCAATGCTTTAGGAAGAACAATGTTCATCGCGTATTTCTTTTTGGAGGATATGAGAATGATGAAGGACTGACCGGATTGATTTGTGAGCGGATAAATGTTGAATTGATATTGGTCCCATCAGCCAATCCCATCAAGAACTTTTATAAGCAGGTTGTCGCCCATGGTTTTGTATTTACATCGCCATTTCAAAGAAAGGAGCATGTTGATTTGAAAAAAGAATGGAACGTCACAGAATTGATGGATTGGCCTTTACCTGTTGTGAAAAAGTTATTGCCTTATACCAAAAGCAAGGAAGCCAATTGTCATCGAATTGCATTCATGTCTAGAGGAGTGTGGCTGCGGAAATTGCGTGGTGTGCATGCGCAAGACAATAATAAAGATTTTGATTATGAAGAGGGTTGCATGGAAGTTTTGCGTGAATTTTTATTGCAGAATCCTATTTACGAGCTACTCATTTTGCCTCATCCCATGGAAAGAGTAAACGAGGACTTTTGGCAAAAAACACAAGATTATTACAACAGGTATTTTGAAGGGATTCAAGTCGTATATCCCAAGGATGCTGCTATACCCAGTTATCAAATGTTTGCAGAGGCACAGTTGGCCTTGGCTTCCATCAGTAGTGTGAACATCGAACGTTTGTTTTGTGGTTACAAAACATTGTATGCCCCAATTGGTGCAGAACACGAATTTTTTTCAGGATCTTCACTGGACAATGTAGTTGCAAGAACACCTCAAAAATTGATGGACTTGTTATCGCAATGTGTGAAGATGACGGAAGAGGAGTTTTTTCAAACCTTCGATTTAAAGGCCTACCGGCACAATCAGAATTAATTCTCTTTCCAAGTTCCTTTGCCCATTTGATCAGGGTGTGACAATAACCATTTCTCTATTTGAACACCTACTCCTGCTTCGGGAAGTTTGGTATAATCTTGTACATACTTGCCGTCAGGTGTGATGAGCATAGCATGAGGTAATGCAGTGATGCAATAAATTTCACGAAGCTCGGGTAAGTTTCCGGCGTAGAGCATTTGACATTTCCATTTTTTACCTTTCGTCGCTTTGCGCCATGTCTCTTCTTTGTCATCTAAGCATATTGCGATGACATTAAAGTCGCCTTGGATACTATTGGCCATGTTTTCCGCGGCTTGCAATTGTTTCATGGCGTAACCGTTCCAAGTAGCATAAAACATGACATAAGTAAGTTTACCCTCCCATTCTTTGGCGCGATGACTTTTTCCTTTTAAATCAATACAGACAAAGTCAGTGGCAGTTGCATTTTTCTTACAATTGTGTGCTTGCTGAATGAGGTGTATAGCGCAGTTTTTTATTTCAGAAAATCTGCTTACATCCACAATCTGTTGCAATAATGCATCGTGCAGTGATATGGGAATTTTATTTTGTGCAAGCATATCGCGCAGGGCAATGCAATAAGCCGTTTGCCGATGTGCCATTGAAGGTACAAAAGGAAATCTACCAAAATGATTTTCGATACTATCGAGTTGCCCGCTTTGAAGTGCTTTTTGGGCGGAGAGGAAATAGTCTCTTGGACTATTTGTAAATAGTGATGAAAAAATCATCTCCGCACATTGCGCATATGCAGGATGATAAAGGGGTAAAAGGTTGGACGAAAATAATTCATCGATAACTTGGGCTTTATTTTTTCCAGCAACCATCTCCATTTTGGCCAAGTCAAAATCACGGAGTTGAGTTAAAAATATTTCTTCACCTTCTTTTGCAGACAAGACAGTATCTCGAAAATTTTGAACCATCAATCGGAAGTTAGATGTGGCAATGCTGTCCCTGTTGTTCAGGTCAGTTGGGAAAAGATCAGGTTTGTTTTTGGAATGCGTGAGCAATTGAACACGTTGGGCTTCTGATCCCGAAAACTCCTGCAATGCATAATCGTAATAATGGTCATTGATAAAGGTTTCGTATTTCTTAAAGTAACCAATGGTAGCATTGTGAAGACTATCGCTGCCGCTTACTAAAAATACAGGGAATTCTATCTTATCGTAGCGCAGAGCGGTTTGGTCATCTATGCCAGCAAGACTAACTTGGTATTGTCCATTGCCTTTGCCATAAAAGACACCCTCATATCGTCCAGTTCGAATGTAAAATACACGACACTCGTTTAAATTGAAGTCGTTGCTTTCAAGCACAAAAGTCCCGTTCTTATCTGCAGAGCAACGGGCCAAAACTTTTCTTTCCATCGAAACAAAATCCACCGCAACTTCAAGGGTAATGGTTTCATTTTGAAAAGAGGGTGCATTCCCTTCTATTCTAATTGCGAAAGAGGGTGTGCTAAATGAAAGAAGAAAGAGAAAAACGAGCCAATTAAATTTCATCATATACATGAATATTCTTAGGCAAGAACGCAGAAACATCACCTTTATTTCTCAAGATTTCTCGAACGATGGTTGAGTGAATAAACGCAAATTGGGGATCTGTAAAAATGAGTATTGTCTCAATATTGGGGTAAAGTGATTTGTTCATGTGCGCGATGGATCTCTCATATTCAAAGTCACCACCATTGCGTATACCACGGAGAAGAAAGTTGGCACCAATGGCTTTGCAATAATCGATGGTTAGACCGTCATATTGTTCAACGCGAACATTTCCCAAATGTGCAACTGCACCAATGCACCATTCCACACGTTGATTCAAAGGAAACATGTAACTTTTTGACGTGTTGGTTCCAATGCCAATGATGATTTCATCGAACAAACCGGCACATCTTTCTATAACGTTTACATGACCTAGTGTGATAGGGTCAAATGATCCAGGGAAAACGGCGATTCTCTTCATTGGGCTAATTTCGAAAAAAAACTGAAGTGCACATGTCCAAATCGCTTTTCCTTAAAGCAATGCGGATGCTGTTCAAATTGATGGTCTTTTCCATGTTCCAAAACCAATATTCCATCTTCTTTCAACAAGTGAAAGAACATGTCAGGAAGTACGGAGAGTTCAGGTAAATCGTAGGGTGGGTCAGCCAATACCAAGTCAAATTGCGCACTGCTACTTTTCACCCATACCAAAACGTCCGCTTTGACGACTTGCGCATTTTTGAATTGAAATTGAAGAAGGTTTTTTTTGATTTGCTGAACATGTCCGGCTTGATTCTCAACCATGGTGCACATCAATGCTCCTCTGGATAAGGTTTCCATGGCCAAGGCTCCAGTACCTGAGAATAAGTCCAAAACTTGTGATTCTTCCCATTGAATGAGGTGATGGAGGGTATTCATCAATCCTTCTTTTGCAAAATCCGTGGTTGGGCGACCCTGAAAGTTTTTAAGAACGGGCAAAGGATGGCCTTTGAATTTGCCTCCTATTATGCGCATAATGTGTGCATCAAAATTGAATAATAATTATGAGGAGGCATTGTGCAGCTTTCAGGCAACTGAAGTCCCAAAGGGGTATTCCAAGTTTTTACATGATTGTAGTAACTCGACAAGGTTTCTAGAAGTTCATCTGTAACACCTTGTCCCATGATCATAATGTCGGTCTCCTGTGATGATGGATACTGCTGCAAAGTGGCTGATATAAAGTACAACACGTCTTCAACTGATTTGGCATCAAACTGATTTAATAAAATCCGTTGATGATTTTGGATCAATTGAATGCAGAGTTTATCTGATTCGATCCAGGCAATCAAAGCGTTTTCGTGATCGGATGGAGGAGACAACTGAAGCCACATTTTTATTGCACAATTTACCTGAGCTTGCGGATATAGTGCTGCAATGTGTTCAATGTCTTTGCTATGTCTGTGAATGAGAATATTACTTTCTTGACTTAAATTTTGATATCCCACTTGACCGTTGACCGTCTCTTCAATCCAAGTAGACAAGTGGTTGGGTGTGAAGAAAGATTGCGGAACCACAGTCCATGTTTCAGCACAAAAACTTATGGATACCTTTCTGAAAAAAGGCTGAATCCATTGTCCTTGCTGCAATGCTTGGGCAATTTGATGAGACAAAATCGGTGTCTCCATTAACCAAATGGGTTGCTTGCTAAGCATTTCAAACAGACCAATCATTAGGCCCTCAGAATGGATATGAATACCCAAATGCAAATGGTCAGCTTGGGCCAACCAGTCAGGTGAAAGTTGCATAGAATGTGCATAATCCGTGGACAACATGGGCATAACTTATTTGCTTTGCGAATCTACGATATCCCTTGGTGTTTCCTTTCTTTGCAGTCAAATTTGATGTGATGAGTGAATCCTTGAGTAAAATGTTTGAAGAACGTGCTTTGTCTTTTTTGCCTTTCCAACCAACGGAAGGGCAGTCTCGACTTTTGCACGTTTTCGGAAGATTTGCGGCCACTTCTAAATCGCGTTGCGCTTTATTGGTCAAAGGATATGCAGGAACTGGAAAGACTACTACGGTCCAAGCGATGGTTCAAGCTGTTGAGTCTTATGGACTAAATGTTGTCTTATTGGCTCCTACGGGACGTGCGGCAAAAGTTTTGGCCAATTACACAGGCAAGGTTGCCACGACCATTCATCGTCAGATTTATTTCAAACGATCAGACAGAAGCGGTAAGATTTGGTTTGAATTGAAGGAGAACAAAAGTGAAGACACCATCTTTATTGTCGATGAGGCATCAATGATTGGTTCTGATCCGATGAATTTTAAGTTTGATGATTTGGCATCTGGAGATGTTTTGGATGATTTGATTACCCATGTATACAGTGGGGAGCGATGCAAGGTGATGTTCATAGGTGATGAAGCACAGTTGCCTCCAGTGGGCAGTGATAAAAGTCCAGCTTTGGTGGCAGAGGGGCTCAAATTGAATTATGATTTGTATTTGGCGGAAGTGCAGTTGCGTGAAGTTATTCGTCAAGCACAGGATTCAGGAATTTTGTACAATGCTACACTTTTGCGTTATTTGATCGTTCAGCGTTCAGCTGATTTTCCAAAGTTCTCGGTTCATGGCTGGACCGACATGGTAAGGGTGGACAGTGATATTCAGCCCCTCATAGAGTCTATGTACAGTGCATACGGAATGGATGATACCATCATCATTACCCGTTCAAACAAGCGCGCCAATTTATTCAACCAGCAAATTAGAACACGTATTCTGGGACATGAGGATGAAATCAATTCTGGTGATAGGATGATGGTGCTTCGCAATAGTGATTTTTGGTTGCAAAAGGAACACGAGTCAATTGGCTTTATTGCCAACGGCGATACTATTCAAATTAAAAGAATTAGGCAGTTTGAGGAACGTGGCAGTTTTCGTTTTTGCAAAGCGGTGATCGAGTTGGTTGATTATCCAGAATTACCAGAGTTGGAAGTTATCCTCTTATGTAATCCCATTTACGAAGAGACGCCTGCTTTGTCTTCAGAGAAAATGAAGGAATTGTGGAATTTGGTGGCCAAGGATTATGCAGAAGAGGGATTTACAAGAATGAGAAAGTTGATTCAAAAGGATCCATATTACAATGCACTTCAAGTGAAATTTGCCTATGCCATTACTTGTCATAAATCACAAGGCGGGCAGTGGTCGGCGGTATTTGTAGAGTCAGGATATATTCCGCCAGACATGGCGGCCTATGAGTGGAACAGATGGATGTATACTGCCATGACGCGCAGCAAAAAAGAAGTTTACTTGGTGGGGATGGGAGACGATTTTTTTGAAGAGGAAAAAAAAGATTGAGCTACTTGGAATTCATCAAGTAAACCTCAAATCCATCTTTCACTTTATCAACTTGAACATGCTCTTTGAAGTTGGTGGACAATGTTAATCCTACAACATTGGCACTGATGGGAAACAATCGGTGCTCGCGGTTGATTAACGCGACAACTGACAATCTACTGAGGTCTTGGTTGCAAAGAAATTGCGTTGCAAACATCAAAGTTCTTCCGGAGTTGATGACATCATCTACCAAAACGATGCACTTTTTCTTTAAATCAATTTCAGCTGAAAGCAACGGAGTCGTTTTGTTTTTTTTGTCAAAAGTGATTTTGCACAATTGAGTGGGAATAGAGGAAACTTGCACAAAAGCTTGATGCAATTCTTGTGCAAGTTCCCATCCCGTTTTATCAATCCCTATCAAGACTATTTCAGAGGCTCCATAATGAACTTCATAAAGTTCTTGAGCCATGCGCAACAGTTTCTGACGAACCTGTTGCGCATTCAAGATGAGAGATTTTTCGGATGACATATATTACAAATGAATTACTTCACCGTAAGCTGCAGCAGCTGCTTCCATGATGGCTTCGCTCATGGTTGGGTGAGGATGTACAGTTTTGATCAACTCTTCACCGGTGGTTTCTAGCTTGCGCAATGCAACACACTCAGCGATCATTTCAGTAACATTGGCTCCTATCAAATGAGCACCCAAAAGCTCTCCGTATTTGGCATCAAAGATCAATTTTACAAAACCGTCTTTGGTTCCACCAGCACTCGCCTTACCAGAAGCGCTAAATGGGAACTTACCAATTTTCAATTCAAATCCTGCAGCCTTAGCCGCTTTCTCTGTGTAACCAACACTAGCAATCTCTGGACTGCAATACGTACATCCAGGGATGTTGTTGTAATCCAAAGCGTGAGGATGATGTCCTGCGATTTTCTCTACACAGATAATACCTTCTGCTGACGCTACGTGAGCCAATGATTGACCTGGTACGCAATCACCAATTGCATAATATCCTGGGATATTGGTTTGGTAGTATTTGTCTACTACGATTTTTCCTTTGTCTGTAACGATTCCTACTTGCTCCAAACCGATGTTTTCAATATTGGCAACAACACCAACAGCACTCAAGACGATATCCGCTTCGATAACTTGCGCGCCATCTGCTGTTTTTACTTTTACCTTGCAACCTTTGCCTGCTGTATCAACGCCAGTAACTTCTGCGTTGTTCAAAATGTCAATTCCTTTTGATTTGAAAATTTTGGCCAAAGCTTTCGATACATCTTCATCTTCAACAGGAACGATGTTAGGCATATACTCAACGATGGTTACTTTGGTACCCATTGTATTGTAGAAATAAGCGAACTCCACGCCAATTGCACCACTTCCAACGATGACCATGCTCTTGGGTTGCTCAGCCAAAGTCATGGCTTCACGGTATCCAATGATTTTCTTTCCGTCTTGTTTCAAGTTGGGTAATTCTCTGGAACGTCCGCCAGTGGCGATGATAATATTGTTGGCTGAAATCTCAGAAACTTTCCCGTCAGCATCGGTAACTTGAACCTTCTTACCAGGCATCACTTTACCCGTACCCATGATGACTTCAATTTTGTTTTTCTTCATCAAAAATTGAACGCCTTTGCTCATGCCTTCTGCTACACCACGGCTTCTTTTCACCACAGCATTGAAGTCATGCTTGGCATCACTTACTTGAATTCCATAATCGCTTGCATGTTGAATGTATTCAAAAACGTTGGCACTCTTAAGAAGTGCTTTGGTTGGAATACAACCCCAGTTCAAACAAATACCACCCAAAGCTTCACGCTCAACAATGGCAGTTTTTAATCCCAATTGGCTAGCACGAATGGCGGTAACATAACCTCCAGGTCCGCTTCCTAATACGATAACGTCAAATTGCATACAATGTATTTTTGGCGAAGATAAGAATGAAAGTAAAATAATATTCTACTTTTGTCTTATGAAAATCAGGGTGGAACGTCAATCGTTTATGGGCTTTGCAATGGCCCTATTCGTCTTTTCCCTGATGGCCTATCAATCGTCCCATCGTTTGTTCGAACACCACGATGATGAGGAAGGTGAACATGAAGAATGCGCACTTTGTGATTGGCAATTTGCGCCTGTCGAAGCATGTGCTTTCATCGTAGCTCCAATCAATATTGCCATATTCAATTGTGCGTATTCACCTGAATTTACTGAGCAAATTAGCTCTTCTGAACTCTATTCTTTAGTTGGTCGTGGACCGCCCTCAGCATAACCTATTTCTTCAGGTTAGTTCAATTAAAAGAGTTTTATATGAAAAAAATATTGGGCCTTTGCTGCACCCTTTGGTGGTGGCAGTTAGGGGCACAGACATCCGACACGTTGAAATTGTTGGAGTCTGATTCGCTTCATCCCTTAGAGCATCTGATTATTTCAGAGGGATGGATTGGGATCACAGATCGTAAATCAAGTTTGGATATCATTCGCATTGGTCAGCAGGATTGGCGAGCAAATCGTGCATTAAACTTTGCTCAAACTTTGTCTTATTTGCCAGGGGTAAGTGCCCAAAGTACAGGAGTTGGTATTGCACGCCCTGTAATCAGAGGCATGTCAGGGCAACGCATTGTGGTGGTGGAACGCAACATCAAACAAGAAGGTCAACAGTGGGGAAGTGATCATGGGTTAGAAATGGACATGTTCACCGTTGAAGGTGTCGAGGTGATCAAGGGCGCTGCGGGATTGATATATGGCGGCGATGCAATTGGCGGTGCTATTCGTATACTGGCACCCAAATGGAGCGTAGGGAAGCAGGAACTTCGTTTGGCCTTACAAGGAAGTAATAACAATCAAGAGCGCGGTGTTTTCGCATCGTTTCAGAAGAAATGGAAATGGTCGAAAAGTGGTTCTATTTCGCGGTTGATGATTTCTTCGAGCAACAAAAAATCCAACGATTATCGTTTGCCCGCAGATGCGTTTACTTATTTGAATCGAACATTGCCGCTGAAAGATGGAGTGCTCAACAACACAGCCACCAATGAACAAGCCCTATTGGGATTATGGGAAGTGGTGAATGGCCAGCGAGCTTTGCAGCATCTATTGTTTCAATACCGTTGGTTCAATCAAAATAGTGGATTATTTCCCGGTTTTGTTGGTATTCCAACTTTGGCTTCTGTTTCTTCTGATGGAGATGCGGGTAATATAGGTTGGCCAATGGCGCATGTCGAGCACCACAAATGGATGGGTCAAGCTACCTGGAAATTGGGGTCGGGTATTCATGAATTGGAAGGAGCAATTCAGGACAACAAGCGGCAAGAAATGAGTGTCCCTCATCAAGGGGACTTTGTTTTGGAGACCGCATCGAACGCAGCATTAATGTTAAGATTAAGAGATGTTCAGATTCGATATGCCTGGAAAAATTTGAAGTTGGGTAGGGCCAATGGAGAATGGGGTGCATCTGCTCAGCAGCAGCTGAATACGCGTGATGGATTTGAATTCTTGATTCCCAACTACAAAAAAGAGACAGTAGGAGCGTGGAGTCTATGGAGTTGTCCTACGAAACAAAATAAAGGTCAATATAATGGTGGGTTGAGATGGGACTATTTTCATTACCAAACGCCCGGTTTTGTTAGAACGATTCAATTGAATAACGAGGATTATAAGTGGGAGCCTGTGCTGCCAACCAATAAGGACTATCATGGGTTATCAGGTTCTTTGGGTCAAAGTATTTCTACATCCAATCAATGGCATTGGAAGTGGCATGTGGGCAGGACTTTTAGGGTGCCGCAGGCATCGGAGCTTTTTATCAACGGTGTGCATCATGGGACCTATCGCCATGAAATGGGTGATGCTCAGTTAGAAGCGGAGAAGGGCTGGCAATGGGATGGGATGGCCATTAGAACGAGTGAAGATTGGGTGCTAAAATGCAGTCCTTTTGTACAATATTACAGCAGCTACATTTACTTGTCTCCTCAGGCTGAGTTTTCTATTTTGCCCGACGGCGGACAAGTATACGCGTATGTACAACATCCAGTTCTAATGAGTGGTGGAGAGTGCAGCATGGACATGCATTTGCTCCCTCAATTGCATACGGATTGCAGTTTCGAGTATATCGCCAATTACAATTTGAACACAACTTTGCCGTTGCCTTTTACGCCTCCTTTTCAAGTCAAATGGGGTAGCACCTACCATGGTGAATGGTCGGAAAATTGGGAATGGAATTGTCAATTTCAAGTGCGGTATGTGGCGGCCCAAAATAGAGTGGATCGCAATGAAAAGATGACCAAGGATTATGCTTTGATTCATGGTGGCGTGTCGGTTGAGTACCGAAGTCCCAATGAAAAATGGTCCTGCCTTTGGAGTTTGAATGCTAGAAACTTGAGCAACACAAAATATCTCAATAACCTGAGCAATTACCGCGCTTTACAATTACCAGAGCAAGGAAGATGGGTTCAGATAGGAATGGATATCAGATGGAATGATAGTTATCAATGAAAATCAATTAGTAAATAATCAATAAATAAATTATGAAAAATGCAAAAAAGTGGGGGAGATTAATGCTCCTCGCAGGTTCTGGATTGGTGTATTCTTGTCGTCCAGATGCGGATACCACGGCACCTGAAATTAACAGTATAACCGTTGATGGAATGGAAGCAGATACGCATACCATTCTTGCGGGAGATGTCATGCAGGTTGTTTTGGATTTACATGACAATGAAAATCTAAAACAGGTAAAGGTCAACGTTCACGCAGCGGATGATGGGCATACACATGGATCGGGAAGTGGTGCCGTTGGACAACCCAATATCGGTTCTTGGTCCTATTCAAGAATTATTGAAGTCGAGGGACAGCACGCCACTGCTGATCTGAATTTGACGGTGCCATTTGATATCGCAGGCGAATGGCATTTGGAGGTGATGGCCATCGATGCTTCCGGAAACGAAGCGGTGGAGAAAGTGGTGAACTTACAGGTGATCAATGCCGAACTTCCCATCATATCTGTGGTTACTACACCTGCATCAACGGATAGTCCTATGTTATTGCCAATCAATAATCCAACTATTACATTTAACGCCTACGTGATGGATGCTTCAGGAATTGACTCGTTGTTTTTTCAGGCAACAACCGAAGCAGGGGAGCTTGTCTTTTCTCAAGCTTTGGATGGTGAAGATGTAACAGAATTTTATTCAGGAAATGTAGACATCACTTTTCCTGCAGTGGGTTTGTATGATGTTGAAGTGAGGGCTTTGGATGTAAATGGATATGAGAATATTTGGATGCGAGAGGTTCAGGTCCAATAACTAGAAACTCATAGACCAACGGAGATTAATTCTTCTTCCGGTTAGATAGGTGGGAATACCGTAAAGACGACCATTCACATCTTCTATCCATTGGTGATTAATGACGTTGTTCACCCCAAGTAAATTGAATACTTCGATGGCAATGGTTCCAGATTTGAAAAATCTGACCTTGCCATCTTTTCTTTTTTCTGTAAATAAGTCTCTTGAAAAACCAACGTCTGTTCTGAAATAGGCCCGAGATCTTAAAATATCCAGATACCTTTCTCTGCTGGGTGGACCGTAAGGAACTCCAGTCGCAAAGTACATATTGATGGTGGCTTTGTATTTGGGATTGCGCGGCATTTCATCCATGAAAAGCATGGAAAAACTCAGGCGTTGATCGGTAGGTCTTGGAATATATCCGGGTTGGATATAGATGCTGTCAACCGGAACATCATCGATGGTAAATCCGGGTTGAATGGTGTCTCCAGATTGATTGAGGTACAGATAATAGTAGTCGTCTAGAATGTCTTCTTCTGTTTTTAAATAAGAAGCACGAACCCACGATTGAACACCTTCAATGAACTCTCCATTAACCATGGCGTCAGCTCCATATGCATAGCCTTTGGCATTGTTGGTGGCAAAATAGCGTTGACGAACATTTTCGATTTCATAGGGAATCAAATTCTTGAAATCCTTGTAATAGGCTTCTCCTACAAATTTGAAAGGTCTGTTCCAAGCTCTAAAAACATAATTGGCTCCGATGATGTAGTGGATGCTTTGTTGCGCTCTTATTTCGGGATTCACATATCCATTGAAGCCACGCATTTCTCTGTAGAAAGGAGGCTGGTAGTAATAACCCCAGGCTGCCGTTAGAACAATATCTTTTCTGACTGAGTCACGAGCACCATCCAGGTTCTTTCTCGTTCCAATCCAAGTAGGGGTGTAGGCAAAATTGACGCGGGGTCCGACAACCGTTTGCTCGGAAAAACTCCAATGATTGCCTCTTAATCCTGCTGTTACAGCCAACTCATGCCCTGCGGTAGTGGTATGTCTCCAACTGTCTTGAATAAATGCGGAGTAACGCTGCGAAGAGACATTGTTTTTGGCCTTTACTCGATCTTGAAAATAGATTTGTTGTTGAGGCTGGGCATTGGGGTTTTGGTAATTCAAACTGTCATTGGGCCTATTGGCTGAATATCCAGCACTATCAATAAATGTCCATTCACTGAGTACATCGATGATTTGTTCATGGGATACGTCCATTCCCCAATTCAAGACGTGACGTGATTTTTCCCATTCTTTAAACCCTTTGAAGCTGGCTTGATAAACCTGAGCGTTCAGATCATTTCGACCATGATTGAGAAAGGCACCAACACCGCGATTTCTGAGGACTTCTGCAAATTGATCTGAACCCAAATCACGATCAAGCTCATCCAATCTGTATGCACCTAAAATGTCAAAGTGTTCGGACTCCTTGGTATTGAAAGTACTCAAGGTAAATCGAACTTGTGATGACTCACTGAAGCTATAACGCGTGCTGAATGCACTGAAGTACGTGTTGAATTGCGTTTTCTCTTGACCTTCAAAATACACTGTTAATCGGATGGCCTCATTGATATTTCCTGCATCCGTTTGTCGGGTAGTTGGCGTGAATTGGTATTGATTGGATGAAATGTTGGTTAGCCAGGAGAATTCCAATGGCCCATAATTGCCCATGGGTCGCCAAGTAATATAGTTCTGCCAATCCATGAATTTGGGTTGGTAGTCTCCTTGCACGTCCATGCTGTTCAGGATATAGCTGTAGTCACGGTATCGAAATCCCGAATTGTAAGTCCATTTCTTGTTTTTAGAAATGTTCATCAATTGTATCTGCCCACCCAGTAAGCCAATTTGGGCATTGCCTGAAAAAGTATCGGGTCGGGCATATTGTATATCCAATACAGATGACATTTTATCGCCAAATTTGGCTTGAAAACCACCGGCACTAAAATCAACTTTGCTCACCATGTCAGGGTTGGGGAAACTCAATCCTTCTTGCTGTCCCGCTCTGACTAGAAAGGGTCGGTATACTTGAATGTCATTGACGTATATGAGATTTTCATCAAAACTTCCGCCTCGCACATTGAAACTTGAACTTAATTCGGAAGGAAAGTTAACGGGTGCTTGAATCAAATAAGCCTCAATACCCTGGTTGATGGTGGGAAGCTTGGTGGGTAATTTGGTGGTGATCGAGATAATCTGATTCTCTTGATTTCTTCGGTCGATGATTTCCAAGCCCCCGGTAACAATATCTGCGTCATAGGTAATCTCAATCTCCTTGATTTCGCCAGATCGCAATTCAAAAACTTGATCAAAAGCTTTTGATCCAATTCCTTTAATGGTCAATGTAACTTTAACTTCAGCGGGTAATTGAATTTGAAATTCCCCTTTTACATCCGTAATGACGCCATTTTGTACGTTATCTTTTTGTATCAAAGTAACACCGGGAACGGATTCGCCAAGGGTATTGCGTACAACACCTTTCAATAGCGCTGTTTGCGCCTGAAGGTTTGCGGAAATAGCAATAAATAGAAATAAAACCCAATGCTTCACTGCTCAAATGTAAATTCGATTGAGACCAATAACGGAAAAAATGAGAAATATTTTCCTCGGGTTATTTCTTCTTTTTAAATCCTGTCATGAATTGCTGCCAAGCCTCCGTTGAGAGCAGGTTGCCACCAGAAATGAATCCGTTGTTGTATCGGGCTTGCAAGATTTTTTCAGCTTCGCGATATGCGGCATCCGAAAAATCTACCATTCCATCGAATTGAGCCAAAGAAACTTCATCTCTTCTGAACCTCTGGTGACCATCTCCGGGCAAGTCCAAAGCCAATACTTCTTGTTTCAACTCATGCGGAGCAGGGTAGGGAAGGATATACAAAGGTGACAGCTCTTTAGGGGCTATTTCCATTTTCTGCACCACTTGTAGCTGATGTTCGTCTGTTTCTGGAATGATAAAAAATGATGTCTCTAATCCGGTGCAAACAAAAGCCAAAGTGTCCCCAACAACTGCAGGAATTGTGAAGTAACCATCTCGGTTGGAGTATGTCCCCCTTCTGTCTTTGCTGCGAATGACACTAACGTATGGGGCAGGGAATAATGAATCACTCACCAAGCATACTCCGGTAATTTGAACCACAGGTTCTTTCGGAGCAAGCTGAGCCTGAAGGTTAAATCCAATCAAGCATAGCGCGATGATGGTCGAGAGTTGTATTATTCGCATAAAACAAAAATAGGCTTGTTTCGCTAGTTTTAATTCTAGGATCTGTCAATTTTCACTAAATTAGTTCAATACAAAAGAATTATGGAACAGATTATTGAGAGTGTAGAGTGGTTAAAAGCCAGAGGGATGGATGCTCCGGAAATTGGAATCATTTTGGGCACTGGCTTGCATGGCCTCGCGCAGCATATCAAAGTGGAAAAGGAATTTAATTACAGCGTCATTCCTCATTTCCCAATTGCTACCGTGGAATACCACTTTGGAAAACTTTTGTATGGCACATTGGGAGGGAAGAAAGTTATAGCGTGTCAGGGTCGATTTCATTACTACGAAGGATATTCCATGGAACAGGTGGTAATGCCTGTCAGAGTGATGAAGATGTTGGGTGTGAAATTTTTGCTTTTGTCCAATGCATCGGGCTCTTTGAATCCAGACTTTAAGAAAGGTGAGTTGATGATGATCGACGATCACATTAATATGCAGCCTGAGAATCCATTGCGTGGTCAGAATTGGGATGAGATGGGGCCTAGATTCCCTGACATGTCAGAACCATATTCTAGTGTTTTGAACCAAAAGCTAAAAGAGATAGCGGTGAAAGAAGGAATAGCGCTTCATAAAGGTGTTTATGTTTCAGTTCCTGGACCTAATTTGGAAACCCGTGCCGAATACAAGTTCTTAAGAACCATTGGTGCGGACGCCGTAGGAATGAGCACAGTTCCTGAGGTTATTGCCTGTAACCATATGGGACTACCTTGTTGTTGTGTTTGTGTTTTGACCGATGAGTGTGATCCCACGAATCTAAAGAAAGTTTCTATTGAAGAAATTATTGGAATCGCAAAACTGGCAGAACCAAAATTGACTTTGTTGTATCAAAAACTAATCGAGCAATTGTAATATGAATTTAAAAAGAACATATTTCATTGTTGTTTTAGGTTTAATGGTATTCTATACCTTGATGTGCATATTGGGTGACGAGGATTATGTTTCTGAAAGCTCCATTGAAATACATGCGGGAAATGCTCAAGTTTCCTGGATGCTGGCTGATTTTCACAATTGGCACAAATGGCAACAGTTACTCAATGATGGCGAGAATCCATCCCCTAAAATTGCGGGAGAGGCTATGATGGCTGGTCATTCTATGATGTTTAGTTCTGGGGAGCGAAATGAGCGTTTCATGTTAAAGGCGATATATGCTCAACCTTCTTGGGTCGATCAAATTTATTTTGTTCGAGATGTATGGGTGAACGGACAAATGACACCAGCTGAATCGGGAAGCATGATGTTTGAAATTGTTCAAGGAAAATCAGGAAACATTACATTGCAATGCAAGATTCATCAGGGGAAAGTTCCTTTCTGGTTCAGGGGAATGATCTATGTGCTTGGTGGCAATGATCAACTGAATAGATGGAATGAAGAAAATCTTCAATCAATAAAAAAAGTTCTAGAGGGATAGTTTAAAGCGCTGCAATAACGGCTTTTTCCATCTCTTCGGCGCTTGATGATACAGGCTCAAATATCAATCCTGTAACTTTCTCATAAAGTTCAATGTATCGCTTGCGAATGGTATCTATCCATTCGTCGCTCATTTCAGGTACAGCCTGACCCTCTTTGCCCATAAAATCATTTGCAATGAGCCATTCTCGGACGAATTCTTTACTCAGTTGCTTTTGTGGTTCATTAGCATCTTGACGTTCTTGATAGCCATCAGCATAAAAATAACGAGATGAGTCGGGCGTGTGAATCTCATCCATCAAGGTGATTTCGTTGTTATACAAACCAAATTCATATTTGGTGTCAACCAAAATCAATCCTTGCTTCTTGGCAAGTTCAGTTCCTCTTGCGAACAATGCACGGGTATATTTTTCCAATTGCTCGTAGTGTTCCAAACCTACAATGCCTTGGGCGATGATTTCTTCTTTTGAAATGTCTTGGTCATGCCCCTCATCAGCTTTGGTTGTTGGCGTGATAATGGGATGGGGTAGTGGGTCGTTCTCCTTAAGTCCTTCAGGCAATGGCACGCCACAAAGTATGCGAAGTCCACTTTTGTATGTGCGCCATGCATGTCCGGTGAGATAACCACGGATAACCATCTCTACTTTGAAAGGTTCACACTTTTTTCCAATGGTGATTTGAGGATGGGGTGTAGCAGATTTCCAATTGGGGCATATGTCCGAAGTTGCATCCAACATAATGGAAGCAATTTGGTTCAATACCTGCCCTTTATTGGGAATGGGTCTCGGAAGAATGACATCAAATGCTGAAATTCGATTGGATGCAACCATCACCAATTGTTGATTGGGCAGGTAATACACATCACGAACTTTTCCGTGATAGATTTTCTCTGTGTTTGGAATATTCAATGTCATGTTTTCTTCTTTTTACATTCTGCCGCGCATACCACCCATTTGCTTCATCATTTGGGCCATTTGAGATTTATTGGTCATCATCTTCATCATGGTCTTCATTTGATCAAACTGCTTGATCAATTTATTCACCTCATCCAAACTTCTTCCAGATCCTTTAGAAATTCTATTTTTTCTGGATTGGTTGATCAAACTGGGTTGCTCTCTCTCTGCAGGAGTCATGGATTGGATAATGGCTTCAATGTGCTTGAAAGCATCTTCATTGATATCCACATCCTTGAGTTTTGACATGCCGGGTACCATTCCCAACAAATCTTTCACGCTTCCCATTTTCTTGATTTGACCAATTTGCTCCAAAAAGTCATTGAAATCAAACTGGTCTTTCTTGATGCGCTTTTCTAATTTCTTGGCTTGCTCTTCATCAAATTGCTCTTGTGCTCTTTCAACCAAAGAAACAACGTCTCCCATTCCCAAGATACGGCTTGCCATACGCTCAGGATAGAATACATCCAATGCATCCATTTTTTCACCGGTACCGATGAATTTGATGGGCTTGGAAACTTCAGCTCGGATACTTAATGCAGCTCCACCTCTTGTGTCTCCATCCAACTTGGTTAACACCACACCATCAAACGCCAATCGCTCATGGAAAGTCTTAGCTGTATTCACTGCATCTTGACCTGTCATCGAGTCAACCACAAACAAAGTTTCTGAAGGTTGAATAGCCGCTTTGACGCGCTCAATTTCCAACATCATTTCTTCATCAACGGCCAGACGACCCGCAGTATCGACAATAACTACATTGAATCCTTTCTGCTTGGCATAAGCTATGGCTTTTTGTGCAATGTCAACGGCATTGGTATTTCCACGATCACTGAAAACCTCTACGCCAATGCCTTCTCCAACGACATGCAACTGATCAATCGCAGCAGGTCGGTAGATATCACAAGCAACCAACAATGGATTTTTGCCTTTCTTGGTTTTAAGGTAATTCGCAAGCTTACCAGAGAAAGTTGTCTTACCAGAACCTTGCAATCCACTCATCAGGATTACTCCCGGATTACCTTGGTACTGAATCTCTGTATGTTCACCCCCCATCAAGTTTTGCAACTCATCATGGGTGATTTTAACCAACAATTGTCCGGGTGATACTGCGGTCAAAACATTTTGACCCAACGCCTTTTCTTTTACAGTCTCTGTAAATTCCTTGGCAGTCTTGAAGTTTACGTCAGCATCCAATAAGGCGCGACGAACTTCTTTCAATGTCTCTGCAACATTGATCTCTGTGATCTTTCCTTGGCCTTTTAATATTTTAAACGCCCGGTCAAATTTCTCCGTTAAATTTTCAAACATGAATCAAAAAATTGAGCCGTAAAGTTACGACAGAGAACTTATCGAAGAACGACAATATTTCCTTTTATCGTCTTGGATTTCGAAAGTTGGTCTTTGAAGAATATTCTATACTCATAACTTCCATTTTCAACGTAGTATTTGCCACCGTCTTTGTTACCCATCCAATACTCGTTGAAGTCATCGGATTCAAAAATTTTCACCCCCCATCGGTTGTAAATATCCAAGTGATACTCAGTAACACCAATCATTTCAGGACGCCAAGCATCGTTCACGCCATCACCATCAGGTGTAAAGGAATTGGGAACAAAAACGATAGTGCCACCAATGTCCACATATGCGGTAGCACTGGATTTGCATCCAAATTCGTTCTCTAAAATTTGAACAATGGTTTGCTGCCCAAATTCGGTAAATGTGTATTGTCCATCAAATGCCTCAATGCTTCCACCATCGCTCATAAGGTATACGCAAGTTGTCGCACCAGAAGAAGAGTCTGCTATACCAATGCTGGGATTGTCTATGGTGATCACATCGGGACTAATGGTAAATCCATTAATCGGTGCTGGGTGGATAATAAATGCCGAATCTGTTTGTGCATATAGATCAGCGACGCAACCTGCCAGTGTGTATGCATGCAATGAGGCACTGTAAACGCCAGGACTTTCACAAAAAAGCGACGGGTCTTCAACATTGAATGTTTCGCCACCTACACTCCAATCAAAATACATGGGGGTTTCGCTGACAGCATTGGCATAGAAACGGATGTATGAACCTGCACAAGCATCTTCTGGAAGAAATGACCAATCAATTGTTGGGTCTGTAACTACCCAAACATCTTGTGTGATGCTTTCGGTACAGCCGTTTTCATTGATGGTAAGGGTCACGGGATAGGTGCCGGGAGTGTTGAATTGTATGCCAGAGGCACTGATATTATTGCTACTTGAAATATTGGCACTGCTACCAAAATCCCAAGTTACTTGGGGATTGGAAGTGCTGAATCCTGTGGCATTAAAGTTCAAAGAATGACCGATAAAGCATGTAGGTCCTGGGCTAACAAATTGCGGAGAAAGGTCTGCAAAAACGGACAGTTGAATGGTGCTTGTATCTGCACAAGTACCATTGCTTGAGCCAATCAGCGTTACCAGGTAATTTCCTTCAGTTGGATAGAAGAAGCTAGGGGAAGGAAGATTGCTGGTGGCATTGGTTCCGGATAATCCAAAGTTCCACAAGTAATTGGTTGTATTGCTGCTTGTTTGCGTGAAGGAAATGTTCAGTCCTGAACAAGGGTCTGTTTGCGGATTGATGCTCACTTCGGGCTGAGGCAGTGGAGTAAAGTCTAGGGTTTGCGACCCAATACAACCATCATTATCAATGCTCAGTGTAACAGAATACGCTGATAAATTTGGATCAAGGTAAATGTTGTTTGGGAAGGCCAAGCTACTTTGCGCAGGGGCGCTTCCCGCATCAAATGTCCAGCTGAAGGTAACGTCACTTGGTAGGACATTAAATCCCAAACCATGGTCGAAGTCGTATACTACATCTCCATTCAAGCATGAGCTAATGGGCGGGGGAATATTGGGAATAAAAGTTTCAATGGCTGTATAATTAATGGTAGCCGTATCAGCGCATGACCAACCTGGATTTGATATCAGCGTTACAGTGTAAGTTCCCGGATTTTGGTATGTGTAAGTAGGTTCGAATACATTGCTGGTATCATTTGAAACATTGGGCACTCCGAAATCCCAGTGGTATGTGTCTGCATTAACGCTGTTGTTGACAAAGTCTACAGCCAATCCCATGCAAAAATCGGTTTGAACTCCACCAATACCACTTACTCCGGCACCTGCGCTGGTATTGGGGTCGCACATATTCACATTCAACTGATAATCTCGGCGGATGGTGTTGATCAAAACGCCATTTCGATATTCTTCAACACAAATGGCAATGGCGTAAGTTCCCAATTGTGTCGCAGTGCCTGTGATATATCCAGTATTGGGATCGATAGCAAAATTGGGATTTGCTGTAATGGGATCATTGGCGCTAAATCCCGCACTCCAGGCATTGTTGGCATAGGGAGGCGGTGAAGGTGGAGTAGGAGCGGGGTTATTTTGATCGGCTCCATCCAAAGGCGTACAAAAGTTGTATACCAATTGGTCACCGTCGGGATCAATGGCTTGAGCGGAATAGTAGAAGGGTGCATTCAGACACAGTGATGTAGGTGGCAATGAAACAAAGCTGGGACTGTTGTTTTGCACAGCAACCAAATTGGTTCCGGGTACTTGGGTCGTCAATGTCATTCCAGACAAATTGTTTTGGTTCTGAACCAAGTTGTCTATGCTCGTATTTCTGCAGCAACGCTGGTAGGTTAGTGTATAACCTTGTGCATTAAAAGGAAGCTCGACAGTTTGCTCGTAGAGGGCTTTTTCTACGCAAACATTGGGCGGGACGGTAAAGCAAGGATTGGCCAAGTCAGAAGACAATTCTTCAACATCGGATGAGACCAAATCAATTTCTAGTTCAATGTACAATGTGCCGTTTGAATTAAAAACGCCAATGGAGACAGTAGGGTCAAAGTCGGTTCCGTTCACATTGGTCGGGCCGCAGTCTCGGTAAACAAAGAGTCGCACATTGTACAAATTATTGCCCAAATAAGTGTAGGTTAAATCTCCACCATAGATGTGCGTGGCGTTGGTTTCTTGTGCAAAAAATAGCAATAGCAAAGAACCAATGCAACGGCGCATGTGACTGAAAAAATGGATATGCGTAGTATTTTTTACCAAAGTATTTGGGCTACAATAGCCTTAGACACAAATATCCGTCAAATTGTTGCTTCACAGAAGTTATTGCTACTACTTTTCACACATTGTACGTGGAATAAATATCTTTGGAGCAGGATGAGTAAATTTACACACATTGATCAGCATGGATCAGCCGCAATGGTAGATGTTTCGGCCAAGGAGGTCACCGCTCGAACGGCTTCAGCAGAGGCCTACGTGAAATTTCCGGATGCGGTTTTTGAGGCGTTGCATACAGCGAATTTTGGAACGGCCAAAGGAGCGGTCGCTGAAGTTGCCAAAATCGCAGGTATTCAAGCAGCCAAAAGATGCTCTGACTGGATTCCCATGTGTCACCCATTGCTGTTGTCCAAGATTCAGGTGGACATTGATGTTCAGAACAACCCAGTGAGGATTGTAACTGAAGTGAAATGTGAAGGCAAAACAGGAGTTGAGATGGAGGCGCTGACTGCAGCTTCAGCAGCGGCTTTGACGATATATGATATGTGCAAGGCTCTTTCTCACGAGATTATAATTCAAAAATTACAGCTTTTGTCCAAGACAGGTGGTAAATCAGATTTCAATGCATCAGAAAAATAATCACCCATTAACCAAACACCAAGAATCAATTGGTATTTACGGAACCAGTTGTGATGAAGTGAAAACATGGGTGGAGTTTTTCCAGAAGTCAGCGGAAATTCCTACAGGGTACCTGGATGCGGCACATTCTGAGGTTAAAGAGCTCTCTGGTATGACCAAGGCACCAGGAATGGTGCATTTTCAAATCCCAGGAGAAGGAATTTCGCCTTGGACATTTCATTGGGTAAATGGCAATCATTATCCAGCACAAAGTCAAATTATCATCCATAATCCCAACAAAATAGAATCTCTCGAACGACGCAAAGATCAACTTACCAATGTGGAGTTGGTTATTGCAGAAGGCGGACTTCCCGCGCATCTCGTAGCTTGGGGTGTGCTGAATGAAAAGACCATTTGTGTAGATCCAAATGATACGGAGGCTATTTCGTCATGGGTGAAGGATCGTACTCAACCACCACCTTTGGCTGTACTAATCTTAACTGGCGGTCAAAGTGAAAGAATGGGTGAGGACAAGGCTGTATTGAATTACCACGGAATCCCGCAATGGCAATACTTGATGCAAGAGGCTGAAAAATTGGGTTTGCCCACTTTTTTAAGCGTCAAAGATTTCAAGCAAATCGAGCAAAGGAATCTTCCTGAAGAAAAGTGCATTACCGATCAATGGTTAGATATTGGACCTTTGGGAGCAATCCTGAGCGCCACCAAACGATTTCCTCAATTTTCTTGGATGGTCATGGCGTGTGATATGCCCGATTGGGGCTACGCTTCTATGAAGCATTTGATGAAGAATAGAAATGCTAAAAAAATGGCAACAGCTTTTTGGAATAGTGAAAAGCAGTGGGCGGAACCTTTGGCCACCATTTGGGAGAGAGATGCTGCACCTTGGCTCGCGATGTGGACCACGCAATCGCATTGCGCAAGGAAATTATTGGCTAGACTCCCAATTGCTTCAATAAACCCTCTTGAGGGAAATTGGTTGCAAAACATCAATTTACCTCAAGAGAGAGAAGCTTGGATCAAACGCCAGGGCGAATAATAATTTCACTAATGTTGACACCTGCTGGTGCTTCTATTGCATATACCATTTGAGCGGCAATGTCTTTTGGATCTAATCCTTTTTCAAAGTTGGGCACATATTCTTTTAGCAATTCCTCATTCTTCGTAACGTGAATGAAAGGGGTGTTCACCGCTCCCGGACACAATGTTGTAATGCGAATGTGCTTGCCATGTTCTATCTTCAAACTCTCACTGATAGCGAGTACGGCATGTTTGGTTGCACAATAAATTCCTGAATTGGCAAATACGTTGTGACTCGCTACTGAACCCAAATTGATGACATGGCCTTTTCTTTCAATGAGCTCACCCAATGACAAGTGAATCATGTTCAACACGCCTTTGATATTGGTGTCCACCATCTCATGCCAATCCTGCAGTTTGGCTTCCTTCAATGGATCAAAAATGCCCAAGCCTGCGTTGTTAATCAAAACATCTACATGGCCCATATTTTTTTTAGCATCGTCATATGTGTTTTGACAATCTTCAATATTTCTAACATCGCCTACGGTGTAAGTGCACAAATCACCAAGTTCCTTTTGAAGAGCGTTTAAATTATTCTGATTCCTTCCCATCAAGTGCACGCGATGACCTTTTTCTACCAACATTTTTGCGGTGGCAGCACCTATTCCAGAACTTCCGCCTGTTATGATTACATTTTTCATGGAGCAAAGTTGATGTGAAAATTTCAAAACATCACGTTTGTTTAAACATTAATCAATAACGAATGTTACTTTTGCAGAAATAAATTTAACATGGCATCAATTGTAGGAAAAAAAGCGCCTTCATTTAAGGCAGGAGCCGTTACCAATGGCGGTACTATCGTTAGCGATTTCTCATTGGATCAATATATTGGCAAGCAAGCGGTAGTGTTTTTCTTTTATCCAAAAGACTTCACTTTTGTTTGTCCAACTGAATTGCACGCTTTTCAAGAGCGTTTGCAAGATTTTCATGATCGCAACGTTGCAGTTGTAGCTTGCTCAACAGACACTGAAGAAAGTCACTGGGGTTGGTTGCAAATGGAAAAAGGACACGGTGGTATCAAAGGGATTACTTATCCAATCGTTGCTGATACTTCTAAAACCATTTCAGATGCTTATGGTGTTTTGGCTGGTGAGTATACTTATGATGAGAATGGAGCATTGGTAGCTGAAGGACCAATGATCGCTTTCCGTGGTTTATTCTTGATTGACAAATCAGGAACTGTGCAACATGCATTGATCAACAACTTCCCATTGGGTCGTAACGTTGATGAGGCATTGCGTATGGTAGATGCTTTGCAGTTCTTTGAAGAGAATGGTGAGGTTTGTCCAGCCAACTGGAGCAAAGGAAAGGACGGAATGAAAGCTGATCACGCTGGTGTTGCCAATTATTTGGCCTCTCACTAATTCGTTTTAAATAAAAGAAAAGGGAGACATTGTCTCCCTTTTTTGTTTTATGAAATCTTTTTGAATCGACCTAGGACTTCCACATGTGACGTATGTGGAAATTGATCAATCAAACTCCACTTTTCCAATTGGTAGCCATTGGCCTCTAATGTCTCAGTGTCTCTCGCAAAGGTTGCAGGATTACATGAAATGTAAACCATGTATTTGGCATTTAAGTCCATTACTTTTCGCAGTGTTTTAGGAGCAATTCCTGCACGAGGAGGATCCATCATCAACACTTGCAATTGATCTTTGTAGTGGGGTTGCTCAAGCAGAAATTTACCTACGTCTGTGGCGAAAAATTCGAGATTAGAAATGTTATTTCGCGCAGCATTTTCTTTGGCATTTTCAATGGCTTTGGGTTCTATGTCAACGCCAATGACTTGCTCAAAACCTGCTTTCGAAAGCAGCTGTGAAATGGTTCCAGTTCCGCAGAATAAATCGAGAATTGTGCCTGTTTGCCCTACTTCCTTCACATATTCAATAGCCTTGGCATATAATCTTTCAGCGCTTTTGGGGTTGGTTTGAAAAAAGCTTTTCATACTTACTTCAAACTTCAGTCCCAAAATACTCTCGGTAATTTTATCGTTTCCAAACAATAGTCTATGTTCGCCATTAAGCGGGTCTACGCGGTCGCCCGTATCATTATTGATGGTGTGAATAACACCAGCCAATCGATCTCCTAAAATATCTTGAAGCAATTTCACCCAACCCTGTGGGTCAAAATTTTCTATGCCCTCATCTGTAGTTACCAAATTCAATAAAATTTGATCTTGCAAATAACTTTTTCTGGCTACAAGATATCTAAAGAAACCATGGCGCTGCGGTGGATGCCATGCGGGCAATCCAGTATCAATGCACCATTTTTCGATGCGGGCCATATTGCCTTCTAGCTGTTGGTCGAGAAGCCCTGAATCGTTTTGCAAAGATTCAACAATCCACCATGTACCCTTTTTCTTGAAGCCTAGGGCAAAATCATCTAGCGTATCGTTTTTTTCTTTGTCCCAGCGAATCACAGAAAAACTGTACTCCATTTTATTTCTATAATGCCAAAGCATAGGTGATGCGATGTAATCATCAAAAATGGGTGATGGTTCAATTTTTCCAATTCTTCGAAGAAGTTCTGTTACTTCGTTTTGTTTGAAATTGCGCTGCGTATCATATGGCAAGGTGGCGTAAGGTGCGCCAGGAATGGCTTGATAAGCCAGGTTCTCCTCCTCTTCCGATTTTTTAATCAAACGGATATCTCGGGCCTCAATGTGTCTTCGATCTATTTTAGTAACCTGAACTTCTCTCGTTTGACCCTTAATGGCATTCTCTATGAATAAGGGAACTTTGCCATCTGGGGTTTCCACCCAAACAATTCCATTTCCGCCAAATGCCATTTCATCAATTTCTACCTCTAGCACATCACCCTTTTTGAATGGTAGAAGTTTGGGGTTGATCTTTTTACTCATGGTTGCTTCTTCTTTGTCTTAGTGTCTCATAGAGCAACATGCCTGCGGCCACAGATACATTGAGTGAGGTAGTAATTCCAGTCATAGGTATTCTTACTCCTTGTTGCACCGCCTTAAGCGCGGCTTTGGAAATGCCTTTTTCTTCATTGCCCATGACAATACAAAGTGGAACGCGCATGTCACATTCTTCAGGCAGTTGGGTAGCTTTTTCTGTTGCAGCGATACAATGTATGCCCATGCTTTGCAGCAAGTGAATGGTGTCTACGGCCATTTTTGTTTTGCACACGGGAAGATGCATTAACGCGCCAGCACTGGTTTTGATGGTGTCCTCATTGATTGGAGCACTGCCCATCTCGGTCATGACAATGGCAGTTGCTCCCAGACATTCAGCCGTTCGAGCTATTGCCCCAACGTTCCTTACATCTGTGAGACCATCAAGCAAAACTATCAATGGGTTTTTACCTTCTTCAAAAGCGAGACTTACAATTTCCTCAATGCTTCCAAAGGTGATAGGACTTAAAAAAGCCAAAATCCCTTGGTGATTTTTTGTTGTTATGCGTTGCAATTTTTCAATTGGCACATATTGAAAAGGTATTTGGTGTTCTTGTACCAGTAACATTGTTTTTTGAAACAACTCTCCCTTCAGTCCCCGTTGAATCAAAATTTTCTCTATCTGCTTCCCCGAGATAATGGCGGCCTCTATGGCATGAAAGCCTATGGCCAATTGTGGGGGTGTTCTTTTTTCTCTCATTATGGATATATGCGACCTTGTCTCCATTGCGTAACTTGGCTTTCCCAAGGGCTGCGATAGTTTTCAGATCTTTTTAGTAGGTATATGTCGCCCCAAATTGGGTCGTCTTTAATTTCAAAATCAAATTTTAATGCTTGTGGATCATTGATGTTACCGTAAATCCATGTCTCAATTTGCGCATCTGTTATGATGGTGTTGGGGTGACCAAATACAAGGTAGATCATGCCGCGATCTGTTTTCCAGCCATCTGCGTATGAGGTGAAATGAAAGTTGGCGTCTTGAACCCTGGAATAATAAATTTTGATCAACTCCTTTGCTTTTGCTTTGTTGCCACCGCATCGAATCCAAAATTTATCGAAAGCATTTTCGGGTCCTTCATGAGACTGCTGAATCTTTTCAAATTCTTCTTTGGAGCATAGGAATCGAACTGGCCCAAGCATTTCACTCAATTGGGAAATCTCTGGAAATTCAGGATTTTTATCTTTTTCAATGATGTGTAATCTCTCTTTTCTCCCTTGATCTTGATAGATGAGCATCCCGGGCTGTGCAATCAGCGTTGAATCGAAGGTGTCAATTTTCTTCTGCTCATTGGGAATAAAAGGTAGATTCACGGAAAATGGGGGAGAAGGTAATTTTTCTGTTCGAAGAGCAAATGTTATGGTTCCATTTTTAGGCAGTGAAAGAGATGTGCCACTTGGGCAATATGACGTTCCCAAATCGCCATTCCAAACCCAACCATGTTGGACGGGTAGATAGGGAATTCGAAATATCCCTTCACGGATACTTTTCGATTCTTTGATGTAAAATTGTAATTCTACACAACTGCTATCAAGAGGCAGTTTGAGTTGACAATAGTACTTACCTGAAGTGCCAACGTTAGACGCTTCAGAAATCATGTAATTTTTGCTCCAATCTTTTGCACCTGCGGAATGGATACTGTGTGCTCTGATTTCAAGCATATTCCCTGCACTGTTCGACCAATCATCAGCATCAAAAAATATAGTGTAAGTAATGGAGTCTTTTTCACGAGCAGTAACGGAAACCCTGGGATGAAAGCTCTGCTGTGTCCATTTGTAGTATTTGGACTGCATGGGTGTTTCCTGCAACGGAGCTACTTGGTTGCACCCCACTAGAGACAAGAAGAGAAAAAGTACAGAAGTGAAAAATACCCATTGTTTCATCTCTTCAAAAATACTGATGAATATTGTTTGTTCTAGAAGAAAACTTGATATTGAATATGAATCAAATTATTGCGCAAGTCAAAGCGTTGTTCATCGGGTATTCCCCACCCAGAGCTAATTTCTATTTGGCCATCGGGAACATTGAAAACGCCCCCAAACCCAACGCCTTGCCACAAAGTCTTTTGTAATTCAGTATTTTCAATCCAACCTTGATCGTAAAAGAAGAACAAGCGTCCAATATCTGAAAATGACCAACCGGTTTCAAATTGACTTCCTAGATAGTTTTTACAAAAAATACTCTCCTGACCAAACCCTCTTATCGTTTCGGTTCCACCAATTCTATTTTTCTCAATTTGAGCAATCGAATTTTGAAGGTAAATGCCACGCTGATGCAGGGCTATGGAAGTGAAAAATCGCTTCCAATTTTTCTCAATAAAAAGGTCCAATTCACTCTTCATTAATGGACTTTTTCGCGCACCATCAAGGTCAATTGTCTTTTTGAAACCTTGAAGAAAACCAAAGTTTAAGCTGATGGAGTAATCTTTCCACTTTGTGGATTTTTGAACGACTCCTAATCCCAAAAGCCGGTGCTGGATGGTTTGAGATTGCACAAGTGCATTGTGATTTTTGGACTCATATTTGGCTTGAATCATTCCACCTTTCAAGGTTCGATAATTAAGTGCTCCTTCTGCGCCAACGATAAAATAAAGATTTTGGTTTCGGTAAAGTTCGATACTTTGTTGGAGCCCAAAAGGTGATTTAAATACAACAGGGAAATCGAATTCACATTTTAATCTTTGCGTTGAAATGGATTGGCGCTGCCAATGAAAGAAGATCTTCTCGGCGCGTTTGAAACTATTGACCCATTTTGATTTGATTTCGCCAATCAAAACAGTTCTTTTATCTTGATTAATGGTACCGAGCAATCCTTGAAACTGATTCCGCCCCATTTTTTCCAAATGAATCCTTAAATCGGCAATGGAATCTGTAAAGAATATTTGATGGTAGGTCATGTCGATGCCTGAATTTCTCAATTCATTGATGAGCCTATCGTCTATGTTATTGGAATTATATGGAGATTTTTTTTTCCAAAACAGAAGTCGAGCCAAAGTGCTTTCGTCAATTATTGAAATGTCATTGCCTTTTATGGGGCCCTTAAAAATGGTTCTCCCTAAAATGAAAGTGTAGTAAGCGCGGTGATGAATAGTATCCAATTCGGAAAGTTGCCAATGTGCAGTGGCGTAGGACTGTTTGAATGCATCTTCAAGTTTGATGCGCATAAATTGCTCTGCATCAAATCGCGATTCAAAACTTACTGTGTCTTTTGATTGGGATATGCAACCCCAAACGTAGCTGTTCTGGGATTTGAGAGAATGGGATGCGACCAAGGAAAGAGTGATACACAAAATCATCTGTTGAAAAAAAATAGACCTCGACCTCCTTGGATAGGAAATTCGTGGTCTATATTTGTTTTCAAATCGAATGAACATGAACAAGAAATTACTTTTCGTAGCGGTTGTTGCAGTATTGTCTTTGACTGCTTGTGTAGCTAAGCATCCAAAGTGTGCGGCTTATGACAAGGCGCCAATTGAGCAACCTGTTAAATAATTAAGCGTGGCTTGTCCACGTCACTTCCAATTGAATGCTGGGATGTATGCTCTGTGCAACAGGGCATGTATTCGCAGCATTTTTCATTATGGCCCACTCCCTTTCAGTCCATCCCAAATCTGGAACATGAAAGTTTAATTGTATACCTGTAACCCTTCTAGGTTCGGTTCCCATAATTTTCGTAACGTCAACATTTACATTTTCAAAGGAAATTTCTTTCTCTTGAGCGGCAATGCCCATGATGGTCATCATGCACATTGCCAAGGATGTGCAAAGTAAATCCGTAGGTGAAAAAGCATCTCCTTTGCCTTTGTTGTCTACTGGTGCATCGGAGATGATGGTATTGCCACTTTTTAGGTGTATTGCGGAACATCTTAGACCGCCTTGGTATTTAACTTCTATTGAGTGCATAATTTTTATTGTTCAAGAACAAAGTTAGGGCTAAGGTGTATCTTTGCGAGGAACATGAGAGCAACTTTTTTATTGTGGTGCATGATATGGACCTCTTCCATTTTGGCGCAGGAAGTAACTGATGCCGCACCTCGTGCTGTTCTTTATGATCGAGCCAATGCAGCAGTATTGACTTTTCAGACCAATGGATGGGGCATTGGCTTCGATCAATATTACAAAGGCAAGGATGCTTATACATATTGGAAATTGAATACAGATCTTCAGTTTTATAGACATGAAAAAGAAGTAAAATCTTATTTCCAAGACCCTGCAGCCCGAGCATATTATTATGGCAAACAAAATAGTTTTTTTGTTGCCCGAATTGGATTTGGTCAAACCACTGAATTCGCTGAAAAGCTCCGAAAGAATGGAGTTCAAATCAACCGTTCTTGGCAAGCAGGTCCTTCTATAGGTTTTGTTAAACCTGTTTATTTGCAGATTATTCATCCCTCAACTACTATTCCTGGTAGATATGATATTGAAACAGAGAAGTTCAATCCTGACGAGCATTACACGGATAATATATACGGACGCGCAAGCAATTTGGTAGGAATGAATGAAATGAAAATTCAAATGGGTATTTTTATTCAGGCCAGTTTGAGATTTGAATACAGTAACCAAGAGTTGGGATTGCGCGGAGTAGAAATAGGGGCGACAGCGGATATTTACCCCAAAAGAGTAGAAATAATGTCACAAGCCGTTTTAGATCGATACAATGATCATGCGAAGAATAATTTTATTTTTCCAGCGATTTATACTCGATTCTTTTTTGGCTCAAAATACAATTCAAAATGAGTGAGGGAATTACAGGTAGAATAGCCAAGCCGAAATGGCTGAGAGTAAAACTTCCAACAGGTGAAAACTACAAGATGGTGCGCAGTTTGGTTTCTGAGCACAAGCTACACACCATTTGTGAAAGTGGTAATTGTCCCAACATGGGAGAATGCTGGGGAGAGGGAACGGCGACATTTATGATATTGGGAAATATCTGTACACGTTCTTGTGGTTTTTGTGCTGTTTCAACCGGTAAGCCTTTGATGGTGGATCCCCACGAGCCCGAGCATGTGGCAGAATCCATATTCCTAATGAAGGTCAAGCATGCAGTGATTACTTCTGTAGATCGCGATGATTTGGCAGATGGAGGAGCGGACATTTGGGTAAAAACAGTTGAAGCTGTTCGAAAAAAGGCTCCAGGTGTTACCATGGAAACGCTAATTCCTGACTTTGCAGGTAAATGGGAGAATCTTCAGCGAATTATTGATGTAGCCCCAGAGATCGTTTCGCACAATTTGGAGACCGTGCGCCGCATGACCAAGCAGGTGAGAATACAGGCGAAGTATGACAGAAGTTTAGAAGTTTTAAGACGTTTGAAGCAAGGAGGAATGCGAACCAAAAGTGGTGTAATGTTGGGGTTAGGCGAGACACACCAAGAGGTACTTGAGACGATGGAGGATTTGCGTTCAGTGGGTCTTGATGTAATCACATTGGGTCAATATTTGCAACCTACACCCAAACATCTACCAGTTGCAGAATTCATTACGCCGGAGCGATTTGCGGAATACGAAACCATTGGAAAACAGATGGGTTTTAGACATGTAGAGAGTGGGCCATTGGTAAGATCATCTTACCATGCTGAAAAACACATGTTGTAATGAAAGACACTGTGATTCGTGTCGGTATTCATGGATTGGGAAGAATAGGTAGAACGTTCTTGCGTGCATCATTAGGGTTTGATGGTTTCGAAGTAGTGGTTGCATCGGATATGCATCCACTCGCCACAATGTCTCATTTATTGAAGTACGATAGTGTTCACGGTATTTGTGAAGACTTTACCTCTTCTTCAGAAGGTTGGATAAACAGGTCGGGGAGAGAAGTAAAGTATTTTCAGAAAGATTCTGCGGGGCAAATTCCCGATTGGGCATCTTATGATGTCGATGTCGTAGTAGAATGTACAGGTGCATTTGTTTCTCGATCATCTCTTGAGCAGCATCTGAATACTGGTGCCAAAAGAGTTTTGCTTTCGGCTCCAATTGATGATTCGGACATTCCACTTGTCGTACTCGGAGTTTGCGATGAGAGTTGGAAAAGTAAGTATATAATTAGCTGTGCGAGCTGCACAACAAATAGTGCCGCTCACATGATACAATTGATTGATGAGTGCTGCGGTATTGAAAGCAGTTATATCACTACCGTTCATTCCTACACCGGTGACCAGCGTCTTCAAGATGCACCCCACAAGGATTTACGCAGGTCACGAGGTGCTTTGCAGAGCATTGTTCCAACAACAACGGGCGCAGCAAAAGCACTAACCAGGGTATTTCCTCATTTGGCGGATAAAATGGGTGGTTGTGGTATGCGGGTTCCAGTTCCTGATGGTTCATTAACGGACATTACAAGTATTGTAAAGAGACCGATGTCGATTGAAGAAATCAATGCCCAATTTAGAGAAGCTGCAAAAGGTCGATGGTTGAATATTGTCGAATATACAGAGGATCCTATCGTTTCTTCAGATGTTATCGATAATACCCACAGTTGCTTGTTCGATGCGGGTATGACAAGTGTAATTGGTAACATGGTGAAAGTCGTGGGTTGGTATGATAATGAAGTGGGATATAGCCACCGTTTATGTGATACAATAGATCAATGGAAGTAGAATTAAAATACAAACATGTTTTTTTCGATTTGGATGGAACATTATGGGACATTCATCGCAATGCAGAATTGACATTGAAAAGTATGTGGTTGCAGTTCAACTTGAATACTGAAAGTTGGACATCGTTTTACCAAGCATACTTGCACCATAATCATAGAGTTTGGGCCATGTACCGTCAAGGGACAATGACGAAAGAGGAACTCAGAACAGCCAGGTTTAGTAGATCAATGGATGATGCGGGTATTGGTTATTCACCTGAATTACTTGAGTTATTTTCTCAGGCTTTTGTTAATCAATGTCCACGCCAACCGCATTTGATTTCAGGGGCTTTGGAAATATTAAATTATCTTAGAGACCGAGGATATGTCATGCACATTATCACCAATGGCTTTAAAGAGATTCAAGGCATTAAGATGGATGGGAGTGGGCTGACAGAATTCTTTGTTCACAACATCAATTCAGAGGATGTTGGGGTTAGAAAACCAGATCCGAAGATATTTCAGTATGCCTTTGATTTGGCGGGTACAACTGCAAATGAGAGTGTGATGATTGGTGATGATTGGGATGCTGATATACTTGGAGCGCGAAATGTAGGTATGGATCAGGTATTTTTAAAGTTGGATCAGCAAAGACATAATGTTCATCCTACATTTACCATTGAGAATTTAGTTGAATTAAAAAATATATTGTAAGATGTCACAACAAAAAGAAGAAGGAATCAGTATTGAGTTGACTGAGGAAAATGCACAAGGTAAATATTCTAACTTGGCTGTTATTACCCATTCACCTGCAGAGTTTATCGTTGATTTTATCAGCATGATGCCAGGTTTGCCAAAAGCCAAAGTGGTATCAAGGATTATATTGACTCCTCAGCATGCCAAGAGATTGCATCGCGCACTGCAAGATAACTTGTTGAAGTTTGAAGCTCAGCACGGAAAGATTCAGGAAACGTTGGGCCAAGATCCAATTTTACCTATGAATTTTGGTGGACCTCAGGGACAAGCCTAACACGTGGATGTTGGACCAGATAAGTTTTGGCTTCTGGTCCTAAGTTGAAAAGTAAATCAAGTACCGAGAGATCTTCCGCAAAAGGGAATCGATCCATAAAGACTTGGTGATAAGATTGAATGGGAGTGTGAATCTCCCATTTTTTTTTGATTTTTCTTAGATCGATACCTTCGGCATTGGCATCTTGTTCCCATTGCTCAGTCTTTTCGATAGATGGCAGGTTGAGATACTTTCCCAACCATTTCAAAATGCGCATTTGCGCCTCAAACAAATTTGTGCTGGGTAGTGAACTGAATATTTCGGTTAGCTCGTCTTTGAAGTAAAAATAGAAGGGGGATTTTCCATATGCACTTTGAATGGCTGTAAGCATAGGCTTATGCCATGGACCATCTTCAAGCTCAACTTGGTTGAGTGGAGTAGGTTGGCCTTTCACACTCTTTACAGGCATTGTCAAAGTTAAAGTGCCATTGGCGCTTAAAATGTGAAAATGGTTTCTTATGCTTTGCTTGTGATAGAATCCCCATCCATCAATGGCACAATTGTATTGTTGTAAAATAATACAGTACGAAATGGGAGGAAATATAACGCCAGGCAATAAAGTCAACATGACTAATCCACCAATTTGAACATTCTATCCCAACGAATTCCACTGTGTCCTTGGTATTTGGGATCGGCCTTGGAGAACCAAGTAAATACCGCTTTACCAACGATGTGATCTTCTGGTACAAATCCCCAATAACGACTATCCAAACTGTTGTTTCGATTGTCTCCCATCATCCAGTAATAATTTTGCGCAAAAGTGTACTGAGTAGCTGGCTGACCATCCAATAAAAATTTGCCTTTTCCTGATCTCACCAAATTGTGATGTTCATAAACGCGGATAACGCGCTGAAACAAATCAAAGTTGTCATCGTTAAGCGGAACGGTCATTCCCTCAGCAGGAATAACTATTGGACCAAAATTGTCTACTGTCCATTGAGCAAATTTGGGATTTCGGCTGTTGGGATACATGGTACCAGGAGCTTGATCAGCGGTGGTGTCGTCCAATACATCAAACCAAACAATTTCTTTGGACTTTTTCATCTCTTCCGCTTGCTTGGCGGTAAGCGGTAATTCAAAAACATTGGGCGCAAAATATCCGTTAGAATCCGGAATCTGGGAAACACGAATGTCATTCAAGTTAACACTGTACTTGGCTTGAAGTTTTTTAATACTCACATTGTCCGCAGTTTGAATGATAGTGGTGTGCATCATGCCATCCAACTCGTCAATAAATTGGCCATTGATTTTTACCTTTCTGTGTTCGATGCTCAACGTTTCGCCTGGAAGCCCAACACAACGCTTGATGTAATTTTCCTTTTTATCAATTGGTCGATATCGTATACCTCCTATTGGATGTCCCTTTCTGCTGCGCTCTGACAAACCACAAGAAACACAAATCTTCTTTTCGGTAAAATTCTTTCTCGCCATTGCCTCATATTTGGCAGGATTGCTCGCATACACATTGTACTGTTGCTCCCAAGTTGTAGCGTAAGGTGCAGCCAAATACATGGCTTCATTTTTTAGGATACTGTAATAATCATGTCCGGCATAATAAGGATCTACAATGATGGTGTCTCCATGCGGGAAATTAAATACAACGGGATCATATCGTTCAACTTCACCTATCCCAGGCAGGCGCAAGTAAGGTAGACTGAACCAATCTACATAACTATTGGGCAATCCATTAAATGGAAGAGCATTGTGTAAAAATGGAAACGACATGGGGGTCTGAGGTAGCTTGGTTCCGTATGAAAATTTTGAAACAAAAAGATAATCACCAACCATCATGCTCTTCTCCATAGACGGGGTAGGGATGGTAAAAGCTTCCAAGAAAAAACTGCGGATTACAGTTGCAGCAACTACTGCAAACAAAATGGCTTCACCCCATTCGCGACCAAAAGATTTTTTCTTTCCTTCCCAAGATCTAGGTCCTATATAAACCGCATCTTTCTGTTGATATGCGAGTGCGGGTAGTCGATACCAAGGCAAAGCACCAAACAGCCATTGCTCTTTTGTTGTCCTGAAATTGAATCCGATGCCAAGCTCGACATTGATGATGGCCATCATGATGAAATTTACGCCGGGCACGAGCAAAAGCAGTACCCAATACCATGGTCTTCCAATGGCTTTTACAAATGGAATGAATTGTAAAATGGGGACATAAGCCATCCATGAATTTTGCCCGGCACGGGCCAATATCTTGGGTAGGGTAACACAGTAAATTAAAATAAGAACGACAAAAAGAAATTCTGGAAGTCCGAAGTTCATGACTATTTGAAATTTAAAAATTCTTGCATGGAATGAATACCTGGATGGCCAACTAGCCATTCAGCTGCTTCAACCGCTCCTAAAGCAAAGCCAGAGCGATTGTGAGCGGTATGTTTGAGCTCAATGGTATCCACGTCGCTAACATACGAAATGGAATGAGTGCCAGGAACGTTTTCTTCTCTAATAGAAGTTAAAGCCAATTCTTCAGGTGATTGTGATGCTCTATTCACCCAAGATTGTTTTCTTGTGATGTGTTTCAGAATACCCTCGGCCATTGTAATGCCGGTTCCGCTTGGCGCATCTAGTTTGGCGGTATGATGTATTTCTTCAATGCTGGGTTCGTATTGTGGAAAGTTCTTCATCCATTTGGCCAGTTGCTCATTGAGGGCAAATACCAAGTGAACACCAATGGAAAAATTGGTCGCGTATAAAACAGATAAATTTTCTTCGTGGACTCTTTTCTTGATGTTCTCAAATTGATCATACCACCCTGTAGTGCCAACAACAACTGGAACTTTAGCGTCCAAACACATTTGAATGTGAGACAGCGCCAAGTCGGGTCTACTGATTTCAATTGCAACATCAATTCCGTTCAACATGTCTACATTGAGTGGATTTTGACTATTGATTTTAAGAACAACTTCATGTCCTCGAGCAATGAGAATGGGTTCAATAGCCTTGCCCATTTTTCCGTATCCAATAATGGCGACGCGCATGAAATTAAAAGTTTAATTGAATTTGCATTCCGTGGTGTATTCCTTTTGCAGTGGGCATAATCGTAGGACTCCAATACAGCGACAAATTGGGACTGACATCAAAACGATTGAGATGAGCGTCCACATGTGCGTCGATCACTTGGAGGGCATAGATGCCAATCAAACTGAAATAACTAATATCTAGGAAACGTCTATAGTAGTCCATTACCGGTTTGATTTGACCAGCAGTATATGTTGTGGTGGTCAAAGGATCATTGTCTGCAGCAGCAATGTATTGGGATTTGTACTCACGGTATTTGTTTCCGTTGTACACAATGAAATAAGCACATGTTCCTACTCCAGCAAGAACAATGGGCGTTTTCCATTTTTTGTTGTTGTACCATTGTCCGGCTCCGGGGAGAGCGGCACTCAATATGGTCGCCTTGAACGGTGATGAAGGTTCATTCCACTTTGATTTCCACGTGCGCTTTTCTTGTGTTTTCTGTCCAAAGGCAGAAACAGCAAAAAACAAAATCATGAGCAGAAAAAGCGATCTCACAGCCCTAACATCTCAATGATTCTCGACAAGTCGTCGTCGTTATTGAAAGGAATTTCCAATTTTCCGATGCCGCTGTCGCCACGTTGAAGTTTTGCACGCTTACCGTATTTCAAGCGAAGTTCAGCTTGCATTTTTTGAAATTCAACGGGAAGAATAACTTTTGCTGGACGAAACAATTTTGGCGTATCGTCTTCCTTGGCCAGGTCTTCAACTTTTCGAACACTCAACTCTTTGTCCAAGATTTCTTGAAATATCGCCAGTTGCTTCGATTCGGGTATATTGATCAACGCTCGTGCATGTCCCATGCTGATGCGTTTTTCAATGATCCCCATTTGAATTTCAGGGGGTAATTTCAGAAGTCTAACATAATTGGTAACCGTTGTGCGGTCTTTACCTACACGCTCGGCCAAAGATTCAGTGGACAAATTACATTCATCCATGAGACGTTTAAAAGAGATAGCAACTTCTATGGCGTTGAGGTTTTCACGTTGAATGTTCTCAACCAATGCCATCTCCAACATTCCTTGGTCATCGGTAGCTCTGATATAAACAGGAACCTCTTCCAAACCGGCCATTTGTGAAGCGCGAAAACGACGTTCACCACTAATGATCTGGTATTTTTTGGCGCTGATTTTTCTAACCGTAATGGGTTGAATTAATCCGAGCTCGCGAATGCTCTGCGCCAATTCAATCAGGGCATCCGGAGAGAACTCTGTTCTAGGCTGAAATGGGTTTGCTTCGATTTGGGTAACAGGAACAACTGAAATATCGCCTGCAATATGTCCTATTGTTTCGGTGTCATTTTGTTCAACGCTTACTTCAGCGGCCGGAATGGCTACTGGAGCTTGCTTGGTTTCATTTTTGTCCTTTATAACACTGCCTGCGTTTTCAAGTAACGCACTCAATCCTCTTCCTAATGCTTGCTTCTTAGCCATTGTCTACATCAATATATTTGTCTTCACCTTTCATTTTGGTCATATCGTTCTTTTGTAAAATCTCACGCGCCATGTTGAGATAGTTGATAGACCCCTTGCAGCTCGCATCATGCATGATAATCGTTTGACCGAAACTTGGCGCCTCACCTAATGTGGTGTTTCGATGAATGATGGTATCAAATACCAACTCTTGGAAATGAACTTTTACTTCATCCAATACCTGATTGCTCAAGCGTAGGCGAGTGTCGTACATGGTCAATAAAATCCCTTCGATAGATAATTCAGGATTTAGTTTTTGCTGTACGATTTTGATGGTGTTCAATAATTTCCCCAATCCTTCCAATGCAAAGTATTCACACTGCACGGGAATAATGACACTATCTGAACCTGAAAGTGCATTGACGGTTACCAAACCCAAAGATGGCGAACAGTCAATAATGATAAAATCATAATCGTCCTTAACCTTTTCCAAAGCCTGACGCATCATGTACTCACGATTGGGCATTTGAATCAACTCAATCTCGGCACCTACCAAGTCAATGTGTGCTGGAATCAAATCCAAATTGGGATTTTCAGTTTCAATGATGATATCTCTTGGGTGAACATCATTAACCAAACATTCATAAATGCTGGTCTTTACTGATTTTGGATCAACACCAACACCACTTGTTGCATTGGCCTGAGGATCTGCATCCACTAACAAAGTCTTGTATTCAAGAACCCCAAAGCAGGCAGCCAAGTTAATGGCTGTAGTGGTTTTACCTACACCTCCTTTTTGATTGGCTACAGTAATAATTTTACCCATCGAGCTGTCAATTTTTTGTTGTTTCACGTGAGTTTCACGCTGTAGCGAAAGTAGTTTTTTTGCTTGGATTCTTCCCGAAGTAGAAGGCTTAAGTTTTGCACAAACAACGAAGAATGGAATTGTTTATAACTCCATAAGTGTCTAAAATTCAATTCTTAAGAATGATCTATTTGTTGAAAAGCCTGTTGGGTGTTATGCTACTACTCGCAATTTCCGGTATAATCGTAGCAACCTTTCCAAAATCCAGTTTCTTGCTGGTCCAAATCCAAAATTCCAGAATTGAATGGACCTCCAATCATCCTTGAACTATTGGAGCTAATATGAAAATCGTTGTTGTATACATCGCAAAAGAATGGGGCTTGGTGATTGATGATGTTGTCCCAATGCGCATCGGTAGTAGCGTCCTCATAATCGACCAAACAATAACTAAACAAGTAGTCTTGACTTTCCGGAAATTCTACATCGACAACCAATTCTCCAAAATCATCAAGAGTGGCGCTGTTCCCATACATGATGCAATTTTGAAATTTACATTGATAGAGTGGACGAATTTGTATGTTTTGATTGATGTCTTTGTAATAGTTGTTCAATGCAAATGCAGGTGCTGTTCGCACGCCGCCACTCCAATAGTTGGCAAATGTACAATTGTCCATGACATATTTACCACCAATAGACAAATAAGCACAGCCTTCACCGCAATTGGATGAGAGCAGGTTGACAGCCTGTATGTGCGCTCCTTGTCCCCAAAGTCCAACCCCAGCCATGTTGTCGATTTTGGTGTTGGTTAAGGTCAGGGCATACGCGGAGGTTCCGGTTGTATCCACCTGAATTCCGGTATTTCCATTTTTGATGATGGCGTAATCGATAACCGAGCCTGGGCTTTTGTAAATCCAAATTCCACCTCTTGAAATGGTATAGATGTCTGGTCCTTGCGACCCGCCAATTTGAAAATTCAATTCAATGCCCCACTGACCAGGAACATCTTGATACTCCGCTTCCAATCGATCTCCTTGAAATACTACTTCACTTCCTTTTTGACCTTGAACAAACAGCCTTCCTTCATTTACCAATATCCCAGCACCTTTGTGTAAGTATACTTGGCAGCCTGCATTGATGGTCAAGTCACAATTGGGCTCTATCTCCAATACACCATAGACTACGTGTGGTTTGTCATTGTTCCAAACTTCATGACAGCTTAACGTGGTCAGGGCGTCAGGACCTCCATGGAAATATGCATTTTGCCCCCACGCAGCGGTGTATACCTCATCACGCGTGTTGTTGTAAATAATATCAATTTTATCTTCAGCAATAAAAGGAAAGGTTTCATCATTGGGATCTACAGTAACCTGAACAAACATGTACAAAGAATCTCCGGGGTATAGGTCAATATCCTCAAAGGAGGTACCGTTGTCGCCATCTACAGCCAAACGAAACATGGAGTTGCCTCCGCCATTCAATTTGATTTGATCAATGTGCATAATACCCTCATGATTGTTGTAAATTTTACAAACTTGGGTGACGCTTCCAATCGAAGTAAAAACAGTGTCAAAGAACACTGTGTCTGTTGAATAGGTCAGGCGTGCATCGGCAGAAATCTCTTGTGGTTTTTTACACGAGGTAATAGTTGATCCTACCAGAGTAAATACCAGAGCAATTAAAATGAAATGCAGATTGTAAATTTTCACGCGACGAAGTACGGAGATTTTTTTCAAATATTGTTTATTCTAATTTGAAAAAAGCAATGTATTGGTAAGGGATGATTTTCACGTTGGTATAGTAAAAGTGAATAATATCTTCGAAGCCATAACCCAATTGGGCCATCCTGATGGAACCTTCCTGGCACAAGCCAACACCATGTCCAAATCCTTGCCCAATCAATACCATGTCATTTCCATCCTGATGTGCGGAGAAATAAGTGGACTTGAGCTTCAAGTCTTTTCGCATATCCACCAATAAAACTTTGCTACCCCCTTCTTTGTAGTACATTTCTTTTTCAGTGGGGAAGTATCCCATTTGCGCTGTATCGGAAACGGGAATTTTTTTTGCTTCTAAATATCTTTTCCAATCTTGGATGGGTATTCTCTTTTCCCAATTGCTGTTGGGCATTTTAATGCAAAAAGTATCTTCCCTGGCCACACAATATGACAAAGGTCTAGACCAAACATGTTCCGAATTATTGGTGCGTCCTCCACAATTGGAATGGAATGCGGCCGTTATCAAATTGGCGTTTTCATCTACGATTACCAAACTCTTGGTTTGCTCAGCTGCATTGACCATAATGTGCTCATGCTTTGGAAGTCCATTGAATACTTGACAATGGGTCTGATCACACAAATTGTAGCCATCGTCAATGTGTTTGTAATATTGACTCAATGCATAGGTTCTGCTAATAACTGCTTGTGCTTTGTAATATTCTAAGTCATGGTTGGGACCTCCTTCGGCCTCAACAACCCCAGATATGTAAGTATCGATGGTCATAACATTAACCATCTGAAGCTGATTGTTGACGATTTTGATTTCAATATTCTCACCATATTTCAATTTTCTTGATTGTGGAGTGAGTTGTACTTGAAAATAACCCTCGTTGCTAGCTTGCAATGTGATTTTAGGCGAAACTACAATTGTACTGTCACATTGAAATCTAACGAGTCCACCACTGTTTCTTATACTGATGATACTGTTCTCAGCTTGAATCCATGTGCTGGATTGGTCATTAATAAATGCACCATTCCCAATGACTTTCAATTCAATTTCCTGTAAATTTTTATTGGAGAATATGCCGATGCGCACCTTTTCCTGCCCGAATAGAATCGAGCAGCTCATTGAGAACAATAGAGTAAAGAGTATACAACGCATCATCAGCGAAAATAACGACGGATAGATGGAAGATGTTGTGGGGTATTAGCTTTTATCAACACCATAACTTGAATTGAAATAATTAAGGGGCCGAAGCCCCTATAATTAAACCTGCAAGGAAAATTGAAACCAGCACTTGGCTGGGAAACCATTTGTATGACGTGGGATTAATTTCACGGTTGCCTTGTTCAGTTATTTTTTTCTTCTTTCCAAGTCTTAATCGTAGTGAAAAGTGAGACGGATAAAGTGTTATTGACTGACTTGGGCACTTCACGTAATTCGAGATACTAAAATTTCTAGAGAGATGAAGATCTTCTTGAAAATCATAAAAAGAATATTTTCAAGATTAAGTTTTATTCAAGGTTGGCGTTTCGGATTAACAATGAATTAAACCTTATTGGGTTTTCTTCGTTTTCGATAAGCGTAATATGCTGCTACAGTTTCAATAGCCTTTTGCATGGCTTTATTGATGGGCATCCTGTCATTCAATTGAATATCTATCGAGGACATTCTGGAATGATAGTGTACCATCACAGGTAATTTTTTTCCGGAATCAGAGGCTTTAGCAACCTCATTTGGCATTTCCTCTTTGAGGATTTTGCATGTCACCAATTCTTTTTTCTCTTCTTTATTAATGCGGGCGGAATAGCCAAAAAGTCTGCATATCAATCCTCGGTTGGGATATGCGTTACAAAGCCCTCCAAATGATGTGACGTTAGGACGAAACACAAAGCATGTTGGGTCTGCTTTTGATTGAAGTTGCTCATATTGATCCCAGTGAATGTCTTGGTCAAACCATTCCAAAGCCAGTGGAAGAAATTCTACAGGAGAAGCTTCTACGTCGGGCTTTTTGCAGCATTGCCCACATCCTGAAATACAGCGCAATCCGGATTCGTTTTGAAGACTGTCAATGTGAGCATCCAATCTCGCATACACTTTCTTTACTTGTTGGACTTTTTGAGGAAGGGTTTTCATAATTCACATTTTGCTGTTTGCAAATGTTCAAACAAACCCAAAAACCAGCAAAGAGAAAAATCACCTTTGTTTCGACAAAATTCATTCTATGAGAATTTTATTGATAACGTTACATCTTCTACTGATCTCTGTTGCTTCACTTTTTTCGTGGGAAGAACCAACGGTGCGTCAAGAAATCCCTGCAGTGCTAGGGGCTAATGGTGTTTCAGTAATCAAAGTTAAAGTTAATAAGTCTGATATTGATGGTTTTGCAATGTTGGAAATTAATGTTCCTGATGGTTTTACAGCCAAAGCCATAGAAACAAAAGGAGCATCTTTTACTTTCTCTGAAAGGAAAATGAGATTTGTCTGGATGAATCTTCCGGATGTAAGTCATTTTGATATTACCTATCAGTTGGTTCATCTGCAGGGCAGTAAAACTTTGGAAAAATTACAAGGTGTTTTTTCTTTTGTAGAAAATAACAAAAAGAAAGAAGTGGCGATTGATAATCAAATTATCAATGGCTCCGTTCAAGTAAACAATTCTGAGATGGGTGAAGATGTGATTGAGCAATCTTTTCACTCCTTCCTGAATGCAGCAAATGATTTACCGGCTTGTGAAAGAACAGTCACCAAGAAAGATGATGAATTTATTGTTGAATTGGTATTGCACCTCAATGGGATGAAGGGTTTTTTGAAAATGCAGGAATGGGCCTCCAACGGTTGCGTTTTATCAAAATTCCAAAGTGCAGGTGCTACGGTAACAGTAGATGGTTCAACGATAAAATTTGTTTGGTTTGAAGTGCCAGCTGCTGAGACAGTTGTTGTGAAATACAAATTAAAATGTGCTTCAATTCCTGAAGATGGCTTGACCATTGACGGGAAGTTAAGCTTCACCGTGGATAATCAGCCGCGCGAAGTACCCATTATATTGGCATCTCAGGCTGCAAAAGCTGAAGCTCAGAGTACGCAGGAGATCAAATCAGAGATTCAGGAGACCCAGGTTCAAGAAGAGAAAAAGGAAGTTGTAGTTGAAACCGTTGAGGAAGTTAAAACGCCTTCAAATCCCACTAGAGTAACAAAGCCGGATGCGGTTAAGACGACTGATAACGTGGAGATTAAGGCCAAGTCCTCTGCTAGTGTAACTACTGGTCAATCCAAAGTGAGCTTTAAGGTTCAGATATTGGCCAACCATAGAAGTGTATCCGAGGAGGAGTGGGTGAACAAATATGGCGTTCAAGAAGAAAAGCAAGTGAGCAATCATGAAGGTTGGATGAAATGGACGGTTGGAAGCTATTCTGATTACAAGGATGCTCGCGGTAAAAGAGAAAGTTTAAATGCAAAATGTCCAAATTTACCCGGACCATTTGTAACAGCTTTTCAGGATGGGAATAGAATTACAGTACAAGAAGCCTTGATGATATCCCAACAAAAGTGGATTCAGTAAAGGATAAAAATATACTTATTGTCAAGCAACGGCTTACATAAGTACTTTGGTTAATAATAGAATTTGTTTAGGTAATGTTGTCTGAAAACCCTCGAAAGAGGGTTTTCGCTTTATATAGAGGCATGAACGATACAATTCTTTTTCGAGATTTCATCACCTACTTGAGGGTTGAGCGAGTATTGGCAGCAACCTCAGTGGAGTCGTATTCATTTGATTTGAAGAAGGCCATGGCTTTTGCTAAGGACGTTTCAAAGCCTTTGTTGGCCTGGGAGACGGCTGATGTTCGAGCATTTTTAAAAAGTTGTGTTGGAGAGGATATGGCCTCATCAAGTCAGAGCAGGATGATCAGCACCTTACGTTCTTTTTTCCATTTTCTTTTTTTAGAGCGTTACATCAAAATCGATCCTATGGAATTGATTGAAGCGCCCAAAATGGGAAGGTACTTGCCTGATGTGCTGAATCAAAGTGAGGTGTTGACATTGATAGATTCTGTGGATTTGTCCAAAACAATGGGACACAGAGATCGTGCGATGTTGGAATTGTTGTACAGTTCGGGATTGCGGGTGAGTGAACTTTTGGGTTTGAAAATTTCTCAATGCCATTGGGATGAAGGCTATCTAAGAATTGTAGGAAAGGGCAACAAAGAACGTTTGGTTCCAGTGGGGGAGTGGGCTGTGAAATGGATTTTTCATTACATGGAAGTGGAAAGAAGCCATTTGCAAATAATTTCACAGGCTGAGGATGTGCTATTCCTAAATTTTAGAGGCAAACCGTTGACCCGTATGACTGTCCTTAATATCGTTAAGCGCCAAGCCAAGATGGTTGGCATCCAAAAGGAGATTTCACCCCATACATTTCGGCATTCTTTTGCAACTCATTTGGTGGAGGCTGGTGCTGACCTCAGGTCGGTTCAAGAAATGTTGGGTCATGCATCCATCACAACGACAGAGATATACACGCATTTGGATCGTCAGAGACTCAAAGAGGAAATACTTGTCTTCCATCCGAGATACCAAAAGAAAAAGGGGCAATAAGCCCCTTTTTCAAATCTATTATCAAAAAAATTACTTCTTGAATTTGGAGTAACGACTGTTGAATTTATCGATACGACCTGCTGTATCCACCAACTGGGATTTTCCAGTAAAAAATGGGTGAGAGGTGTGAGTGATCTCCAATTTTACTAATGGATACTCATTACCATCTTCCCATTGGATGGTTTCTTTGGTATTAATTGTTGATTTTCCAAGGAATGCATATTCATTGGACATATCTTTAAAAACTACTAAGCGATAGTTTTCTGGGTGAATTCCGTCTTTCATCTTTTCTAAAATTGGGATGCAAACATAGTAATAAAATGTTTAATTACAAAGAATATTGAAAGCCGATTGCTAAAACCTCTCTCAATTGCACTCCTGGTCCTTTGATTTCGGCAGTTGGATTTCCTTGGCTGTCAAATCCTGCGGGGGTTTTGACCAAAATAATGTCATCGTCGTAAAGCATTTGCATAATGAGAGAAAAACCCAAGTATTTGTTGATTTTGCAACCCAATACACCTTCAAAGTTCACGTCGATGTTTTGAGGTTGGTTCAAATAGCTGGAAAACAACTCTAGTTTGGAATCCAGTCTATATTGTTCTTTCCAAGATTTAGAGAATCCCATTCGTAGATAGGCTCCATATTCAATTCGGATGTTTTTTCCTGGAGTGATGATTTCCCCTTCGTTGTCATAAGTTGCCGGAGTTACGCCAAATTGACCAAGGTTAGCAAGACGTTGATTTTTTACGATGGTTCCTTTACAAGTAAAAGGGGAGACAAAGCATGTAATCTTGCGCTGCTCAAGGTAGTCCATACCTAGGGCGGCAGTAAAATAGGCGGGAGATAGCCAATCGGAAATTTTTCCACGGGCAAGGTCCGGTAGGCCTTTGGAGCCAGCTACGTATCCGGGTGCAAATTGGGTTTTGAAGTTAACCATCGCAGTATAACTCCAATTGTATTTGGCTAGTCGGCCGTATTTGCTGGTCAAATCAATTTTATCGTCGGTCTTGATAGATGGTTCTTTGATATCGATCAAAGACCGGCCGTAAGCAAAGTTGAATATATTGTCCCAACTGTGTCGATCATCTCTGTAAAATAGGCTGTAGGTACCCATGCCTGAAATATTGATGGCGGAATTCCCTCCCGCTGACCAATTACTTAAATAAGTTTGTGTTGAATTTAAGCTTATCGAGCCTCGATCAACCCAGCCCTTGTCGACAATCTCAAAAGGACTTTTAATCAGTTTTTCAGCGTCAGGGCCAAGTATAATTTGACCAAACGAATGTTGAATTAAAACGCAAAGCGAAAAAGCGAAAAAGAATTTTAAGTGCTGGCTACTTTGCATATTTTACAAAATTAATCTGAGTAATTGATTTTTCATTCTTAATTTGTCTAAAATTATGGCATACAATTCAAAAGTAGTTTTGGCTTGGGCAGAAGCGGTTGGGGGCAATAAGGAAATTAGGGATTGGTTAATGACCAACGGTTTCCCTGAACTTGGCCTTTTTGTTTTTGCACTGCACCACAAAAGGGAAGCGCGAGAGTGGTTGTTGGAGAATAAGTTTCCACATTTAATTGCCTGTGTCGAGTGTGCTGAGGGGAAGGAAAGTGCTTGTCAGTGGTTGACAAAGTTTGATTTTGGAATACTGGAGAAGGTAGGTCGCGCTGGGGATAACCAAGAGGAAGCGCTTAGTTGGCTGGTTGACCATGGTTACCAGGATTTTGCTCGATTGGCTATCAGAATTAGAAATGTAAAAAACGACATTCAGTCGCGCCATGATGACATGCATTTTATTTCGCCGGAGTAGGTTTTTCAGATTAAATTTGTGGCATGGCCAAGAAAAAGGTTTTGATGGATGAGGGACTATTGCAAATAGTTATTCAACGGCTCTGTCATCAGTTGGTAGAAAATTACTCTCCCTTTGAAAAGTTTATTTTAATCGGTTTGCAGCCGAGGGGTGTGGATTTTTTAAAGGAATTATCATCACAACTGAAGCAATTGTATCCCAATATTGACATCCACACGGGTATTATTGATCCCACTTTTTATCGCGATGATTTTAGAAGAGGAGACAAACAGTTGTTGGCCCACACTACAAAAATCCCAGTAAATCTTGATGGATACAAAGTGGTATTGGTGGATGATGTGCTATTTACAGGAAGAACCATTCGCGCGGGTATAGAAGCTTTGATGGAATATGGCCGTCCTTCTGCGATAGATTTGATGGTACTCATCAATAGGAAATTTTCAAGACAGCTGCCCATTGAACCTTTGTTCGTCGGGAAGAGTATAGATCATTACGATGGTCAAAAGGTGCGTGTGATTTGGAAAAATGAAGACAATGCGTCTTCACAAGTATTATTAGCTCAAGAGTAAGTTTATGCAAGAAAAGCAATTGTCCACAAGGCACCTTCTCGGTATCAAAGATTTGTCTGCCGCCGATATCCAATTGATTTTTGAGCACGCTGATGAGTTCAAGGAAGTGCTGCAACGACCAATTAAAAAGGTGCCTTCATTGCGTGATATCACAGTAGCGAATTTGTTTTTTGAAAATTCGACAAGAACGCGTTTGAGTTTTGAATTGGCGCAAAAGCGCCTAAGCGCTGATGTTGTTAATTTCTCTGCGGCTACATCAAGTGTCAAGAAAGGTGAGACGCTTGTAGATACGGTCAATAACATTTTGGCCATGAAAGTCGATATGGTCGTTATGCGACACGCATCTCCTGGAGCTTGTATTTTCTTGAGTCAACATATTGATGTGCCCATTATCAACGCCGGTGATGGAACCCATGAACATCCAACTCAAGCGCTATTGGATGCGTTCTCAATTCGTGAAAAGATTGGCGATTTAAAAGGTAAGAGAGTTGTTATTGTTGGGGACATCACACATTCACGTGTTGCATTGTCCAATATCGATTGCTTGCAAAAGGTTGGTGCTGAAGTTATGGTTTGTGGTCCCGCAACGATGATCCCAAAACATTTAGCAAAACTGGGCGTGAAAATAGAACACGACCTAGACAAGGCATTGGCATGGTGCGATGTCGCCAACATGTTAAGAATTCAATTGGAAAGGCAAGACACTGATGTTCGCTTTTTTCCAAGCTTAAGAGAATACAGTTTACAATACGGGCTAACACAAGAAAGGCTCGATAAGTTGAATAAGAAGATAGTGGTAATGCATCCCGGTCCCATCAATAGAGGTGTTGAAATTTCCTCTGAAGTGGCTGATGGCGACCAAAGCATAATTCTTGATCAAGTTGAAAATGGAGTAGCGGTTAGAATGGCTGTTATTTACCTTTTGGCACAACAAATTCAAAGGTCTTGATTCAACAAGAAATTCTTTTATATTTGTAGAAAAGCCTTCGTATGAAATTCGCAGTAGAACCAAAAGATAAATTAGTCGTCATCTCAACCAACGTTGAGAAGTTGGATGCTTTACAAGCGCCTGAGTTAAAGAGCGAGATTGTATTGCAAAATAAGGCAGGTGTGCGAAATATTGTATTGGACCTTACCTCCACGAGATATATCGATTCGTCAGGATTGTCTGCCATTTTGGTAGCGAATAGATTGTGTAGAGATGCCAATGGGACTTGTGTTATAACAGGTTTGCAGGAAGCGGTAAAGAAATTGATTGCTTTGTCTCAACTCGAAACCATTTTGAAAATTACTCCAACGGTCAATGAGGCAATTGACCTGATTTATATGGAAGAAATAGAACGTGAACTTTAATATTATAGAAATGAAAAAACTAATACTTTCTTTATTCGTAGCAGCTTCGTCTCTTGTTGGACAATCGCAATGCAATCCACTAGACTATAATTTTGGAGCAGTAGCTTATGGCGTTTATCCCGATACTGCAACAGGATTGACTCCGGCATATTTGAATCAACCATATACCCAAGTCATTTATATGTTGGTACCAACCGATGCAGGTTTGATTGATCCTGCTTATACAGGGGTTCCAATTTCAACCATTGAATTGAATAACATTCAATATGATAATGGTACAGGTACAATGCAAGATGTTTCCAATTTGGGTCTTACATTGAATTGTAATCCTGCAAACTGTACTTTTGATGCGGGCGGGCAATATTGCGGAAGCGTATCAGGTGTGCCGAATACAGCAGGATCTTTTCCAGTTACCATCAATGTTACAGCAAATATCACTTTCTTCGGTGTTCAGATCCCTATTCCATATGCTTACACAGGATATACGTTTGTTGTAAATGCAGATGCTTCTGTTGCGTTAGTGAACAATCAATCATTTGAAGTAGGAATGGCCAAGCCTAATCCGGCTAACAATTGGGTGAACATTCCATTTGAATCTCCAGCTGTTGAAGAGGTTGATGTAGTGGTTACAGGATTACTTGGAAATAAAGTTTTTGAGAAAACAGTTACAGCCAAGCGTGGTGAAAATCAATTGGCAATCGAAACATCTAGCTGGGAAGAAGGTGTTTATTTGTACACTGTACAAAGCGGATCTACCAAAGTAACTCGTCGTTTATTGGTTCAGCACTAATTGAATTTTGACATTACCATATTGGGCTGTGGAGCAGCGACGCCAACTCAGCGTCTTTCGCCCACAGCCCAATTTGTTTCTATACATGATCATTCTTTTTTAATCGATTGCGGTGAAGGGACCCAGATGCGTATTCGCCAGATGGGTTTTAAAATGCAAAAGATTGAAGCGATTTTTATTTCGCATTTGCACGGCGATCACTTCTTTGGTTTAATTGGTCTATTGAGTACTTTTTCCTTATTGGGTAGAACCAAGGAATTGTCGATCATTGCTCCGAAAGACCTGGAGCCTTGGATTTTTCAAACTCTGAGAATTTCAGATTCGTACTTGACATTTCAGGTTCAATTTGTGGCAACAGAAAAGAATCAATCAGGTACTATTTATGAGACCGATTTTTTGACGGTCAAAGCAGTTCCAGTAAAGCATCGAATTGCTTGTCATGCATTTTTGTTTTCTGAAAAACCCCATCCGCTTAAAATTCATAAGAGTGCTATTGAGGAGCATCAGCTCGGCATCGAAGAAATGGTGCAATTGAAGAGGGGGATAGATGTTTTCAGGGAAAATGGAAAAACGATTTTATCCGTTGATGTTTGTGAGCCGGCTTTGCCGATAAGAAAGTACTTTTTCTGTTCAGATACTGTGCCTCTAAAATTGGAGGATGAAGAATTGTTCGATGTTGACTTATTGTACCATGAGTCTACTTTTTTGGAAGACCATGTGGAGCGCGCCGCTCATACATTTCATTCGACTGCTCGACAAGCTGCAGATGTAGCCAATCATTTGCGTGCAAAGAAACTATTGCTGGGACATTTTAGTGCCAGGTACCATGATTTAAGCTTGTTTGAGAAGGAAGCCCAAGAGGTATTTGCTCAATCTCAAGTAGCTATCGAGGGTTCTACCTATTCGATAAAGCTATGAGCAATAGGTGTCAATGACACGTCCACTCAGCCATTCACCGATAAAAGGCGAATTGGCAGATTTGGATTTCCAATCTTTTTTGTTCACTAAGGTGTTTTCTGCCGTCGTAAATAAAGTAGCGCGCAATGTTTCGCCTTCTTCTATACGATGGGTAGGAATACCAAAAATTTGAGAAGGATTTATTGTCCATTTTTGGATGATTTCTTCCAATGACAAGTCACCTTCTAATGCAGTGAAAGCGATTTGAAATGCATGTTGTATGCTGCTAATGCCAAAGGAGGCATATTCGAACTCTACATTTTTTTCTTCAATCACCACGGGCGTATGATCGCTCATGATGATATCGATGGTATTATCGGCAAGTCCCTTGATAAGTGCATCTCTGTCTTTGCTGGTTCTGAAAGGAGGCAGGGTTTTTAGATTGGAAGGAAATAATTTCAAATCCTCATCGATAAAACTCAATTGATGTGCCGCTATACCACAAGTGACAGCTAGACCAGATTTTTTGGCTTTGCGTATGATATCAACACTTTCACTGCAAGAGATATTTGAGAAGTGAAGGCGTCCGCCGGTGTACTTTAAAATTTCTATATCGCGTTGAATCTGCATGTATTCACTTACGTTGCTTAAGCCTTTGGTTCCCATTTGGGTGCTTGTTTTGCCTTCATGCATAAGGCCTCCAGGATTCAATTCGTGATTGAAAGGCAAAACGATGACCAATCCATTAAATGTTTTGGAGTATTCCAATGCCCTCGCTAAAAGAGTCGTTGATACAGCAGATTTATCGTCTGAAAATGCAATAGCACCGGCATTCTTCATGTCGAACATCTCTGAGAGTTGCTTGCCTTTCATTTGCTCTGAAAGACAACCTACAGGATGGAATTTAATTCCATTTTGTCCATTTTGCTTAATGTATGCTACCTGAGCTGCTTGGTATGTTGGCGGATTGTGCGAAGGGAAAACAACCACATCCGTAATACCTCCTTTTGTAGCTGCATGACTTGCAGTAGCAAAAGTTTCAGCATCTTCATTTCCAGGCTCACCAACCCTTACTTGACCATCAATCCAACCCGCAGATAGGAACATTTCCTTGCCTTCAACAATTGTCGTTGTTGTAGAAGGGACAATAGACTTTGCAATTTTTTTTATTCGTCCTTTCTCAATCCATACATCCATTTTTTTCAAATGGAATGGACTATTGGGGTCGACAATCGTAACAGCTTTGATACAGGTGTTTTTTACATTTTCCATATGCCTATCAAAATTGATTCAGTAAGTAAACAAGTGAGTGCTAAGATGACAAGGAACCACCACAGGTGTTTGCCTTCGTCCATTTTGGTAACGAGGTTCCCAATGTTTTCAATTCCTTCTTCAATGATTTCTATATCGCACAACCCTTCGTATTTGTTTTTTTGCTCTTCTAACTCCTCTTTGCTATAAAACTGCAGTTGTGATTCAAGTTTACCTGAATTGACACCAATGGTGTAGATACTCTGTTGATTCCATATTACATCGTAGTGCCCTGTACTGGGTAAAAATGGCCCCATGGATATTTCTGTATTGTTTTGAATATTCCGGACCAAGGGAATGAAGGTTTCATTGTTTATCCGATGCTTCATTTGAAGCTGATTGTCTCCCTGCAGATTCAAGTTTTTCAACTTCAAGGGCACAGTTTGTCCCAATGTGAAATCTAAGGGTTGAGGTGAAGATGCCAATTCTGACATTCGTATAAGCGAGATAGGAAAAATACTATGACCAAACAAATTGGTGTGCGCACAGTCAACATTCATTATCCAAACAGATCCATTACCAAGTGCGGTGTAGGCGATGAGAGGGTCCGAATTGATATACTTCAGCACAGTGGTCATCGAAGAGGATGGTACCCACCTCCAATGTCTTTCAGAATAAGGCAATGCGAATTTGTCTTTTGAATCAAAAATATTTCTAAATAGAACAGACTCGTAGTCCAGATCCTTACCGGACATGTTTTGGTCAATCAATTCAATTTTATTGCCCAAATTGAGTTGAGGAAAGAATGTATTCCATGCTGCGTTTCCTGAAATTCCGGGTATTACAATCAAAGTCTTTCCATTCTTTGCAGCCTCTATTGCGGCAGCCATAATTCCACTAGAAACATTGGGGACATTTTCTATTACCAATACATCGTTTTTTAACCATGCTTGCACATCTATACTTGTGGGCGAGTAATTGGATGTTTTGAAGTGTGGGTCATTCAAGAAAACTTCCGTGGAATGCGTATTGTCTCCGAGAATACCAATATTTCTGGAAGATTCAACTTTGTAGGTAAAGAAATATTTGTTGTCAAATTGAATAGGGAGATCATTCAGAATGATAGATCCAATTTGAATACCTTCCTGCGAAGGGGTTAGTTGATAGGATATGGTTTGTTCACCCCCCGATGGAATGCTCACACTTGTCACACCTTTGTTTTGGTTGTTGATGTTTAACTCACAGCGCACATCTTGAATATCAGTGTTTCCGCTATTCTTGACGCTAATCAATAACTTTTCTTCCTGTCCCATCAGATGCGAAGGGGAGTCGAAATAAATGCTATCGATATAGATATTGGGGCTTTCTGCATTCTGAACAGGAACCCATCGGTAATCCACTTCGCTTAGGAACTTTATATCGTCCAAAGCTGATGTAGATTTTTGAAAATCAGATATCCAAAAGACTTTTTTATTTGGGTTTTGGTCTTTCTCAAAAAGATCCCTTTGACGTTCCCAAACGTCTTGAATAGAACGATGGACAGGACTCAATTGTATGGATTGAATAATTTCAATGGCTTTGTTCTTTGAAACAAAGTGTTGCTGGATTCCTTTGAAATCATTGGATATGATTTGGAACAAATCATTTTCATTGTATGCAAATGCGATATCTAGCGCTTTGTTCTTGGCATGGTCTAACAGGGAGATTTCGTTTTTACTGTTTTCCATACTCAACGAATTGTCCACGTAGATGGACACGAGTTTCTTTCCAGAGTTCCCTTTATCAAGCGGAAGTATGGGTTGGGCAAAAGCGATTACAATTGCTGCTATGGCGATTAGTCGGAGCAATAGAATAATAAAGTGACGAAGCTTTGATTTTTTTTGACTTTCCGTTTTTACTTCAGATAAAAATGAAGTGAAAGGGAAGTACAATGTTTTGTGTTTCCGAAAATTGAAAAGATGCACGATAATCGGAACAGAGAGAGCCGTAAGCCCCCACAACATTTCAGGCCTTAAAAAGTGCATGTGACAAAGATATGCGATGAATACTTAGTATTCAATGCGACCATCGACCATTTTTAAAATTCTGTCGGATTGTCCTGCTAGTTTTTCATTGTGCGTGACAATGACAAAGGTTTGGTTCATTTGAGTGCGCAGCTGAAAAAATAGTTGGTGCAGTTCCTCTGCATGCTGAGAGTCAAGATTTCCAGAAGGTTCATCAGCTAGAATGATTGAGGGATTGTTCATCAAAGCCCGCGCTACAGCCATTCTTTGTTGCTCACCTCCGGAGAGTTCAGATGGGGAGTGGTGGTGTCGTGCTTCAACATGAAGTAAGGCCATCAATTCCAAAGCCCGTTTTTTAGCATCGTCCTTATTGGTCCCTGCGATCAATGCGGGCATCATGACGTTTTCCAAAGCTGTAAACTCCGGTAAAAGATTGTGAAACTGAAAAACGAAACCAATTTTTTGATTTCGAAACTTGTTGAGTTGTGATGCGCTCAACTTGAAGACATCCTCATGGTCAAAGAAGATACTGCCAGAATCGGGTCGATCCAAAGTGCCCAAAATCTGCAGAAGCGTTGATTTTCCTGCTCCTGATGCGCCAACGATGGATACGACTTCGCCTTTTTGTATGGATAAATCAACACCCTTGAGAACCTCCAAGGGACCGTAATTTTTCTTTAGATTTTTGATTTCGATCACTTTGCAAAGTAAAGAAGGATTTCGCTTACCTTCGCAACCGAAAAATATTTGAGAAATGAATATTCACGAGTACCAAGGAAAGAGCATTTTATCGCAATATGGTGTTGCGGTTCAACGCGGTTATGTAGCTTCTACACCAGAAGAAGCAAAAGAAGCGGCTGTCCGCTTGAAAGAAGAAACTGGCACAGGTTGGTTTGTGGTGAAAGCCCAAATTCATGCCGGTGGTCGCGGAAAAGGAACGGTAACTGAGACCGGTTCTCGTGGTGTCGTTTTGGCAAAAAGTATTGACGAAGTTCCAGAAAAGGCTGCTGGTATTTTGGGTGGTCACTTGGTGACCCTTCAAACCAAGGCTACTGGAAAATTAGTAAGCAAGGTGTTTGTCGCTGAAGATGTGTATGCTCCAGGTGCTAGTGAGCCCAAAGAGTTTTATATGTCGGTTTTGTTGGATAGAGGTCAAGGCAGAAATGTGATCGTTTATTCTCAAGATGGCGGTATGAATATCGAAGAGGTAGCTGAAAAAACACCTGAGCGTATATTCAAAGAAACCATCGATCCATTAACAGGGGTAACGGATTTCCAAACGAGAAAGATTGCTTTCAATTTGGGTTTGAGCGGTGAAGCGTTCAAGCAAATGGGCAAATTTGTAAAGGCATTGTATGCTGCATATGTGGGTTGTGATGCTTCTATGTTTGAGATCAATCCAGTTCTTAAAACATCAGATGACAAAGTTATTGCTGTAGATGCCAAAGTTACATTTGATGGAAACGGTTTGTTCCGTCATCCAGATTACTTGGCGATGCGCGACGTTACAGAAGAGGATCCTATCGAAGTTGAAGCTGGCGCTGCCGGTTTGAACTATGTGAAATTGGATGGTAACGTAGGTTGTATGGTTAATGGTGCAGGTTTGGCAATGGCTACAATGGATATCATCAAATTAAGTGGTGGTGAACCCGCTAACTTTTTGGATGTCGGTGGTACAGCGGATGCAAAACGTGTAGAAACTGCCTTCAGAATGATTCTTCGTGATTCAGCCGTTAAAGCGATTTTGGTAAACATCTTTGGTGGTATCGTTCGTTGCGACCGTGTTGCTCAAGGGGTAGTGGATGCGTACAAGAATATGGGCAACATTGAAGTTCCTATTATTGTTCGTTTGCAAGGAACGAATGCTGAAGAGGCTAAACAATTGATTGACAACAGTGGATTGGCTGTGCATAGTGCTATCACTTTGCAAGAGGCAGCAGACAAAGTAAAAGCTGTATTGGCATAAATGAATTATAGTTTTCAAGAGGAAAGCGCAATGGACCTACGTTCATTGCGCTTTTTGGTTTTATGGCCGCACAAGTCAAGCATAGATGATTGTCTATTGGACGCTGATTTTGAAAAGGGCACCAAGCACTTTTCCGCAAGAGATGAAAACAATGAAGTAGTTGCATGTTGCACGATGATGCATGAAGCAAGAACAATTGATTCGATGCTCTGTAATATTCGATTGCGGGCAATGGCCACGCATCCTTTCATTAGAGGCGCAGGCGTAGGAAAAAAGCTTTTGTCTTTTGCAATCTCGAATTATCAAGGCGAGAATTTTTGGTGTGATGCAAGGGAAATTGCTGTTCCATTTTATTTGAACTGCGGATGGCAAGTGAGATCTGAGCCGTATCAGATTCCCATTATTGGAACACATTATTTGATGACCAAATAAAAAAAGGGGACTCAGGTCCCCTTTTTTCACTTAGTGCGGAATAATCTATTTCAAAAATCCAAATTCTTTGCTGTACATCAACATCTGTTCAGAGAATTCTTTCATGTAGGTTACTTTGACATCAACGACGTTGCCATTGTTGTCTTTTACAGGAACCAGAACTGGGTTCATGAATCCGTTGTATGGCGGGATGTTCAATTTTTCTGAACGATAGACTACTTCTTTGTGAATGTCCAAATCAACTTTTTTACCATATCCATCAGCTAAATTTTTGGCTGCTTCATAATCCCCTTGTGATGTAATTCTTTGCACCTCATTTAGAAGTTTTCCAACGTAAATACGGATTGCTTTGTAGTCACGGATGTCGAAATATGTTTTTCCATCACGCTCCACTTTTACAATGGCAGGATTTTCACTGGATTGTGCTTGTTCAAAAATCCAATTGCAGATCCAAGCTCTATTGCGCATGTGGGCTTCTTCGATTTCTTCTTCAAATTTCAATCTGCGCAATTGAACCAACATTCCATTTCTGAAATACCCATCGTATTCGGCGAAACCTACTTCGATACTGGGCATCAATCCCCATTCTACTAGTTGTGGATCCATTACATAATACAAGGCAACCAAATCTGCACGCCCTTCTTCAATGGTTGATGCAAACTCTTTTAGTGTCTGAGAAGAAGGAGCAACACCATTTTCCAATTGTCCACTCGCATGGCCAATAACTTCGTGCATTGCAGTGTGCATCTTGCCGGCAATTTCTCCATATTTGATTGCGCGCTCAATTTCTTCAGCATCATGGGCAAATTCAGTCAGCATGCCTGACCCACCAGCCTTGTTGTTGGCATCTTCAATGTTTCCTAAGCTCACACTTTTTGAACCATGTAAAGTACGGATCCATTGAGAGTTGGGGAGATTAACACCAATCGGAGTTGAAGGATTGGCATCCCCTGACTCACCGGCTACGTTGACTACTTTGTATGTAATTCCTTTTACTTCTTTTTTCTTGTGCTCAGGATGTGTAGGACTGTTGTCCTCAAACCATTGTGCGTGATCCATCATCACTTTCATTCTTTCACTTGCTTCAAAGTCATTGATTTCTACAATCGTTTCGTATGAACCTCTGTTTCCAAGTGGATCATTGTATACCTCAACAAAACCGTGAATAAAATCAATGTCACCTTCCGTGGCTCTCGCCCATTGGATGTTGAAGTCGTCCCACGCTTTTAAATCTCCGGTTTTGTAAAACTGAATTAACTTTCTAATCACAACGGCTTGTTTGTCGTTTTCTGCAACACGCTCAGCTCGTTCTAACCACATGACAACTTGCTCCAATGCCTTACCGTATTTACCGCCAACTTTGTAAACTTCTTCCTGTAATTTTCCATTCACCTTGACCAAATCTGCATTGATTCCATATGACAATGGGGCTCTGTCATCGGACTTGATTTTGCTGGCATAGTATGCCAAAGCCTCTTCTGTAGTTATGCCTGGGCCATAAAAGTTGACAGACGAATTTTCTACCAAACCTTTTGAAGCATCTTTTTCAACTTTTTTTGCAGCAATGTTGGGGTTGAAAATAACTTCTAAGACTTCGGATGAAATATCCGTTTTGGTAGCCTTTGCTATTTCTTGCAAGTAGGATTTTGAAAACTGGGGTTGGTGTTTCTGATTGGAGTAATGATGATGGATACCATTGCTCATCCATATTTGCTTCAAATATGTTTCGAAGGATTTCCAATCGTTGTTGTTTTTGTCTCCGTCAAATCGGGTGTAAATGTTTTCTAGTGCTGTGCGAATGGCCAGATTGTATTTGCCATTTTGTGCCCACATAATGTCCCGTCCAGCCAATCCTGCTTGGGTTAAAAAGTACACCAATTCTTTTTGTTGCAATGACAATCTATCAAAGTTGGGTAATTCATATCTCAATATGCGGATATCCGCAAATCGATCCGCTTCATAAACAAATTCAGATGACTGTGCTTGTTTTTCATTGGATTGTGATGATGATGTAAGTGATTGGCTCAATGCCGCCATGACAAGTGTGCCGGTAATCAATAATTTTTTCATTTGAATGCTAATTGAGAACCCTAAGATACAAGGAGTGCGAAGGGAGAGTTTTTAAGAAATTTCAATAAAAACCCATACTTATTAACAAATTAACAGGGTTCCTTTTTATCTTCGCTTCATGTTGAAATTGACAACCGCAGGCGTGAAGATTGAGGTACTTACCAAGTACGAGGATGGCATTAGCAGCCCTGTATTGAATAGTTTTGTTTTCTCATATCAAATCACGATTCATAATACCAATGATTTTCCAATTCAATTGATGCGAAGGTTCTGGGATATTTTTGATTCTTCTGGACAGTGCAGAGAGGTTGAAGGGGCAGGTGTAGTGGGTGAGCAACCCTGCATAGCACCCAATGGTACGTTTACTTACAATTCGGCTTGTGATTTGAAAAGTTCACGCGGTAAAATGTCGGGTTATTATACCATGAAGAATCATTTTACTGATGAGTTGTTTATTGTTCAAGTTCCAGATTTTCTTTTGGAAGTTCCCTTTGTATTGAACTAAAATAAAAAAACCGCCCTGAGGCGGTTTTTCATTTGAGGGATTCAATATTATTAACGTGGAGCGCGCTCCTCAGCTATTTTAACATTGATTCGACGACCCTTCAATTCGCTTTGATCCAAAGCGGCAATCGCAGAATGTGCAGCATCGTCGTTGTCCATTTCAATAAAACCAAATCCGCGAGAGCGTCCTGTCTCACGATCTTTGATGATACGAGCGCTTGTTACGTTTCCGTAAGATTGAAATGCACTCTCTAGTTCTTCTCTAGTAAGGCTGAAGGGTAAGCCTGAAACAAAAATGTTCATAAAAAAAAATTAAAAATTTAAACACCTATGGTTTAATAGGTGTAACAAATGTAAACGAAATAATCAATTTTCAAAGCTTTGTGTGAATTTATATTTCATATTCGCATTTTAAAAAAAATAAAGCGATCATGAATTTGGAGAATTTGCCCGATTTGTCGGACTTCTGGAGTAAGGGTAGGACATTTGAAGATTTTTTTCAATATGTGAAGGATCTTCACGATAAAAGGCTTGTTACGGGTAGTGTTCAGAATGATGATTTGTTGGATTACAGTCTGTTGAATGAGAAGAGAATGTCTCGAATTAGTAAACATGGACTGCCTTTCCCAGTTAAGAGTACGGAGCATTTCAATTTGAAGTATGCACTCGTTATAACGGAGGGTTGGTGTGGAGATAGCGCACAGCTATTGCCTTTTTTTGCGAAGTGGACGGAGTTGCATGGAGTTGATTTGCGAATCGTCGGTAGAGATGAGAATGAAGCATTGATGGATCACTTTCTTACCAATGGTTCTAGAAGTATACCCATTATGATTGGGTTAGATGAAAACTTTAAATGTGTTTTTCGTTGGGGCCCGCGTCCCTCAGTAATTGCTGATAAGGTAAAGGAATGGAAATCTTCGGGCATAGAGAAAACAGAAATGGGTTTGTTGATGCATCAGTGGTACACTGATAATAAAGGTCAAGCTGCGTGGTCGGAGTGGGAAGCGCTCTAACAAAGATTATCTTTGCATTATGTACCCAACTTTGTACCATGCTTTCTTGGATTTATTCGGTCTGGATTTTCCATTCTTGAAACTGTTGAACAGTTTCGGATTTTTTGTTGCACTTGCATTCGTTACCGCTTCATATATCCTGAAATTGGAGATGAAGCGAATGGAGAAACTGGGCGTTTTTCCTGATCAAAAAGTTAAGGTAATAATTGGTGCAGGCCCAGACTGGACTGAGATTGTAACCAATGGTGTGATGGGCTTTTTGATGGGGTGGAAGGTTATTTATTTGTTGGTGAATAGTCAAAAATTATTTGCCCATGGCTTGGCTCAGCGGGCTTTGTTTACCTCAGAGGGTTATGTTGGTTTGGGTGTTTTGGTTGGTTTAGTATTGGCGGGTTGGAAGTATTATGATGATAAAAAGGCACAGTTGCCTCAGCCCAAAGAAGAGATTCAATTGCAGCCAGCTCACACTTTGGTTGGAAGTATCACTTTTGTCGCTGCGGTGGCGGGTATGTCGGGAGCTAAGCTTTTTCATTTGTTTGAGAATCCCCGTGAGTTTGTTGCATTTTTTACCCACCCAAGTTTAGAGGGTTTCATTAGTGGACTGACCATTTACGGGGGCATAATTGTAGGTTCGATTGTTGTTCTTTTGTATGCCAAAAAGAAGGGTTTGCCGCTTTTAAACTTGGCAGATGCCGCAGCGCCAGGAATGATTTTGGCGTATGGTGTTGGTCGTATGGGCTGTCAGGTGAGCGGAGATGGAGATTGGGGGATTGACAACCCGGCTCCGGTTCCAAACGTACTCTCTTTTCTTCCAGATTGGTTTTGGTCTTACGACTATCCAAACAATGTGAATGGCATGGGAGAGCCAATGACTACTGGGACGATATTCCCAGGATATGGAACACATTTAGAGATTCCCGTTTTCCCAACACCTCTTTACGAGACGATCTGGGCCACTTTGATTTTTTTGGTGTTGTGGTGGATGCGAAAGCGCATTCTAATTCCAGGCGTTGTTTTTGGCGCTTATCTGGTTTTAAATGGGATGGAGAGATTCTTCATTGAGCAGATAAGGGTAAATAATTTTGTGTCTTTCCTGGGTATGCGTTGGACCCAAGCAATGGCGATAGCTGTTGTTTTTATGATTGGAGGATTGAGTTTTATTTATTGGCGAAAAAAACAACATGACAGAGGGGCCTAAAGTAGCATTCCATACTTTGGGATGTAAATTGAATTTTTCTGAAACGAGCGAGATCGCAAAGACCTTGTCTCAAGCTGGGTATGCCAAAGTGGAAATGAATGAAAATCCTGATGTTTTGGTTATCAATACCTGCAGTGTTACGGATCAGGCTGATCAGAAATGCCGCAATATTGTTCGCCGCGCAATCAAGTTGAACCCTGAAGTTTTTGTTGCTGTAATTGGTTGTTATGCGCAGTTGAAGCCAGATGAAATTGCGAAGATTGAAGGGGTAAGTGTTGTATTAGGAGCCAATGAGAAATTTAAGATACTGGATTACATCCAAAGGAAAGATCTGGATAAAAAGGTAGTTGTGGGTCATATCAAGGAAGTGAACGAATTTGTTCCTTCATTTTCTTCAGGTGATCGTACAAGAACTTTTCTTAAAGTTCAAGATGGATGCAATTATTTTTGCGCATTCTGCACGATTCCTCTAGCAAGGGGAAGGTCACGAAGCGCTACCATAGAGCAGACTTTGCAACAAGCAAGGAAAGCAATCGAAACTGGTGCCAAGGAAATTGTACTCACGGGTGTCAATATTGGCGATTTCGGAACGGCAAACGGCGAAACTTTTTTCGATTTGGTAAAACAGTTGGATGAACTACCAGGGGTTGAACGTTATAGAATTTCTAGTATAGAACCCAATTTACTGAGTGAAGAGATCATAGATTTTGTGGCGAAATCCAAGAAGTTCATGCCGCATTTTCATATTCCCCTGCAAAGTGGAGATGATGAAATTCTTCGCGCCATGCGCAGACGATACAGGACTGATTTGTATCGTTCAAGAATAACACGAATCAAAGAAGTGATGCCCCATGCTTGTATAGGCGTGGACGTCATTACTGGATTCCCGGGAGAAACGCAAGAGTTGTTTATGAATACAATGAGGTTTATTCAGGATTTACCCGTTTCCTATTTACATGTGTTTACCTACAGTGAGCGAGCCAATACCACAGCATTGCGAATCCCCTTAGTTGTGCCCGTGTCTGAGCGACAAGAGAGGACTGCCCAATTGCGCATGCTTTCAGAAAAGAAGAAACACGCGTTTTACAAGGAGTATGTCTCTGCAGAACGAAAGGTGCTTTGGGAATCGGCCAACGAAAACGGTAGGATGTTGGGTTATACCGACAACTATATCAGGGTGTCAAAAACACTGATTGAAGCACAATTTAACACGGTGCAATTGGAAACACTTCAAGCTGGAGATGTGCGCTTTGACGATTAGTTAGAGCAACTAAAGTTCAGGAAGTGCTCGCCAATGCGTCACTGCGTTAAAGAACAGATTGCTATTGCCTTCACCTCCCCAAAAATGCACCCCGTATTTGATTCCTTTTTCACTTTGTGGTGGATAGAAATCTTTGCAGAATTTCATGATCATTACCTCTCGAAGTTCATATTCGCCTGACTTTCCCGGTAAAAAGAATTTGTTATTGGGTACAAATACCAAAACACGTTGTTCGTCCTCAGGAAGTTCATCAAGAACTGAAATCCATTTGTGGTTCATTATTTCCCTTTGAAAGTTGGGTTTCTCTTTTCCAAGAATGCTTGAACACCTTCTTTGTGATCGGCGGTTTGACCAGCAAGTAGTTGGTACTCCAATTCTGTGTGAAGCTGTTCAGCTAGATTGTGGTTCATGCTTTTTTGAAGAGCAAACTTGGTGTAAGCCAAACCTTTCGTAGGCATTTGTGCCAATTTGTTAGCGAGATTCACTACATCTTGCTCAAACGAATCGTCTTCCCATGCAGCGTAGATCATGCCCATTTTTTCAGCTTCTTCAGCGGTAATTTTTTCACCGAGCATCATCTGAGCAATTGCGCGCTGATATCCTACGAGTCGAGGCAAGAAATAAGTTCCGCCGCTATCTGGAACCAATCCTATTTTGGAAAATGCCTGAATAAATGAGGCTGATTTTTTTGCAACGACAAAATCACAGGCCAATGCAATGTTGGCTCCAGCGCCTGCTGCCACACCATTCACAGCTGCAATTACGGGCTTAGGCATCTGGGTTATTTTCTCAATACTAGGATTGTATCCTTCTTGGATGATTTTTTTTAGACCAGGACCTTGCGGATCAATGGCTTCTTGCAAATCTTGACCGGCGCAAAACGCTTTGCCAGAACCGGTAATGATCACACATCGGATTTCATCATCGTCAGAAAACGCTGTCAATGTTGCATTAAATTCATCAGCCATAGCACGATTGAAGCTATTGAATTTATCAGCACGGTTGAGTTCAATCGTACCGATTCCATTTTCTTTTTTAGAAATTATCCAGTTCATCTTTTATTGATAAAAGTTTTTTCGTCCTTTTTTAATTCGAAGCAAAATTTGCGTCAACATTAATACAGCACTGCTTAAAATTAAAACTCCAGGTAAAGTTATTTTCCAGGTGTCAATTGCATCATGAATAGGGAAGGCTCGCATCCAAAGCGCATTGGCACCTTGAATGATTCCCATTCCAAGTATGGCTACAAGAAATGTCCACCAAGGTTTTTCTACCTCTTTCCAATATTGAGCAATATTGCCCACTGCCCAGGCGGCTAGCCATTCACCTAACCATTGCCCTAGATTCAATCCCAATAGCCATTGCCATTGATTGGCATTGAAGTGATTCGCCATCTTTGGATTGAGTTCATTGGCTAAAACGAAGTAGGCAATTAATACGATTTGAAAAAGCATTGCACTTAAAATTGAACGCTTTCCAAAACAAAACGACATGACGACTATACCAGCCCATTCAAATGGCAAATACGGCAATTGAGGCCAGCGTGTTGGAATCAAATAAAAACCAAATAGAATGATGCTTCCCATTAATATCAATAAGATATTATTGATGCGTGAGGATGGATGAAAGACAGTAGAATGAAATAACATTGTTGCTAAGATATAGCAAAAATCAGTTGCCCTTTTTAGGTCTTAGTTGATATGCCATACCCGTTGTGAAGGCCATAATAGTTACAGATGAAAGGGGCATTAATACGGCAGCGATGAATGGGTTTAATTCCCCCTGAACCGCAATTGAAAGTCCAATGAAATTATAAAGTAGACTAATGCCAAAACTCCATCTGACAATTCGTTGATGTGTCTGTGCATAACGCATTATCTCCGGAATGATGCCAATGTTATTGGATTCAAGGATTACATCGCAAGCCGGAGAAAATGAATGGGCACTTTCTGTGATGGCCATGCCTACTTCAGCACTTTCTAGGGCGCCGGCGTCATTTAAGCCATCGCCAATCATCATGACTTTCTCTCCGGACTGTTGAAATTGTTCGATGTAGTTTTTTTTCTGTTGTGGACTTAGACCATGGTGGGCATCACAATTTTTAGGAAGAGCTTGTAGTATTTGCTGCTCAAAGGGTTGTGGATCTCCGCTGAGAATTGTCTGTCGTTGTTGTTTGTTGATTGTATTAAGTGTGTTGGCTATTTCATTGCGCAGGGTGTGCGTCATTCTCACGGTCCCAATTGTTTTGTTGTTTGCAACAATAAATACATGAATGCCTTGAGAGATTTCGTGAGGCAAATTTAGCCATTGAGCAGAACCAATTTGATAACTTATGCCATTTACCTTTCCCGTAATTCCATTACCTGGTATCTCATTGAATGCTTCAATGTGACAACTTTCATTGGGCGTTATTTTGGCGATGGCTTGACTGAGTGGGTGAATACTCTGAGCGGTTAGTGCGTGTATTGCCGCCAAATGATGAGCGGGGGGTGCTAGAATAAAATGAGCCACTGCTTCCTTACTTGTAAGTGTCCCTGTTTTATCCCAAACGATATGTTGGATATCGGCGAGTTTATCCAATACCAAAGCGTTTTTGATGTGACATCCTACTTTTTGAAGTTGATTTAGAACAGCACCTTGAGTGAAGGCATTGGCCAAAAGTAACGCACAAGGACAGGCTACAATCAATACCGTGGTCATGGCATGGAAGGCCCTTGCTTGGTCTATTCCCCACCAATAGTATCCGGCCACCAAAGAAAGTCCAAATAAGAACAATGTGAAGTTCCTGGCCCATGTATCTACCCAAGTCATTTGAGGATGTCCATGGTCGCCACGCTGTCCGTTATTCCATAGTGAGGTCAAGTAGCTGTGTTCGACATTTTGCGTTGCCTCAATGAGAATGGCTTGGCCCAATTGTTTTCCACCTGCATAAAGTTTGTCACCTTTTTTTACGGCAACGGGTCTAGATTCTCCTGTGACAAATGAATAGTCAATTAGACCATGTTCGCTCAAAATAATACTGTCGCAAGGAATCATCTCATGGACATGAATTTTGACAATGTCACCTTTGTCAAGTTCAGATAGTTTTTTCCAAATTTTTTTGTTGTCTTTAATAACCAAACTTGATATTGGAAAAAAGCTTTTGAAGGTCCGTGAGAAATGGAAATGCAATTGGGTTGTTTCTTGGAAGTACCGTCCAATGAGCATAAAGAAAATAATTCCGGTTAAGGAGTCAAAGTATCCACCTCCAGTATTAGATATTACTTCGTAGCAAGATCTGCCAAATGTGAGTAGCAGACTTGCTACCAATGGCGCATCTATGGGCAATGTCCTGGCGCGCAGGCCTTGCAATGTTTTTTCAAAGAAAGACCGTGCTCCAAAAATCAACGCGGGTATGCTCAATCCAAAATTAATCCAACGAAATAGCAGGGTCATTTGTGGCATGTCGTTCATTTCCAAATGAAGGTATTCTGGAAAGGATAAGAGCATGATATTGGCGAAACAGAATCCGGAAATGGCAATTGCAATCCAATATTGTCTTTTGATTTTTAACGATAGTTCCTTACTGTTTTTTTCATGGTCGAGTGCAGGCTCATATCCGATAAAGCTCAACCACTCAATCAAATTTCGAAGACTTATTTTCTCTGGATTGAAATGAATGCCAATTTGTTGTTGACCAAAATCTACGGTGCTTTGGTAGATGCCGGCTTGCAGTTGTGGCAGTTTCTCTAAAAGATATACGCAAGAAGCGCATTGGATATGTGGACTTTTGATTTGAATAAAGGCACGGTCTTTTTGATAGAAGGAGTAGAAGGCCTCTGCATTTTTTGCATCGTCAAGGAAGGCGTACTTTTCCTTTTGTGGTGCTTTGCTTAATGTCTTTTCTCTGATGTCTGTGTAAAAATCACAAAGTTGATTTTCATTGAGCAGCATGTAAACTGATTGGCAACCGTGGCAGCAAAAGGAGTGGTGGTCATGTTGAATGACAATGGAGCCCAACTCTTCTCCGCAGTGATAGCAAAGTTCCATGCTACTTTTTGCGATCAAATTGCTCGCTTAGCTCTTTCCCTTGTTCATTTTGAAATGCCAACGTCCACTCATCTGTGACAGTGGTTTCAAGCCATATATTGCCACTGCGTCTGAACACTTGCACATGCAGTCCAAACCCTTCTTCCATTTGCTTTTCCAATTCTTGCACAGTTGTCTCATCAGAAAATTCCACAGTAAGTTGATCATGAATGTCAGACAGTTCAGTAACTTTTGGATTGTGCGTAATCATTTCCTTTTTGGAATTGCCTTCTTTTGCAGTGTGAGGAACAGTGAAGAACTCCCATTTTAAAAACGGAAAGATTTGACTGAATGCAGTCTTTATCTCTTCAACACTGGTGGTTGGAGTGAGCTGTATGGTGAAATTTTGCACAATAATAATATTGTAGCAAAGGTCTAACTTTTGAGCTCGATTTGACTTTGAGGCTTATCAGTTGACAGTCTGATAAATGTCAATTCTTATCAATCCTCGCGCTGATTCTGAATTTGATGTAAGCGGAAATATGCTCCTTGGATATTCATCAAATATTCATGATTTCCACTCTCTACCAATTGTCCTTGATCCAAAACCAATATTTGATTGCAATGTTGAATGGAGGAAACACGATGTGAAATGAAAACGCTGGACTTGTTTTGCATTCGCTTTTTAATTCCACGCAAGATGATTTCCTCTGTTGCAGTATCTACCGCAGATAGACAATCATCTAGAATTAAAATTTGGGGATTTTTTATAAAGGCTCGCGCAATCGAAATTCTTTGTTTTTGACCACCGCTAAGATTAATTCCTCGTTCGCCAAGTATGGTCTCCCATTTGTCAGGAAATCTCATGATGTCTTCTGCTACTCCAGCATCTTCTGCAGCCGCTATCATTGCTGATTCGTTGTGATCGGGAATGCCAAAATTGATGTTGTTGGCGATTGTGTCAGAGAACAAAAATACTTCTTGTGGAATCCACCCCAGACTTTGTCTAAGGTTGAATATGTCATGTTTTTGGATTGGGATATCGTCAATAAAGATTTGACCGCTATCGGCTTCTAAAGACCGAGTGAGCAATTGTAAAATGGTTGATTTTCCTGCCCCCGTGCGACCAATGATTCCCAAAGATTCACCTGCCTTGATTTCAAAACTGAGATCCTTAACGCCTTGAATACCGGTATCTGGATATTTGTAACTCACATTTTCAAATCGGATATCACCTCGAATGGATTCAAAATGTGTGGGGTTGTTTTTGATAATGGGACGAGCATTTAAAAACTCATTGATGCGCTGTTGAGACGCCTCTGCTTTTCTGACCAATGAAGTAACCCAACCAACGCTGGCAAACGGCCAAGTGAGTTGATTGACATAAAAAACAAATTGAACAATGGTTCCAATTGTAATGTGTTCTTTTTGCACCTCTATTGCGCCGATGTAAATGGTTAATATCGTACTCAGTCCAACGAGAATACTGATAACGGGCATGAACAAAGCATCCGCCTTTACCAAATGCATTTGGTCTTTTTTGTACTGGTCACTTTCTTTTTGAAAAGTATCACCCAGATTTTTTTCCCTTCGGAAAGTTTTAATAACACGAATACCACTGAAAGTCTCCTGAACAATGGTGGATAGTTTGCTTTGCTGTTTTTGAACTTTTTCAGTTCTTCTATTGATCACAGTACTAACGTAGAAAATGCCGAACATCATGATGGGAAGTGGCCCCAAAGTATACATCGTTAGTATTGGGCTGATGCGCCACATTACGACTGCACATAGTGTAATAAGGATAACCAGATTGATGGTATACATTACCGCAGGACCCAAGTACATGCGCACTCTTGAAACGTCTTCGCTGATTCGATTCATCAAATCTCCTGTGCGATTTTTTCTATAGAAACTGGCGTCTAGATTTTGATATTGTTGATAGATTTCGTTTTTTAAATCATATTCAATGTGTCTGGACATGACAATCAAACTTTGACGTTGATAAAATAGAAAAACTCCCTTGATGCTAAACGTAACGATATAGCCAAATGCGAGTAATAGTCCTATTTTTAAAGTCCAATCTTGGATATTTCCGTTGCTCAAATCGATGGTATCTCCCCAATGCGTAAATGGCTCCAAAAGCTGAATTGAACTTGGAATCACCAAATCTTTTTGATTAGGATGAGAAATAACGTTGTAAATAAAGTCAATTCCCTCACCTATAATTTTTGGGGCATAGACATTGAAAACATTCGTTAGTAAAATAAACAGGAAGCCCATAAAGAGCCTACCTCGGTATTTCCATAGGTATTTGTTCAGGTGTTGAAGGGCTTTCATTAAAATTCAAAGTTCCAAGTAATACTTGGTAGAATGGGGAATAAACTAACTTGTTTGGCTTGCACTTGAAATGTTCCCGCATTGGCATCACCGCTTGTGGCGAAATAAATGAAATAAGGATTCATTCTATTGTACAAGTTGTAAATGGAGAAATTCCATGAACTACGGAACAATCTTTTGGGTGGAGTTTTGCTCAATTTAGCTGCCTCCTCTCGTTTGATGGTTTTTTTGGAAACAACATTCAAAGAAATGTCGGCTCTGTGGTAAGGTGCCATTCTAAAGCTATTGCGATCTCCATATATATCAATTACCCTTCCTTCATAGAAATATCTCGAAATCGGAAGTGTTATAGCGTTACCTGTAGCATAGACAAAAACAAAACCGATATCCATCCTTTTGTTCAAAGCGTAATTGCAAACAAAACTCAAATCGTGACGTCGATCCCAACGCGATGGAAATGCATTGCCATTGTTGATTTCGCTGAATTGGCGCATGGTTTTGGCCCAGGTGTATCCTATCCATCCGTTGACTTTTCCTGTCGCTTTCTTCACAAAGAATTCAGCACCGTAACTCCAACCTTTTCCAAACCACAGTAAATTGTCCATGTTGTCCATGAACGTTTGTGATGGGTCAGCCCCTTCTTTGTATTCACTGATGTTGAACATGTCTTTGTAATACAATTCAACGCTGGTTTCCCATTTGTCCTGATCGAAGTTTCTAAAATATCCAATGCTGTATTGATTGGAACGTTGGGGCTGATGGCGATCTGTACTCGGAAGCCAAATATCAGTTGGGAGTGAAGTAGGCGAAAAACTATTCAAGTGGATGTATTGGAAATTACGCATATAACCAGCCTTGATACTGGACGCGTCTGGGAACAACCAACGTGCACTGATGCGGGGTTCGAATCCAAAATAGTCGGCTACTTTTTCGCCATTGCCGTAATGGGTAATTTGGGGAACAGCTCCGCCACCTTTTCCGTTAGGGTAGTAGTAGCGGTCAAAAGAACCTACATGTAAAAAGTAGCTTTCACGAAGACCAATATTCAATTTTAAAAATTCATTCACGTCCCATTCGTCTTGAATGTATACAGCGGCTTCATGCGAATTTAAACGAGAGGTATTGTCTAAATTGAAATCTGTATCTCCGCTTGATGCGTATGAGTTATTGGGCGTGAAGACGTGGTACGTATAGTCCCAACCCCATTTGATTTTTTGATTTGGCGTTGGAAAATAACTCCATTGCGATTTCCAACCATAATCGCGGATTCCACTTTTTAATCCAAATACAAAATCACTTGCTCCACCTTCAAAAGTGAAGGTGTAATCTGTGAAAGTAAGCATGGAATTAAAAAACAACTTGGGGGTAAAGATGTGGTTCCAACGCAAGGTAGAGGTTGTATTTCCCCATGGGATTTTGGTTGAAAATCCAGCGGATTCGTTGTTGAATGAAAAGACATCACGACCCAAATAAGCACTGACCGAAATCCAATCTTTGCTTCCAATTTTGTAATTGAATTTGGCATTCAAATCATAAAAGAAATATCCAGTTCCTTTTATATTAGGGTTGCGATCAATTAGCGGCTTTGCCAAAACATCGATGTAGGTGCGTCTTCCAGAAATGATGAATGAAGCAGTGTCTTTTTTTATTGGGCCTTCCACAGTGAATCGCGATGCGATGGAACCAATTCCTCCGGAGCCGTGAAAAGTCTTGTAGTTTCCATCTCTCAATGAAACGTCCAAAACACTCGATAGGCGACCACCATAAGAAGAAGGAACACCACCTTTGTAGATTTCAAGATTTTTTACTGCATCAGCATTGAATACAGAGAAGAAACCAAACAAATGTGAAGCATTATAAACGGTGGTGTTGTCTAAGAGAATAAGATTTTGGTCGATACCACCACCTCTAACATAAAATCCTGTATTTCCTTCACCTGCGGATTGAACGCCAGGTAAAAGGGCTATGGTTTTCAATATGTCGACTTCGCCAAAAACCACAGGTAATTTCTTGATTTGATCGATAGGGATTTCTATTCTTCCCATATCAGTACTCTCTGTATTGCGCTTGCGGTCAGCATTGATTACCAGCGTTTCTCCATATCCTTTCTCTGTCAATTGAATATTGACAACAGTATTTTTATTTAGACTGATTTTTTGTACAAATTCATTGTACCCAATGAAACTACTGACAAGGGTGTAATCTCCTTTTTCTAGTGTGATGCTGTAGAAGCCGTAAACATTGGTGGTGGCACCCGATTGTAGTTCAGTAATCTTGACGACAGCGCCAACTATTGTTTCACCAGTTATTGAATCCCTAACCTCGCCACTGATGGTGTATTTTTCTTTCTTTTGAGAAAGGCCTAAAAAGGATAGGTGCAAAAGCAAAATGCTAAGAATAAAACTCAAGTTTTTCATCGTGTGCAAAAGTAGTGGGTTATTTTTGCACACAATGAAAAATCCCATCTTCTTAACGATTGTTTGTTTTGTTTGTTTTGGACTCTTAACAAGCAGCTCTTTTGGGCAGAAAGAACTGTTGGGGACACACATTGAAAAGCCGCCGCATTTGGATGGTATTCTTGAAAAGGAAGTGTGGGCCAATGTACCTAAGGCTACAGATTTTGTGAGTCAATTGCCAGTACCTGGGTTGTCGATGATTGAGAAGTCGGAAGTTCAAATAGCATACACGCATGAGGCCATGTACATTGGTTTCAATTGTTTGGATACGCACCCGGATTCAATATTGAAACAGTTAAGTGGCAGAGACAGTGATGGGAACAGTGATTGGTGCGCTATTACATTTAACTGCTACAAAGACGGAATCAATGGATTTTCATTCGCGGTATCCCCATGGGGCGAGCAGTGGGATGGTCGTGTCACTGGTCAAGGTGAACCTGATGTCTCATGGAATGCAGTTTGGGATTGTAAAGTGAAGATTTCAGAAACAGGTTGGTGCGCTGAATTTAAAATACCCTTTGCTGCACTCCGATTCCCCAATCAGCCAGAGCAAGAGTGGAACATCAATTTTGCTCGCGAGATTAGAAGGCACCGCCAAATTGGGCAATGGAATCCTGTTGATCCAAACGGTCCTGGAGAATTGGCGCAAATGGGTGTTCTGAAGGGTATTTCAAACATCAAACCTCCCAAGCGTTTTTTCATGTATCCTTATCTAAGTGGTTATGCCAATTATGGAAAGGACCAATCAGCCAGTTTTTCTTACAACGGTGGAATGGATATCAAGTTGGGGTTGTCGGACGCTTTCACCATGGACGCTACTTTGATTCCGGATTTTGGACAAACCATCAGTGATCAGTTGATTTTGAATCTTACACCTTTCGAAATTCAGTTTCAAGATAATCGTCCATTCTTTATGGAAGGCACAGAGCTTTTTAACAAATCTGGGATTTTTTATTCAAGGCGTATTGGTGATGTACCCATGGGGGCTTATGATGTTTATGGAACATTGGCCGAGGGGGAACAAATTCGTGAAAATCCGTTCCAATCACAATTGGTAAATAGTACCAAAATTAGCGGACGAACCAAAGGTAATTTGGGAATTGGCTTTATGAATTCCATTACTGCTCCGAGTTATGCCACAATCGAAGACTCAACTGGAAATACACGAACTCAATTGACCCAACCTTTGACCAATTACAATGTCTTTGTATTGGATCAAAATCTAAAGAACAACTCATACTTTACTTTAACCAATACCAATGTTACTCGAGCCGGAGAGTTGCTAGATGCCAATGTAACAGCGTATAATACTGCATTGAGAAACAAATCCAATCGATGGGCATTTTCTTCCTGGGGGGCCTATTCCAATAGATTGGGGAAGGAAATATTTGCGATAGATAAAACCAAGCAAACAGGATTTTCACAAGGATCGAGCGTAGCCAAAATCAGCGGGAATTTCACAGGGTCATTGGGTTATTACATGGAAAGCGACGGATACAATCCCAATGATTTGGGATATTTACAGGCCAACAATTCTTGGGGGCAATTCTTATCGTTGGGTTACAAGAAGTATGAGTCGTTTGGTCCATTCAACAGAATGTGGAGTGAGTTGAATGTCGTTCGTGAAAGCTTGTATGCTCCGCGCGCGTTCTCTAGTTTGGAAGTGGATGCAGAAATCGGAGTCAATACCCATCGTTTTGTAACGTACAACATCAGCTACCATGGAGAGCCTGTGCGCGCGTACAATTATTTCGAACCACGCGTGTGGGGAATGAAGTTTCATGATTTCACCCACCACGAATTGGGTGGATGGATTTCTACCGATTATCGTAAGCAATTGGCCATTGATGTTGGAGGGAGATATGGAATTTATGATTTTGAAAATCGAGTAGTCCGAAATTGGCGATTTTCACCCAGGTATAGGGTGAACGATCACTGGATGTTGATCTATGTTTATAGCAAACAGCAACATGTTAATGATGTTGGATTTTCAACTTTTGACCCCACTTCTTCGGCACCGGTATTTGGTCGTCGCGATGTTGTGTCCCATACCAATGTGCTTACTGTAGCATACAGTTTTAATCCTGTGATGTCCATCAATTGTAGGTTTCGTCATTATTGGGGATACTCTAAATACCATGAGTTTTATAATCTTCAAGATTCGGGCGAATTGGAGGCTTCTGAATTTGATGGATTTGGATCCAATTCAACAAGTTGGGTAAATAGAAATTTCAACTCTTTTACCATCGATTGTTTTTACCGTTGGAATTTTACTCCAGGTAGTGAATGTATCATTGCCTGGAAATGGGCGCAAATTGATGAGTCCAATGAAATCCCTGCTAATTTGATTCAAGATATTAATCAGATTAGCGATATTCCTCAGACAGGAAGTGTCAGTCTTCGTTTGGTTTATTTCCTTGATTATCGCCTGCTTACCAAGAACAGGGGAGAGGCCATATCCAAATTTATGTAGTCCTTGCAACCTTTTCTCAACTATATTAGTTACAGGAAAAGGGAACCCCGATGGACCAAGAATTGCGGAAAGTTATAGAGGCTTGCTGTCGCCATGAGAGATGGGCGCAGGAGAGATTGTACAAGCAGTTCTCCGGTTTGTTGTTCGCCATTTGTTTGCGGTACGCCAAAAATAGAATGGATGCACAAGATGTTCTTCAGGAAGTTTTTGTTCGAATTTATACGCATTTGAAAACGTATCAGTTTGATGGGAGTTTTGAAGGATGGTTAAGAAGAATTGCTGTAAATACCAGCATTACATACTACAGAAAGGCGGTGAGAAAGGCGATTGA
>JACCEC013067541.1_pt1 | contig 102535 bp, 151 predicted proteins | sample 7450121 | NCBI WGS metagenome assembly JACCEC01 (sample SAMN15323455, study PRJNA562643) | freshwater metagenome | isolation source: river surface water | place: USA:Blue River Watershed | collected 2017-08-18
AATGCCGGCTCGGTCTCCAACGACCACCCCTGGCACAACCGACGAACCTTGCGTTGGATCCCGAGAGCCCTCAGATACGCTCCAAGCGCATCATTGACGGCACTCTCATCCAAATGGCCCGGGTACGTGCAGGCCTTAACGTATGCGGCGTGGGTCATAGGACGACTTCCCCGGGCTGGTCTAACGTAGCTCGCTAATGACTGTTAGCGATCCTTAGCCCAATATAAGACATGCCGATAGCGGTTTCAAGAGGGGAACTTCTCTTCCAAAAGGCGCTCTAGTTTCTGAAGACCGTGTGGGCAATTGCAGCATTTGTTGAGGTATTCTTTGTCGCCTGGCAACTGTTTTGTTCTGGACAGCGTTCGAACCGAATCTCGCTCGCCAGTCTTTCGACATACAACCGCTGTTCTGATGTGAGGGCTCGCATATTGACGAACATCGTATAGTCACCTCCAACGGACGTATCGCTCCTCACACGATCTTGCGCATCGCCACGAGCGCCGCGTCAATGATTTGGTCATAGGTGGGTGGCCCGTGGGGCGTCTCCATGGTGGGAAATGGAACCACATCACCCATGACACGGCTTCCGTCCGAAGTTATGAGTACGGAGCCATCGCTGGGGACGAAGTAAGGTATACCGTTCGTGTCGATGATCACACTTCCTGAAGGAAGTGTAACTGTCATCACAGAAGTGAACGTAAGAATACCAGCGCCTGAGATCAGCATGACTCTATCCACACTAGCGGTACTTCTCTGTCTTCCCCGCTCAACCACGGTGCAGCCATATTGACCCGACTCGGATTGACGATCTTGGGCCAGATTGGCGAACGCGTCGTATCTGCGATAAGCATCTAGGAATATCTCATTGTAGGCAGCCATTCTGGTGGTCATCAATCCCTCCATTCCTGCTTGCGTTCTTGAAGCGTCAGGCGCTCCTTTTTCTTGAAAGAAATGCGTCGCGGATTGCGGCACATCCAGCAAGAACAGACCTTGGGCTGCTCTTTGAAGCGGGCCATGGTCCTAGGATCCGTCCAGCAAGGACAATCGAGATCATTGTAGTGCTGGTTGCGGTCCTCCTTCAGGCGCCGCCACATATGACGATCAGTCTGATGCCGACGAAACGCACGTGTGCGCATGTGAGATACTCCTGAATGCGGGCGCTACCCGCGTGGGTATCGTCATGCGAATGCTCCAGTCCAACGACCATCCCAGAAGCGTACCGCATCGTCGTAAGCCTCTCGCATGGCCTGCGCTGCGAGATCCAGAGGTACCATACCGGTGAGTGTCCCCATGCCGGGCATCGCGACGCGGTCGAGATGATGCGACAAGGCCAAAATGACCGCCGCACGCGTCGACAGAAACACAGCGATCTGCGTTGTCGGCCCAGGCGTACGCATGGTCGGCGCCGCGATCAGCTTCTTGCAGAGCGGCGACCCATCAACGTCGACAATGATCGCCTGTCCGATCAGCAGTTCCCGAAAGATCTGGTCGCCAATGCGCTCTCGAACACGCCGTTCGACATCATCACCAAGGGTCCGAACGTAATGGGCATCTATACCACCCGTCATCCACCCAAACGAGTTCGCGGGACTCACAACGGCATCAATAGGCGTGCGGAAGATGTCGCCGGGCTCGACGTGCACATCTGGCACGTCCGCAAACGTGCGTCGCCAATGATTACAGAGATCTGCATTGAGATCGCGCAGGTAGAGCTGCATACTCGTACTCCCGCTCCCGACACTGTCGGCCTTAGGTATTTCGCGCGAGCCAGAGCGCGGTTGCTATCGTGGCCACCGTGATCTCGTCAACGTCTTCACACTCACAGTTTAAGAGGCGCTCTTTTAGAGCCATGATGGCGTGCCAGTCCGCATCAATGGTACCCTCCTTCTTCAGGACAAAAATATCACGACCTTTATAATTCAGGACCAAAGGCCTGTCGGCTAGCGTATGTTTCTGTCCGACAGCAATGGATGTTATGACCCCAAAAGGCAGTGTGGTTGGCATGGTAAACCCTTGTTCTTAGAGCGCTGTCTTCTACGGCTCAGGTGTCCTGCGAGTTGATAATAGGTAATTCCGGCTCGGTTTGCAGCAGCAGCCTTTGTCAGATTGTCGCGTTCCATGTACTCAATCGCCATCTTGATTTTCTGCTGAATCTCTTGTCGCAGATGTTTCCTTGTGTAAGCATGTTGGGATAGTGTTTTTTTCACTCGGCATTTAGAGATGCCGGTCATTTGTGAAATACGATCCAGCGTGTAGCCCTGTTTGCGGTATCTCTTAAGCATGCCAATTGTTGGTGCGTCCAATGGAGGACGCCTAGAAAAAACACCGTGTTTCACTGCGATAGCCCGCACACGAGTCCAGGCGATACCAAGGATTCCTCCGACCCTCCGATAGGAGAAGGTTGGGTTCTCCTGGATTGTTTTCCAGACGGCGTCGGATTCTTCCTGTGATATTTGCTTTGGCTTAGCTCTCTTCTTAACACCCATTACGCCTCTCCGAGTTTGCGACGTAGACTGAGCAATCTCTTCTCCACCTGATTTTGTGTGAAGCCTAGTCTCTTCGCAATGGAGGCCGGCGTAGACCCAGCTTTCCATAGTGCATACGCCTCTTTTACATCTTCTTCGGTCATGCGCTTGAGCATGTCGGTCTTTGTAAATCGGTATTTTGGCAGCGCCTGGATATAGGCACGCCCGATCTCTTCTGGAAGATCCAGTAGTTGCGCGATCCGTGGTATACTGTATTTTTGACGCGTGAGCGTTCGAAGCCGAGCCATGATGGGCCGGATCGAAATATCTTGTGCGATTTGCGCAAGATCAAATTCCTGCGATCTGGGTAACCTTTCGCGTGGGTTAGCTCCTATTTTTTTGATGATCACGGCAAGACTCGATGAATGGATACCGGTGCGATCCCTGATCTCTTTACGTGTCAGATGTGGTTCGTCTCGCAGAAGCGTTCTTGCGCGGGAGGCCATAGAGCCGCGACTAGCAGAAGCCCTGCTTACGAATTTTCCGTATTCGGAACGTGGTGTCGGTGTGAATAAGTCCACCTCCTTGGCAATTTTTTTCACGTACTCGACACTACACCCGATCTTGGCAGCCATCGAGATGGCATCATCCACAGAGATTTGGGTCTTAGTGACAAGCATATGGGTTTGCAATGCGCTTAAAACGATTTTCTTCTTGGTTAGAATGCCTTCAAAGCGTCTTAATGCGGCTTGACGACGACGCTCACGTTCTTCTGTACGCATAGACGCCACTTTGATGCCGCTCCCTATTCTATGGTCCCAGCGCTGGCGCGCGGCCAGACGTGCAATCTCAGCACGTCGGTCATCGCCTAGTGCGAACTTGCGAGCCATACCACCGCGACGCCCAAGAGATGCTGCATGTGCCGAGATCTCCTCCTGGCACAAGTAGCATTCTTCCGGAGCATTGCCGTGGCGGCATTCTGTCATCTCAAGATCTCAATCCATTCATCAGGCAGAGCGCAGTTCTCGGGCGCGTTGGCGAACATTGGCGCGATGTCTTCATGCTTGTAGCCCGCAAGGCCTGTGCCAATAGCTGTTACCTTGAATCTCATCTCTGGATACAGGTTTGCGTACGCCACGAAGATCGCCACATAATGACGAATGCTCGTGAGCGGCAGTGTGCGAATGCGTTCGTCTTTGGTTGGGATCGCGTAGCTCTGGCCCGTACGTCCATGCCCGACACCTTGCACTGCACCGAAGTTCTGGCGCGCATACAGTGCGGCGCCTTTCCCATGGCGTCCTGCGAGATTGCTCCCGAAGACGAAGATCTCAGTCATCTAGCAAGACCTCCAAAGTAGGATCACGCATCCATTCGAATTGAACCCGACGCCAATATTGAAGAACGCGATCAGGATCACTGCTCATTGTTGGCCCAGATCCGCAACATCCGATGTTGGGTGGGTCTCCATAGTGGAGGATCTTATCCCGAATAGCCTTGGCGAGGGTTGCTGCCTCGGCCGCAGCCCATACGATCTTGGCCTCTTCGCTGCGTGGGTCTGTTTCTCTGGACAATTGTGCTGCAGCATTGAATAGTCGTTGCGATCGCCCGGTGCTGAATGCGACCTCAAACTTGTGCGCGCACGCCTGACATTGGATCAGCACAAGTGCAGTTTCATCCGCATAGATATCAGAGATCTCGGTCGGGTGGAATTCGCAGTAGCGGGGGACCGCATGCTCATCGAACCATTTTGGCTCAATGGGCGTAAGGGCACGAATATCCTTGTAATCGTGGTGCATTGGTTACGCCTTCTTAAACCATTCCTCGATGATGTCAGCGATCTCGGCAAACGTATGGACGCGGTTATGGACGCGGGTTTTCGTTCGATCAAACGATACACCGTCGTTGAGATTGCCGACTGTTGCCATTTGTCTAAATGATAGGCCGGCAAGTATTGCAGCTTTACAGTGATCTTCCACGCCAAGTTGTTCGGAGAGCAATTCCAATGCGCAAACATTGCCGTATTCGTTTCGTGCTCCGACGCACTGCCGATGTCCCTGTCGACGTAGCTCGACGAGCCAGTTGGCACGCACCAGTTCTTCCTTCGTCAGTGTCTTGCTCATGTTAGTCTCCTCTGAAACACGCTAAAAGCCGTTAGCGAGCAGAGTTAGATGGCATCAATCGCATCTCGTTAGAGATCGTGGATGAGGGTGTTCAGGCGGCCATGGATCGAATGGCCAATTGGTGGAAGGTGTTTCTCGCAGGTACTCTGGAGTAGGGGTGTGCCAACTCCAGTCTCCGATATCATTCAATCGATCCTCGCGTGAGCTTTCTTTGAAGAGGCCGGGGAAAGGCTTAGAGCCTTCGTCATAGTCGTACTGCATCCCTGTGCGCAGCCACTCAAGACAACCGACACCATCGCGTCGAGTCAGAACATACAGGTAGGCTCTCTTCCGTTCTGGCCACGCACTAATAGGCATGATGCTGGTGGCGCGCACGATGGCCGGTGCAGCTAAGAGCCCGACAACGCCTGTGAGGAAGCCTCTGCGGTTCATGTCCGTGGCTCCTCTTTGTTGTCTCGGTGCGCGATGTCGTCAGGGTGGGGGTGCCCATTCAAAGCAACCAATGCTCGTTTTATTTGCTCGCGTGCTCGCGTAACGCGGCTGGCCTCCTGAACCGTAAGTCCAAACCGCTCGCCAAGGTCATGAGCGTGCATGATCGCGACGTTGAGATCTCGGACGGCATCACAAAGTCTCTGGGCGGCGATGGACCAGTTGCTGATAGTTTCGGACGACTCTTTGTCGAAGTTCATGATCAACTCCTCTTACAGACCAACCTTTTTCTTCAAGAGACGCGCGAGACGTCTTTCGAGCGCTTGCCGATCCCGCACATGCGCTCGGGCCTCCATCCTGTCTTTTTGGATGAGATAGAGAGCAGACGGAGACACCGAGCGACACGCGGCTAGATCAGCATCGATCCAGCGCGCCTCATAGGAAACGCGATCTCTGCGCTCTTGCACCGCATCTGTCGTGTCGAAGAGAGCAAGAGCTTCTTTTGTCTCTTCCACGTAGTCAGGATGATAGTCACCGATGATTTCAGACCCTGCTGGAGATGGAAGTCGAGTGCCGGGCGCAAGTTGCAATTGCATCTTTCCGGCAGCTTCCTTCAGGCCCAATGGGAACGCCGCTGAGACCCCGAAAAATCCGCGCCGGCTCAAGCGTGACCGAATCATAGATTCACCTCCTTCAGGTCGCGGTAGAGTTTGCGAATCTCAGGAAGACATCTGCGGGCTTCACGACGGCTCATTCCTTCATTGGCGCGGATGTCAAGCCATCCACTTTCGTTATCAAGAAACTCTAGCAGTGCTCTTTTCCACCAAGGACACGCTCCTGATTGACCAGCGATGCTTGTGTATGCGTCTACGAAGTATCCTTCCTCCATAGACCGGATAGCAGAAACGCGACATTGGAATGATTTGGTCTTGATTGTCGGGTCGTTCGCGTTCACGGCCAAGACCGAACCGGCAAAGCCAACCACAATTCGGCTACCATCTGCATCTGGAGCACACAAAACAGAACCGTTAATCTCGTATTTCTTGTCGGCGAGCACGATCTCAAAGCCGGCCAACGCCCAGGCCAGAAGCTCGTGCAGGGTCATGATGTCCACGAAGCGGCCAGCGGGCCGTTCGATCACCTTCGAGCGACGCTTTTTAACGGATGGTGCTGCTTTCGCCGTCACCTCACGAAGCTCTCCAGGTCCAAGAAAAGCAGGGCTGACCAGTTTCAGAGCCGGCTTGCTCGGAATCGCTACGGGCTTCGGCTGCATATCGGCCATGATCTCGGCAGCCACAGACTTCCAACGCGGATCACTCATCACGCACTCACTTGTTTCTGGCCCGCAATTCAGCAAGCGTTACAACATTGCTCGCGCTAGAACCCAGTTCTTTCCCAAGCTGGAAGGCCTCTGCGGACGATGGTGCCCCATGTTCTGCGATCTTGCCGAAGATGGGATGGACGCAGTTATAAAGCTTCTCCACGCGAGCCCTAGTCTCATCGTCATAGTAGCCGGCAAAGTAACCGAGGTTCTCTCGAACGAGTCGCTCGGCATCGGGCCGTGTTGGGCGATCCTCGGAGGACATAGCTTCCTCCACCAATAGAGCGAAGGTAGCATCGGCCACAATCTGTTCCGTTACCTTAATCGCGAAATCCCACGCGTCGCGCCTACTCATCTTGCTGATCTCTCTTGCGCGCCGCCGATCTCGCGGCGATCTCAGCGTCGTTCTCCTTGATGATCTCGACCACCGTACTGATCGGCGCTCTATATTTCGTGAGCAGATCTTCTGCTTCCAGAGATGAGTGCGTGAACAACGCCTCGCGCAGTGCCCGACGGATCTCCGGCGGCAGCCGGTCGAAAGCCTCCATGGCCTTCTTCGGATCGCTCCTCATGGTGCGCCCCTCGTAGATTGCAGAATTGAACATGGATCACCCATCTTTGTAGAACGAAACCACTTGATCGATCTCGGATCTTACTTCCGATAGGCTCGGTACATCGATTGCATCTCGGATAGCTCGACGAACATCGTTCCGGCCATCCTCCCACGTTTCACGCAATTGACGCATCATGTAAGCACGGCGTGCAGCTCGGCCTCGGATAGCCTGAATCGTGTCGAGGATGCGATCCGCGGCGATCTCATATCGTTCATCAGAGTTCATCATTCGCCTGTTTGTAGGAGGCCCTCAAGTTCTGTTGCGTCTGATGGTGGCGCCAATAGCGATCGGCGCGCTCTAGGACACCCGTCAGCCACTCGACGCCAACCGGGTTAGCCGAGTGCACGTACCACCGTGGTGGCTCGCGTTGGCCTGCTTGTGCCATCCCCAGGATTGACATGGCGAGAGCCCGAGTGTCTCCACCAACGAGCCCAAGATCATGATCGAAAGAGATCATCACAGGGCTCCCGCGCTCCCATGCACCAATGGCCTCAGAACTGGTCTTAACCCATGTCCAGGTGTCATCGGGGGGTGGCCGTTCATCGTCGATCCAAAGCTTCATAGCCCATCACTTCTCCTGCTTCTTGGGACGCATTGGCCGGTTCCAGGGCAAGAACCATGCTGGACATCCCATGGTGCTGAAGCCTCCACGCGGCTCCCAAGTCATGACGTCAACCCAAACGCCAACACGCCACCGATTGCGATGAGCTTTGCTTGTGGTCATGCAGCTCTCGTCCCAGAGATCACCGAAGATTCCCCGGCTTGTTCGGACCATCCGCATGTCTAACTCAACTCTCTAATGACAATTAGCGATTTTCATCTTTTCTCGTTCATGATGGACTGCATGAGTGCGTCCCAAAGAACTGCGATGAACAAGAGTACGAGCACGATCACCAACGAGATTAAGCCAGCCTGTAGCCATGATGCGTCGAACGCCAAAGCAAGCAGCTCGCTGAAGAACGCGATCATGCCGCTTAGGACTAAGGCTGCCTGTGCATCAGCATTCATGCCTGACCTTTCCTGCAGTAGTTGAGCGGGTAGTCGCAGTGCTTGTGCGTCTTGCAAACCGCCCGTTCGTCTCGGGTCTCAGACGCCGTGTTCTGGCACCTGAGCATCTTGGTGCTGATGGCCTCGCACTGGCCAAGCGCCTTCTGGTATGGCCGTGGCTCCGGAACATTTTTGAATTGCTCCAGCAACCCATCCACCTCGGATTGCGTCTCATCCCAGGTGGGCGTCGATTGCATCAGACGCTTCAGTCGCGCGTTGGGTTTGGCCGGTTCATCCAGGGCCTTCACGAAGGCATCGTAGGCCTCAGGTTTAAGTGTGTAGACCGTCGACCGGGCGCCCAAGATCCAAGCCGTCCTGACCCACTCCAGGCCTCTCTCACCGATCTCTTCGAGCAGCCGTTCACGTCGAGTTCCGTAGTTCTCGATTTCGTCCAGCCATTCGTCGAAGTCTCGGTAGGTCACGACACCACTTCCTCAGGAGGTTTGACCAGCAACCGACGGAAGGCCGCAAGTCGATTATCGTTGATTTTGCGGAAACGACGATGATCAAAAGCATCCAAAGGACGGCCTGCGTTGGCAAGATCAATCTCTTCGATTAGAACACCTATATCATCCCAATATGGCTGAACGATCACGGCACTAATGGTATAAACGCATCCAGCGGTGAGGCCATACAAAGATCTGTTATGAAGCTGTGGGCCTATCTTCGGCCGGTCCCAGACGCACACGACCTTGTCGCCGACCTGAAATTTACACTTCATAGCCTTAACCCTCGATCGGACCTGCGTAGGCCTGGAAGCGCCAGCTCTCAACCGCATATTCAACCCAGCGTCTTTGCACGAGGCATAAGATCACCATGTCTTCGCGGCTCGCTGGGGACGCTAAATCCTCACCACAGTTCTTGAGCAGCGGCGGATAGACCCGCGTGACGATGGCCAGATGGCCCTGGGCCGGGAACCTGTAGTTGCCGTAGTTGGGCCGCTGTTCGACCAGCATGCCGGGCGCGAACGGATTGGGATGCTCAAGATCCGGGAGCACATCCAGCAGCACTCGGGCTTGGATGGCCTTATCTTGGGTTGGGGCAGCCTTGGGCTCATCCTCATCGCCGCCGCTCAGAGGGATGGCGTGGCCGCCAAGCGCCTTCAGGGCGCCCAAGAACTCTTCGTGGTCCATAGCTACTCTCCTGCTACACGTTTGATGATAGCGTCACTCAAGCGACGCCAGAAGCTTAACGGGCGTGGTTCCCATAGCCGACCTGTAGATCCACATCTGTTAACTGCGTCGAAAGAAATACTTCGCGACAACTGAATGAAATCAGCAGTTTCACGACACTTAGCCAAATCGGCGCCTAGGCGTGAAGCTTTATAGTGGCGACACGAAGTACATGTTCGCTTAATGACAAGAGTAGCGGCCTCCTGTTTCAGCTTCTCGATGTAGTCCACAGAATGCTCCTGCTTGTGTTGTGGTGGGGGCTCACGCCCCCACTACTGGTTGATTATGCTCGTGCAGCCGCTCTGGCCGCTTTCTCGGCGTTGCTCGGGCGACCACGCCGGCCCGGCTTCTTCGCACCGTTCGCCTTCGACGCCGCTTTCTCGGCCTTGGTTTCCATGGCATTCCGGCTGACCAAGGCATCGAATGCATCATCCATAGCCTCATTGGAGGCGAACACGTCAATCTCGACAGAGCCGTCGATGTGTCCATTGGCGATTGCGGCAGCCGGCATCACGCTGTCGATGGTTTTTCCAATTTGCTCCACCATCCGATGCCGGAACAGCGGCGTGATCTTCGACCCTGCGGCTACGGCCTCAACCTCCAATACCTGGACCAGCATCTCGGCCAGTCGCATCCCCTCAGTCGGCTTCCAAGTGCTCATGTGTCTGCTCCAAACCCTTAGTTGTTCACCTCAACGCTCTCGTTACCATTCCAATGATGCCCCCAAAGATGGCCCAGCCCCATAGGAGCCCCAAGCTTATGCACCACAGACTGAACGATGCTTCCTTGAAGCTGCCGAACCGGCGCATCCAGAACCGCTTTGAGGGCGTATCCTCAATCCCATTGGCAGCCATCTCGGCGCGAAGAGCATCCACGACCGGAGCAAGAACAGCCGGGTCTACGTTGCGTGGTGTGATGACATGTCTAATGGTGCCAATTTTGGCGTGTTGCCCGCGGTAGCCGTCTGCGTGCTCGACCACATCGCCCCAAAGGTCGACTTCACCGACAGCAACCACGACCTTTTCATCGCGACTACTATCGAGGGGGCTACGCACAAAGTGCGTGCCGTACGAGAGAGCCCGCGCTCTGGTCTTCCAGGCGTATACGCCGGAATATTCATCCGTGCGCATCGTTCGTCTGCTCCAAGCCGGTTTATCGTGCATCACGCGGTCAATCCAAGGAGCACGATCAAAGAACATCGAATTGAATTCGAGTTCTCCGGTCGCACCCATGGTTACCTTCCAACACCGATACCCTACGATCTCGCCAGTCTTGATCTCGTAGGGTTTGGGTGCCGGCGCCAGTTTCGGCGCGCGTTCTAGGCGTCCACCGTCGGGAGGGAGAGGAGGGGCTGTGGCCCAGGTAGCCCAGATGCGGCCGTCTGGGGTGTGCGCGATGGTTCCGTCGGCGTGCTGAGTTTGAGTGTAGATGGTGTGGCTTCCATCTCGATGGATGATTTTGACGGTTCTTGTGTGCTCTGGAATTGCAAACTGTGCTTGAGCGGGATCACGGTCATGCGCTTGATCACTTTTCCGAGGTTCAAGGGTCTTTCTCCTTCGTTTGGTGAACTTAGTTAAGCTCGACGCGAGCGGGCGGCCGCCATGAGACGCCGCATCGCAATGGGGTGGCGCATCCTGCGATGCTCTTGTTCCCAGTTTTGATAGGTCTTGAGCGATACGCCGAGCCATTTCGATGCGTCCAGTTGGGTCCATTTCAGTCCACGCCGCCACGCCACCAATTCATCCCGCGAAGGGGATTCTTTGAGAGCAATCTTAGGCGTGAACGTCCTTTTCATTCGTCGTGTATGTACGTCCTAGACGGATGAAGTCAATCCCCGTCATTGACGGAGTCCGATATCTATATCATTCCCTAACCCAGACCGCTAATGATCTTTAGCGGAAGTCAGGATTTCAGAAAAGTTCGTCGCTTTTCTGAGGTATAACAACGCGTTACGCATGATTGGCGGAACATGTATTTTGTCCTTTCAAAACAGATCTAGCACGATATCGGCTCGCCGCCAAGTCAAGAAGAAAGATGTGGACAAATTTGGCAGCACGATAGCGCAAGAAATGCCTGTAAATGCTGTATCTACGACGACGACATGCAACTAAGCCGTTATTTTTATTGGTGTTTTGTCGTTTTCGCGCTTGCAATTCTGCGCCGCTTGGGGTAGGGTGTCTTCACCCTCAAACGACGTCCCTCTCCAAGTGCTGAGGCCACCTCGCCCAAGGGGGCCTCTCTTTTGGAAATACCCACGGCCTTCAACCACCCGAGATCAGAACCCGCACACATCCCTAGCCTGCGAACCCAGGCTTTTAGGCGGACGCCACGATCTCGGGTGGTTGAACTATTTGGACCTCCCGATGCCCCTCGGCCTGATCTGGATCGAACAGATAGAACGCGGGGCCACTCTCACAGACATTAAGAACAAGTGGCCCGAGATGACGATCTCCGAGATCGCCCGCATCCTCGATGTTGCGCGGCGTCGCTATCGTTCCGAGGCAAATCAGCGTACATAGTCCCACGTGTGCAGGCGTTCAGAATGGGACGCCGTGATGGCCGTACAACTCGACGCAGAGATGGAAAGTGACTTCGAGCGCGTGCTGTGTGCAGCCGGCTCAATGCTTGAGAGCGTGAAGCACGTTCACATGTGCTCCGGTGAAATTCCATCCCATATGCTCTCTGGGATCGAGGCCCTTCAAGACGACATGATCCGGCTGCTCGCGCTTTGCGAGGATGGTGAGCTTTACGGCAAGGTGCCCCAGCACGTCACGTATACTATGCGGGGCTACGAGGCCGACGCCACCGAGATCCTAGAGTTCCACGGAAAGCTGTCGTCGTGAGCTGGATGGATCGTGCGCTTGCCGCCTTGGAAGAACCAAGGTGCGTCAGATGCGGTCTCAGGCCATCAGAAGAGCTGACCCTCGGTAACGTATGCCCCAACCACATGATCATGGTGTTATGTGCTGGGTGTGGGATCATGAGACGACATGACCAAGCCCAAAGTGATCGTGAACGTCTCCTGCACGGATCCAGAGGATCGCGTGGTTGAAACGCATTGTGCAGTCTGCAGGCGATGCTTCGTGTTTGTCGCCAGCAAGCAATCCAGAAAGAACGGCACCTGCGTCTTCGGTGGCCCTTACAACGGTTACGAGAAGACCGCATGCCCGCGCTGAAGAACACCCAACATGAGCGCTTCGTGCTCGAACTCCTAGCCGGTGCAACCCAAACGGACGCCTATATTGCTGCCGGCTACAAGGTGAAGAACTCCAATGCCGCAGCCGCAGCCGCGTCACGATTGTTAAAAGAACCGGTGATCTATGAACGACTTGAGGAGCTTAAGAAGGCACAACAACAAGCGATTGTAGATGATACAAGCCTCACGTTGTCCGAGCACATGGCGATGTTGAGGATGTTAAGGGACGAGGCGCGGGCCGAAGGCAAGATCCAGGCGGCGGTTGCGGCCGAAGTTAAGCGCGGCGAGCTGCGCCGGTTCTACATCAAACAGGTGGAAACCGGAGGGCCTGGGCAGTTTTCCGACTTGTCGGACACGGAGCTAGACCAGATGATCGAGCGGGCGTACGAGGCAAGAAAGCAAGCGAGGCATTGATGACTGAAGAACCCAATGATTTTGGCTACGCGGCGCGTCAGAAGCTTTTAAATACTCCCATCACCACTCCGATGAAGTTCGTCCACAGCGCACGACCATTCGCACCAATGACTGGTTTGGACGTGCTGGCCGCGTTGGGAATTAGTGCGGACACCGAAGATAATCGAGTCTGGTCCGAACGAGAGCGTGATACTGAGGCTGAGACGGCTATCTGTTCACTCTTCGCGTACAACGTGTTTCCCCGTGCCTATATAGGCGGTCGAGAAGGTTTGGACCCAGTTTTATTCAGTTTGGACTATCCTTCGGAACTCGAAGAAGCTCTTGGCACCCAACGCCTGAAGGAAATGATGCTTGCTGAAGTGAAGAAGATCCTTGGATTGGCCGTTTCATTACAACCGCACGCTGCGATATGGTTTGATCCGCCTCAGATTCAGAGGCTCCCGGCCGGTTCTCTTCGGTTCTATGCTCGTGCGGCGTTCGTCCCGAAACAGAAATTCGAGAACATGCTACCCGAGATGAAGCCATGACCCCGATGCAGGTTGGCACCACGATCGCGAGCGGCTGGTTGGCCGGCGAACTGCTCTATAGCATCGCTACGAGAGTAAAGATGTCGGGTCGCGACGTGATGGATGTGGTGCGGAAGTTCCAGCTTCCGGATCGGCATCCGGTGACGCGCATGGTGTACGCTACGCGGCAAATGGTGGAACCATGACCGGTGGAACCATGACCAAGGCCGCACGTATCCGGAAACTATACGTTCTGAGGATCTCTGTCCGGAATATTGCCAAACTGGTTGGGTGCAGCCCCGAGTATGTTCGAGTCTGTGCCCGACAACGTTTGGAAGGGAAGCCAAGTCACGCAGACATCAACTACATGAAGGGCCTAGGCTGCTCGACCTCCTTCGAGCTTCACATGCTCTTTGCAGCCCGTAAATACGGCATCGACGATATGCATGCGGCTTACGCTCGGCACCAACGCGAACTCCGTGTTCGGCGCTACCGCGAATATCGTCGGCAGAAGAAGCTGGCGGCTACTTCCCCTTGAACTCGTGGCACCGGCCGCAGTAGCTGTTCTCGATGTCCTGAGGATGATAGCTCACGGCGCCGCAGTCTGGGCAGACGAATGATAGCCGTTCATCTGGGATGCGTTCGTAATGAACGCGGACAAGTGGTTGGCCATCTGCACTCACAATAGTGTGAGTGTAGTGGTTCTCGTCGGTGGTAACGATCCTGTGCTTGTGGTTCCCTCCGGCCCGATCGAGGGCTGCTTGTGCCTTTTCTGCGGCTTCCCAAAGCGACCCATGGTCCTCGATCCCGAGGCGCATCGCAACGTCGGCGCATTCCTCCGGTGTGTCCAGCGCAAGACGTGCCATCAAATCGCGAAGCGCCTCCTTGAGGAGGTCGCGGCTCTCACCTAGTGGTTGCGGATTACAGCCGGTATAGTTAGCTGGCATGTGTGACCCTTAGATTGGTGGACGCGACGGGCTTTGCACCCGCACCTTGGCCGCAACCGGCTCTGCTTGTTTTAAGCTACGCGCCCATTCACCTCCATCGGCCGCCTCAGTGTAGAACACCCATCCCCACAAGAACCGGTTTCACGAGGTCGAAGTACAGGAACTTACCTGCGACCGCGCAAAGCAAGAAGGTGAGGAGTCGGCTCTCAAGGATCATCTGGCATCACCATCTTCATGAGCTGTGGTCCTGCGTGTCCCCAACGATATCGCTTTGCCCCTTGCGCTTGTCAAGGCCCCGCGCTATTTGTTGCAGACCTAATGTGGAGATGGTCATGCTCAAGACCGACACCGAAACGTTAATGACTTTGTCAGAGTCGCTCTCAAGACTGACAGAGTCGTTGGGTCGCATCCGGCTTGAATATGAGAGGGCGCGTGCCATTGTGCGCGATCTTCATGCCCGTGACATGCCAGATCAAGAGATGGCTTATTGGTTGGGGATCGTGCATTCCTTCTCCAAGCAAGCTTTTGACGATCTGCGGGCTGTCGACGAAGGAATAGATAAGTTGCGACGTTACATGAAGGCCCAGTATAGCCATGCTCAAGACGGATGCTGAACGCTTGGACTGGCTGGGCCAGCAGGAAGGCTATGGCCTCATCAGCGATGACATGGGCCGCTGGGCTGTCTCCAGTTGCGGGACGCAGAACCTCCCTGATGACGTGGATCAACCCTTCGACTTCTCCGGGAGCTTCTGGGTGGTGAAGGAGAACTGGCGCCCTACGATCAGGGAAGCAATCGACGCAGCGTACGCTGCTGACCAGCTTGAGAGGTGATCATGCGCGACTGGCTCAAAGAAAACCTGATGATCTTCATCATCGCTGTGTTCGTCACAGGTGTGGTCTCATTCTGGATACACAACAGCTACCGTCTGGCCGAGGTTCGTGCCGAGGTGGAGGGGATGATAGGGAAGATCGTCAAGATTCGGCGTTCCGAATAACAGAAAAGAAACCAAAACCATGAACCTACCAAAGAAGATGTGGGCAGGTGTTGTGGACGGCCAGATCTACACCTCGATGGCCGTAGACGGGGCCGCCGATAGCTATACCCCGGTAGGGATTGCTTTGTTCATGACGCAGGAAGAAGCGCGTCGACACTTCGAACACGTGGTCGAGGTCAACGGGGAAAAGCTTCTGACCGTCAAGGAGAAGTGATCCATGGCCACGTACACCTACACCAGCGAAGAGTTCATTGAAGCCGCCCAGCTCTGGCGCGGGGTCTTGCCCGAGCATGCATGCGACCGGTGCGGTGGGTCTGGCACGAAGGCTTATGGAAGTACCGCAATGTGGGGCGGTGGTATCGGTGGCCAGATGATCATCGCTGGTCCATGCGACAAATGCTGGGGCAGCGGCGACAAAGATCGCCCGTGGCCGTCGCATCGGATGATCGATGGGCTGCGCCAAGAGATCGAGCGCCTGAAGCGCACCAGTGGTGAAGTATGAACGGGAACGGCAACACACGCACACTCTCAGAACTCATTCTGAGGGAAGATGCGGCCCAACTGGCTTCATATGGGCAGTCCGTTTTCCCGGCCGCCCAAATTGAAGCGCTCGCTCTAGCCTTGTCGAAATCTATTGGCCGTCATGTTCCAACTACGGAATGTGAAGCGGCGGTCGTGCAATTTGTTTCGGCTCTGATCGCGGCGGGGTGGCGAGTATACCGCTATTCCGAAGAGGAAGATAATTCATCTCTCCATCCGCAACCGAGAGCACAGTTCTCCGATCTTGTCGCGGAGGTAATTGAGCGAGAACAGTCTGAAGATTTTGTGCAGCCTGGATAGATCTATACGATAGCCGAACCGAAAACCGAACCGAAGCGGCCTTAGTGTAACGGCAGCGCAACAGCCTTCCAAGCTGTGGGCATGGGTTCGACTCCCATAGGCCGCTCCATCTTGACATACCGTATAGATCAGGCATCCACGATGAATGCTGATCAATCGTTCTGCCAACATCGAACTCGCGTCCATGCTCATGGAGCGCGAACTCAGAGATGAATGCCGCCGGCTCGAAGGTGGCCTATACGAGTTCTACATGGCCGCCTGGGAAACAATGGACCCGGCGCCGTTCACGGATGGTTGGCATCTCCAAGTTATCGCGGAGCATCTTGAGGCCGTCAGCTACGGCTGGATCCGAAAACTCTGCATCAATCTTCCCCCACGCCATTCGAAGACCCTCTTGGTTTCTGTGGCGTGGAACGCATGGGCGTGGTCTCGTGAACCAGATGAACGCTACCCACTGATAGGCCCATCAGCACGTTTCATGTGTCTCTCATACGGCGATCAATTGGCGATGGATAACGCCACATTGGCGCGACGACTGGTTGAATCGCCATGGTATCAGAAGAGATGGGGACGCCGCGTTCAGATCACACGCGATCAAGACGCGAAGAACCGGTTTGATACATCATCTGGAGGCACGCGTATTTCAGGCTCATTCATGGGCACCGTCACAGGCCGCGGCGCTGGTATCCGAGTCTATGATGATCCCCATAAAATGGATGAAGTGGAATCAGATGTTGTGCGCGAGCGCGTGCTGCGTCTCTACAATACTACTCTGAAATCCCGCATCACAGACCCAAAGACCTCGGCTGAGGTTCTGATCGCACAGCGCGGCCATCAAGACGATCTCTCGAACCATTTTCTTCGTGATCCTGATGTCGTGCATCTCAATCTGCCAGCAGAATATGATTCCACGCGTCATTGCGTGACGGTGCTGAAATGGGAAGATGAAGATCGCACCACTCCAGAACTGCAATGGGAAGATCCGCGTCAGAAAGATGGTGAGCTTCTGTGGCCTGAGCGGTTCGGCCCCAGAGAACTGAAGCCATTCAAGGCCGACGCATATGAGTGGTCTGCGCAATGGCAGCAAGCACCGGTTCCGAGAGGTGGTGGCTTGCTGAAGTCTGAGTGGTGGCAGCCGTACGAGATCCCGCAAGATGGCGCCTATGACTTCACGCCATTGTTTACGGTGGCCGCATTGGACACGGCCTTCAAGGAAAAAGAGCAGAACGATTACTCTGCCCTCACCGTTTGGGCCGTCTACGACGACAACAAGACCGGCGGTCGACGTATCATGCTGGTCGACGCATGGAAGAAAAAACTCCCGCTGCACGGTGACCGCGTTCCGAGAAAGCCGAACGAAGACGAGAAGTCTTATATGTTTCGGTGTGCTCCGAAGTGGGGCCTGTGCGAATGGGTTGCATTCACGTGCTCACGACGGCGTACTCATACGCTATTGATTGAGGACAGCGCCCGCGGTCACGACGTCAACAACGAGCTTCGCCGTCTCTACGCTCACAGCACTTGGAGTACCGAACTTGTGCCAGTCAAAGGCGACAAGTGGGTGAGAGCGCAGGCAGTCGTCTCACTCTTCACTGATGAGATGATCTATGCGCCGGGGGTATGGAAGTGCCACGCTCACAACAAGACATACTGCAAAGAGCCGTCATGCGAGGTTGGAGGCGCCAATTGGCAGTGGCGCGACTGGGTCAGTGATGTCATCGACGAGGTTTCAGCGTTCCCACATGCAACCCACGATGACGTGGTAGACTCTTTGACTCTTGCGCTTTCGTATCTACGTCGGCGCGGCATGGCTATTCGCCGTGCCGAACGTGACGCCATCGAAGAGGAGATGGCCCGCTACAAGAAGCCCCTGAAGCCCCTCTATTAAGGCACCAGAAAGCCGCACCAGTCCTACAAGGCAAAAGCCAACCCTAATTAGCCTTGACGGCTATGGGGTTTTGCGTCAGCCATCTACAACTTCCCGTCAGTTATCCGTTGCGTCGGCGTTGAACCACTGTGTTGCAACCGCAACGGAGCCTATTGTGGCAGACGATAACCTCTCTCTACACCCCACAGACATCATTGGCGTGATCCAGCGCGGCCTGCGCGAGCTTGCCGTCTACTGCGAACGTCCAGCCGAGCACGTCGACCCGGCCGTCATCGTTGGCTACATGGGACGCCTCGCCGAGTTCGCTCAACGGTTGCCGATGCCCCAGGCGCCGACTGCACAGGCCCCGGATGCTCCCAGCGCGAGGGCCAACTGATGATGGAGACCCGAGAGAAGGCTCTTAGGCTGTTTGTGGAGACAAATCACCGTTTGCCGGACAACAGGTTCGATTGGCAGCTCATCGTCGATCTAGAGGCATGGCTTGAAGATGGCAGCCGCCCGCAACTCCCACAGCCCATTGTCCGAGAACCAATTACAAACCCCGGGCCGCCCGCGACAATGACGCCACTCACAGGGCACGGGGGGTCGGTCGTTCTTTCCACACCACCCAACACTTGGGTCGTCTCTAGCAACTAACCACGCGTCGCGTTGATGCTCGGGGCGCCTCCGATTGGGGCGCCCGTGCCTTTAGGGGAACGGATCGTGGCGAAGAAGCCCAAGAAGAACGGTAACGGTGATGATCGCATGCCGCCGCCGGCTGCGGCAGCCGTGCCAACACCAAAGCCTAAAGCTGGCGGTGGGGGTGTTCTGGGCTTTCCCGAGATCGGCTCCGATTATGAGGTGATCATCGCCGCAGATGGAGAAGAACCCACGCTCTCTGATGGCTCGGAGCCAATTGAGATCCAGCTTGCAGACGGCTCGGTTGAGATCGATCTGAATCCGCAGCCAGAACTGGAGAAAGACACCAAGTTCGCTGACAACCTCGCCGAGAAGCTGCCCGAGAGCGTTCTCAACGACATTTCCACGACACTCCTAGAAGCAATCGAGGTCGACGAAGCCGACCGAAAAGAGTGGCTGCAACAACGGGCCGACGGCCTTGAACTGCTCGGCATGAAGATCGAACGCCCGAGTGTGGGCGGCACAGGCAGCGCGTCTACGGCCGTTCAGGGTCAGATCATGGTACGCGACCCGATCCTGGCCGAGGCCATCGATCGCTTTCAGGCCAACGCCTACGCTGAGTTGTGCCCCAGCCGTGGTCCTGTAAAGGTGATCAACTACGGTAGCGGCAACACGGACAACGACAAGCTCGCAAACGATTTCGAGAAGGATTTCAACTTCTACCTAGCCTCTGGCGCCGACGGGACTGCGACCGAATACTATCCAGATACCCGCGCCATGCTGTGGTGGGTTGGCTATTCCAGCGGCATGTTCAAGAAAGTCTACCGCTGCCCGATCCGGCAGCGGCCTGTCTCTGAGAGTGTCGATGGCGAATACCTGATCATTCCGTCTAATGCGACGGATCTCCAGAACGCGGGCCGGATCACACACGAGATCCGAATGCGCCCCAGCATCATGAAGCGGATGCAGTTGGCTGGCTCCTACCGGGATGTTCCCCTCCAGACGCCGAACTATACGCCCAACGTCTTGGAGATGGCTAAAGACGACGTCGCAGGCCTCTCCCATACCCAAGCGCGCGATGCTGATGAGGATTACACGGTCTATGAATGCTACTGCGAGCTGAACATCCCAGGCTTCGAGCATAAGGAAGGCGGCAAGGAGACAGGTCTGCCGCTGCCCTATCGCGTTGCGATTGACCGCGACAGTCGTGTAGTTCTGGAGATCCGGCGCAACTGGGATGAGACGGACGAGAACGAGAAGGCCAAGATCCCGTTCATCCTGTTTCCATATGCGACGGGCATCTCCATCTACGGCACTGGTTTGCTGCAGCGTCTAGGCAACCAAGCCATCGCGTTGACTGCTATGGAGCGCGAGTTGATTGACGCTGGCATGTTCGCCAGCTTTCCGGGTTTCTTGATCTCGCAACTCGGCACCCGCCAGAAAAATTCCGATTTGCGCGTTCCTCCCGGTGGAGGTGTCCCCGTCGATACGAGCGCCACCAATGGCGACATCACCAAAGCCATCCTGCCGCTGCCTTATAAGGATCCAAGCCCAGCTCTGGTGCAGATGCGTGCGCAGGTGCGTGAAGAAGCGTTCCGGTATGGCAACATGGCGGACACGCCAGTTGGAGAAGGGCGTCAAGACGCCCCCGTCGGCACCACACTCGCCATGATCGAGCAGGGCGCCAAAGTGGTGTCTGGCATCTTGAAGGATCTCCACGCCGCGCAGAAGCGCGAGCTGAACATGCTCAAGGAATTGTTCCGCGAAGACCCAGACATGCTCTGGAACGGCAATCGCCGTCCAGCCATGGGTGCAGACCGCGCCGAACGCATGCGGCGTTGGAGAGAGGCGCTAGAGAACTGTGAACTGATCCCGGCGTCGGATCCAAATTCGCCATCGGATCTGCATCGAGCGGGTAAAGCCCAGTTGCTCAAGCAGCTCACGACGGGCAACCCACTCTATAATCAATTGGCCGTAGATCGGCGCATCTGCGATATGTTCGGGATCGACGACTTTGATGCGTTCGTGGCACCGCCACAGCAGATGCAGCCGGATCCGATGATGGTTGCTCAGATTCAGATGAAGGCTCAAGAGCTGCAGATGAAGCAGCAGAAGATGATGCTCGATGCGCAGAATCAGAAGGCGCAGCTAGAGTCACGCGAGAGCGTGGAAGCGATGAAGATCGCGGCCAAAGGAACCGAGCATAAAGATCCGTTCCGCAGTCATGAGTTGGAACTCAAGAACCGCGCGCTCGGGCTGCAAGAAGCCAAGATGGCTGTCGACAGCCATGACTCTCAGGCAGATCGTCAAAGCCGTGAGGCTATTGAGGCCATGAAGATCGCGGCAACCGTCGGCGTGCATCCAGAGGCCAACGAGGTGGTCGATGAGCAGCTTCGGCAGATGCAGGGCTTCTTGTCACCGGCCTCGAAGAATGGCCCAGCGCCTGGAATGTCGGATGGTGGTCCAGTCTCGGGCGAGATCATGCCGCCAGCCGACGACGATATCGATCTGGCCGTCGCCATTACGCGTTTCCTGCGTGACTACAAACCACGCTTGAGTTAATTGTTCTGGCTTTGGTGCTGCGTCGATCAGAATGCGAAGGACGCACCATGAATAAATTCCGAACCTCTGCGAAGTCCGCCATGGCTGCGAAGCTCGCACGCTACTGCGGCGGCGATGTCAGTCGTGTTAAATCCGGAATGCCCAAGCGTGATGGCTCAAAAGGCTACGCGACAGGCGGTACCGTTACCGATGACACCGGCCCATCAATCGATGGCGTCGACAAGAAAGGTAGTCTTGCCAAGCCGGGCCGCACGAAAGGCGGAAAGGGCAAGGATGACAAAGGCGCCAAGAAGGGCGCCACCAATGTCAATGTCATCATCATGCCGGCAGGCGGCAAAGGTGATGGTCCAATGCCACCACCACCTGCGGGTGGCCCTCCGATGCCACCGCCGCGACCTCCGATGGCTGGTCCTCCTCCCGGCGGTCCACCTCCAGGCCCTCCCGGCGGTCCTCCGATGCGTGCCCGTGGCGGACGTGTCCTGAAAGGCGATGGTTCTGGGGGTGGTCTTGGGCGCCTCAACAAGATCCGCGCCTATGGATCCAAGCCTGGGAAAGGTAAGTAACGCATGGCGCGCGCGCGAACGATTGCAGAAGACATTCCCGAGGTCGCCTCTGCGCCTCGGGAGATCCAGCAGCCCACCCAGATCCTATGCGAGGAATGCAAGCACTGGCATAAACCGTGGCCATTGGCCAATGTCGGGGAGTGCGGGCTCTCGCGCCGGTTCTTGTCGAGCCCCATCATGACCACGGATCTAGGAAGCTGCTCGAAGGCAGAGCGATGAACTCTTACGAGAGTGCGGTCGGGCAGCTTCTGGTTCGCCGCATCAACGAGCAGATCTTGGAGAGGATGCAGCGACTGGCCGCCGGCAGCATCGCTGATCCCAGTGATCTGCCGGCCACAGCATCCACATATATTCGCGAAGTCGCCTTCATCCAGGGCCTGCGCGAATGCTTGGAAATCTGTAAAGAGATCGAAAGTGATTTGCGCAAAAGCGGGTGAGAAGTTGCTGCGTTCCCCGAATTCAGGAGAACGTACGCATGGCCAAGGCCACCATCTACAAGCTGTCTGAGCTGGACGGCCCCGAGCACCAGAAAAAGCAGATCTTCAAAGACCTCGGCAGTCTCGATGATTTCGAGATGCTCGCCGAAGATGTCCTCGTTGCGACCTACGTCGACTCACATGTCGCATCGTCGGGTCAACGCGCTGATGGAACCAAGTGGGAGCTGATAAAGCCGCAAAACTCTACGCAAGAAGCCCGTTGGCAGGGCAAGGCCGCTCTCGTGGTTGCGATGGGGCCGATGGTGTTCAAGTACATGAATAACGGGCAGCCCTACGAAGGCAATTCGGTGAAGGTGGGTGACTGGGTCGTGCTCAATCCATCTGATGGCCGCGAGATTTTCCTCAAAGACCCACGCAAGCCCGGCAACGACTACGTGGCCTGCCGGCGCATCCACTTCTCCAGCATTCTGATGCGCGTCGATGATCCGCGCCGCGTTTATTGAGGTGACCCATGACCATGACCGGCGATGATGATCTGTTGGTGGATATCGATCTCGATCTCCCCACCAACGTGGCTGCTGCTTCTGGCTGGGTCTCTACCGAGCCAGTCGAACCCAAGAAGACAGAAGAGAAGTCCAAAGCTTCAGAACCAGCGCACGTCGCAGAGCTGGAAGAAGCGCGTCGTCAGGCCCAAGACGCTCAAAGCCGATTGGATGCGCTCTCGAAGAGAGCGGACGAGGAACGACAGGGTCGTCTGAGAGCCCAAGAACTGGCTGAGCGCAACCAGACCTACGCTCTCAACGCGCACTTGGCACGCATGGACGCCAATCTGGCTCGGGTGACCAGTGACCACGAACAGATCAACACGTCGATCAGTGCGTGGAAGAGCCACCTGGATATGGCCAAGCGTCAGTTCACGCTTGCGCGCGAGGCTGGCGATACGCGTGCTGAGGCAGACCTGACCGAACAGATCGCCGAAGCCAAAAATATCCTGAACAGTTTGGAGGCGGGAAAGACGGGCTCCGCAGGTGCCATCGAGGAAGCCAGGCGCAACCGAGATCAAGCTCGGCTTGCCACCCAGGAAGCGCAGAAGCGCGCAGAAGAAGAAGCTGAACTTGCGGCCAAGCGTGAGAGAGAACCAGCGTCCAAGCAGATCACGCCGGACGAGTATATCAGCAATGTCCGCGAGAAGGCCGGCAATTACGCGGCCGATTGGTTCAAAGAACATCGTGAGTTCATCACGGACGGACGTCTGCAGAAGAAGATGCAGGTATTCGTGGAGGATTGGGTTGACCGCAACGGCGCAAGTGCGGTGCGGACAGCGTCCTTCAAAGACGCATTAGACGAGCGGTTTGGGTTCAAGAAAGCCGAACCCACCCCCGCTCCTGAGGAGGAAGAAGAGATGGAAGACGAGAAGCCACAGCGGTCCCAGGCGGCGCCTGCGGCTCCCGTCTCACGGCAAAGCAATGGTACCTCGAAGCCCAATGGGGCTCCTGGATCTCGCATCCGTCTCAGCGAGCAAGAACAGGCGACGGCGCTCATGATGTATCCGGACATGGCGCCAACCGATGCTAAAAAGAAGTACGCAACCAACAAGGCCCGGCTTATTGCCGACGGCCGTCTCTAATCGTGCGCGTTTGACCCTAGGAGAACTGCCACATGGCTCGTTCACCCTCTAAGACTGCCGCCGCTGCTGCCCCTCGTGCCGCCGAGACGCAGGCCCGAGACAATATCCCGCGCGATGGGCGTGCGATCACGATCGGCCGCGACGGCAAGCCGCTCTATCGTCAATCCAACATCGGCGTCGACATCTTTGCGCTCGCCGCGAGCGTTCAGCCACCGGGCTGGGTCTACGAGTGGAAGCGCTACTCGGTCATGAACTCTCCGGATTACACTTACCAAGCACAGATCCAGCGCGTGGGAGGATGGACACCGGTCCCCAATGATCGTCATCCCGGTGTCTGGCTGCCGCCGGACCACAAGGGCGCCATCATCATTGATGGGCTTCAACTTATGGAGCGTCCCGTTGAACTCCACATCGAGGCCATGAACGAAGCCAAGCGTGAGGCGGATGGCCGAGTGAAGCGCGCCAAGGTCGAGCGCGGGCTGCAGGCGGCATCCAGCGGCATTGATACCAATACACCTGCTGCACGTGGCGCCAGCTTCGTGCGTGAGGGCCGTCTTCTGGATGGCGGCGTCGGCAAAGACGGCAAGACAGATGCCGATGCGATAATGGAAGCGCGACCTACATACGACCGACAAATCGACTAACGACCCGTGTGACGCGTGCAGGTGGCTAACGATTAGGGCGCTTCAATGCGCCCTTTTTCGTGCGCATAAGCCACATCAATTCGAAGTCGCAAAAAAATCTATAAAACGGTATTGACGTGTATTCGATAATACGTCATCGAATTGCGCATCCAAGTTTCAGGTGTACCCGGCAGAAGCGTCGCCACACGCGGCGCGATGGTGTCCAAATCGCCACGGGAATGTTTCCGCCTACCGGCCGCGCCGGTTGAGTACGGTTTCCCACTTGGGAAAGCCAAAAAGGTGGTCAGCAGCGAGAAGTGGTCCGCGTAAGCGGGACTGCACTCGCATACCGTTTAACCACGGCGCTGACCCGGTTCCTGCACGCAGGACACCCAAGCGCCCGCTCTTAAAGGTGGCTTGGGAATATGGCCAACAACAACGCACCGTTCGGTTTCTCGGAGCAGCAAAGCGCACGTGGCGCTCCGTCGAATTTCGAGATGGTCAATATGACCATCGCTTATAACGACAGCACCAAGATCTTCTACGGCGATCCAGTTAAAAAGCTGGCCACTGGCTATGTATCTCAGTGGACCGCGGCAACTGCGGTTTCTCAGCTTGCTGGCATTTTCGTTGGTTGTGAATATCTTTCCACAAGCCAAGGCAAGATGACATCTTCGGCATTCTGGCCCGGTGCAGACGTTGCATCGACGGCACAGAACACGATCGTGGCGAAGATCATTCCGTGCACGGGTGCCATTCCTCCGAAGTTCCTCGTGCAATCCGATGGTACGGGCGTGGCCTTCGCCGACATTGGCCAGAACATCGATGTGGCCCTCGGTACCGGCAACACCACGACAGGGCGTTCAGGTGCCTATCTCGACCTGGGCACCATTGGCACAGGCGCCACCCTCCCATTCCGCATTGAAAGCCTCTACGGCGGCTCGTTCGGAGCAGGCGGTGTTGGCGGCATCCAGCCCGGTTCCACTGGCCCATACAGCGGCTCCGCAACGGGTGCTTACAACTGGGTCATCGTCACAGCCAACGTCTCGGGCGGCGGCGCAACCGGCATCTAATCGACCGGTTAGCTCCGGCATCGGAAACACGCGAAAAGGACTAGGAACCAATGGCTGTCAATACCGCAATGATCAAGTCGCTCCTCCTCCCGGGGCTCTATGACGTCAAGGGAGAGTACGACCAGATCGATAAGACGTGGTCCAAGATCTTTAAGGTCCACAAGGCAAGCCTGCGCGTTGAAACCAAGGCGCAGATGCGCATCTTGGGTCTCGCGCAGTTGAAAGCGGAAGGTGGAGCGACCGCTTTCGACAACAACTCCGGGCAACGCTTCCTGTTTAACGCTCAGGCGTTTCAGGTCGGGTTGGGATACTCGATCACGCGCGAAAGTCTTGACGACAACCAGTACGTCAAAGACTTCAACCTGATGAAGCTGCCACTGGCCAACAGCTTCAATCAGTTCAAGGAAATCCAAGCTGCGAACGTACTGAACAACTCAACGACCTACGATCCTACCGTTGGTGGTGATGGCGTGGCGCTCGCGTCGACTGCGCATCCTTACGATGGCGGTACGTGGGCTAATACCTTCACGACGCAGCTCGATCTCAATGAAAGCTCCCTGATTCAGGCAGCCCTCAACATCCGCGCGAACTTCGTGGATGAAGCAGGCCTGAAGATCATGGCCCGCGCCGAGAAGCTGATCGTGCCGGTGAACCTCACGGCTGTTGCGGATCGTCTGATCCGTACCGAGCTTCGCCCTGGCACGGCCAACAACGACGTGAACGCTGTCACCGGTATGCCCGGCGGTGTGAAGGAGTTCATGGTCCATGACTACCTCAGCTCGCAGTACGCATGGTTCCTCACCACGACCATTCCTGGTCTCGTGATGATGGAACGCGTGCCCTACGAGACGGACATGTGGGTGGACGACAACACCGACAACATCCTGATCAAGGGATACGAGCGCTATATCCCCACGTACAACGATCCCCGGTGTATCTGGGCGTCGACCCCGTCGTCTTAACGATCCAGTGCTCGTAGCACTCCAGCGGGCGCCGTGTGGCGCCCGCGCAGCCCCTCACACGAATAGGAACCATCAATGGCTACGAATACTGCTGGTCCTCTGACCACGACGAACTTCCCGGGAGGTGTAACCAACAACTTCCGCTATGCCGCAATGGGGCAGCTTCCGGTTCTGGACCCGACTGTTGGCTATATGTGGTTCAACGAATTCAACAACTACTGGGCTGCGAACACTGGCACCGTAGCGGATTGGATGACCACGATCACGCAGGCTGGCACCGGGAATGCCACGGCGGTCGTGACGCAGGAAGCCTTTGGCGTGGTGCTGATCACCAACGACGACGCTGATGACGACAACTATTTTGCGCAGTGGAAGGGCGGGAACTCGGCAGCGATTGCTGAGACGTTCAAGTTCGTGGCCGGTAAGCAGGCTTGGTTCAAGGCTCGCTTCAAGACCTCGGATGCTACGCAGAGCGATCTCGTGATTGGTCTACAGATCACAGACACGACGCCATTGGCCGTGACGGACGGCGTCTACTTCTTGAAGGTCGACGGCTCAACCACGCTGAACATGCTCGTGACGAAGAGTTCTACGTCAACGACGACGGCTGTCGCAACGATGGCCAATGATACCTATGTCGAGATCGCATTTTACTACAACGGTAATGATACGATCTTCGTCTACCTGAATGGTAATCGCGTAGGTCAATCCGTGACTACGAATCTTCCAACCACCGAAGAACTCGCAGTAAGCTTCGGCATTCAGAACGGTGAGGCCGCGGCCAAGACCATGAGCATTGACTACATCCTCGCGTACTTCGAGCGTTGAGGTAGGAGATGTCCAAGACACGCTTTGGCAAGAGCCTGAAGACCAAGATGGTGCACGGGGTGAAGAGTGGCAATCACTCCAATCCCAATGTGCTTCGGGCAGCCCGCGCGCATGGCGGCTCATGTGGGTCTATTGGAGGAGATGACAGTCGGCCGTCTCTCTCCAAGCCTGGACGCATGCGCCGTGCGGAAGGTGGTAGCGTCACCAATCAAGAGGAAGCCGCGAAGTTGCGCGAAGACGCGCGTAGCTCAGATAAGGGCGCTGCATTCAACGCAGCGGCTGGTGTGGCAAGTGCGGTATCACCAAAGATGCCTCGTTACCTCGGAGGAATAAAGTCCCGCATAGTCAATGGCATCGGACATGCATTAACAGGGACCAACGCGGTTCTTGCTGGGAAGGGTCTTATGGATAGCCATTCTAAGCGCGCCGAGGCGGATCGAGCAGAGCGCGGTCTGGCGGAAGATGGCAAAGAAGATCGTCGTAAACGCGGTGGCCGCGTGTCCAAGAAAGACAAAGATGAGGATTGCGATTGATGGCCAAGAAGAACTGGATCAAAGGCGCAACCGAGAACAAAGGCGGCCTGCATCGCTCCCTCGGGGTGCCTGAGGGTGAGAAGATCCCGGCTAAGAAGCTTGCCAAGGCAGAGCATTCGTCCAATCCGAAAGTGCGCAAGCAAGCCAACCTCGCTAAAACCCTGAAAGGGATGAAGTAAAACAATGGGACGCGCTGTTGCGACGACGCTCTCTCTTGCGGCAGCTTCGGCCACCAACATCGGGGGGTCGCAGAAGTCGACGGGAACCTACTTGGTGCTCAACGGCTCGACAGGTGTTGCGGTCGCCAATAGCATCTGTTTGTCCCAAACGCCGGGTGCAGCAGGGCCACTTACATTAAATGGAGCATTGGTTTCATCGACCGGTAATCCAGCGCTCGGAATTGCTAGTGGTACGCCGGTAGCCAATCTGGCCTACCCTCAGCGCATCTACATCACGGGCGGCTCTAACGAGAGCGGCAAGACCTTCACGGTGGTTGGGTATATGTTCTCACCAAGCGGTGGCGGTCCTATCGCCGTGACCGAGGTGATCACAGGCCCAAACGCCTCGATTGTCTCCAGCGCCAATCTCTACTCCATCATCATCAGTATCACCGTGTCGGCGGCAACAGCCGGTGCGATCACCGTTGGTCAGTACGGTACAGCCACGTTGGATACGGCTCGCCGTGCGATCATCACGTCTGGAGGCGATGACACTGGTATTACGTTCGCCATCTCGGGCCTTGATCTGACCGGAAACGTCATCAATGAGAGCCTGACGGGTGCCAGTGGCGGCGCCGCACAGTCTCAGCTCGACTATTACAAGATTCTCTCGATCAAGCCATCCGGTGCCGTGGCCACGACCGTCACCATCGGTACCAGCAGTGTGGCTTCTCGCATTGTCCGCATGGACGATTACGCAGCCAATGCGCAGGCCGCTTTGACGTGTACGGTTACGGGAACGGTCAACTACACGGTTCAATATTCCAACGATGACCCAGGTTGGCTCTACTCAGGCATTACGCCAGCCACAATGGTTTGGATCGACAGTACGGACACGGCTGTCGTTGGTGCCACAGCCACGAAGTTCAGTTCGATCGCAGTGGTACCGCTGTTCTTGCGTTACGTGCTCAACTCAGGTACCGGCTCAGTGACGTTTACGGTGCGTCAGGCCTACTTGGGATGAGGATGAAACAATGACCGAAGACGAGATGAAGACGCAGATTGAGTATGCTCAGGACATGGTGAACTCGCTGATCGAGCAACGCAACGCGTCCGATAATATGGTCGTGCAGCTTAGGGCTGACGGAAAACAGAAAGATCGGCGCATCACCGCACTTGATCAGCGAGTTGCAGCGCTCGAAGAAGAAGTCCGTACGCTTCGCCAAGCGGCCGAGGCTATTAATTCGGCGCCTGTACCGAATGGCCATGCTGCCGATGGTGTGACCGCGCACTGAGGACTCTCAATGGCGACGACCGGCACGCGAGCATTCAATCCAGCAGCGTCGGCCATGACGCTGCTGGCTTTTGCGCGCATCGGCATTCGACGTACAGAAGTCACGATCCAACATCTGGAAGACGCGGCGACTGAAGCAAATCTCGTTCAGGTGACGTTGGGGAACAACCAACCAAATCTCTGGACCTCGGAAATATACGACATCACGCTCATTGAAGGGCAGGCAGAGTATATCTTGCCCTCGCGCATGATCGCGGTGCAAGATCTCTATCTGACCACACAGCCATCTGGGTCCGAGGCTGGCTCTGCTACGGACCGCGTGTTGTTCCCGATGACGCTCACGCAATACGATTCACAACCAAACAAGACCATCCAAGCCCCTCCAACGGGATACCTGATCCAGAAGACCTTATCGCCCACGATCAAGTTCTGGCAGGTGCCCGACGACAATGCCACGTACACCGCGCACGTTCGGATACTCTCGCGCATGGAGGACGTGAACCAGCGGAGCGGGTATACTCTTGATATGCCCTACATCTATCTGGATGTGTTCGTGGCAGGTCTCGCGCATCGGCTGGCCCGTATCTACGCTCCAGACAAGGAGCAGATCCGCAAGGTCGATTATCTGGATGCACTAACGGCCGCACAGAATACGGACACTCAGGACAACACCACCTTTACCATCGGACCGTCGTTTTCCGGATATTTCCGCTAATGGCCAAGAGACCACATCCTCGCCGGGCTACCACAAATCCACACGACGGTCCGTGGACCACCTGCGACAGGTGCGGCTTTGTCACGTCCATGAACAAGATGCAATTCCAGTACGACTTCGTCGGGGGCGCGACGCCTCAGAATCTGGGATTCTTGGTGTGTCCTACATGTCTTGATGGTCTCTCCTTCCAGAACATGCTCCTGATCCTGCCTCCTGATCCCGCGCCGATCTTCAACACGCGACCGGAGCCATATGCAGTTGATGAGACCAATTGGTTAACGTCCCATGACGGAGATATTCTTTCCACGCAAGATGGTGAAGAATTCATCACGTCAATCCCGAGTCCATCGCAGATTCCCGCAGCGGGTGAGGATCCGATCGTGGAGGAGGCGGCCGTTCAGATCACCACTGAAGATGGTTTGATCATCGTGACGGAAGAGGGCGAAGGCAACCCGATCAACATCTCACCGAACCCATTACCATGAGAATGTTTCTCTGACGGCACAGAGATTGAAACGCGGTCGTTATGGCCGCGTTTTTCCTATGCAAGCATGATGGGCTGTGTATAAGTCGGCAGCCCCTTTATTAAGTACGGCGCCGATCGCCGATCCTGTGCTCTCGGGGATGCACGTATAGGATCAGCATGACCGGCACCATCAAAATCACGCAGATGGCAAACGCTGGTGTCCTTGATGGCACCGAAGTCGTTCCGATCATCATGGGTGGCTTCTCCAAGCAATGCACGACGTTGCAGATTGCTGATCTTGTGGGAGCCGTTGGTGCGACCTTGACTGTCGGAGTGACGCCCATCACGGGCGGAACCACGACGCGTATCATCTACGATAATGCAGGTACTGTCGGCGAATACGCCATCAGCGGAAGCGGTTCCGTGGCAATGACCACGAACCCATCGTTCACGACGCCCGCTCTTGGCACACCGTCCGCGGGTGTCTTGACGAACTGCACGGGCTTGCCTCTCAACACAGGTGTCACTGGGAACCTTCCAGTCTCGAACTTAAATTCTGGTTCAGGCGCGTCGGTTTCCACGTTCTGGCGTGGTGATGGCACGTGGGCAGCGGCAGGCGTTGGATCTGTGACCAGCGTCGCGCAGACATTCACAGGTGGATTGATTTCGGTGGGTGGTTCACCGATCACCACTTCTGGCACGCTTGCTCTCACAGTGGCTGGTACATCAGGCGGCATTCCGTATTTCTCCGGGGCCTCCACATGGGCGTCGTCCGCGGCGCTTGCATCTACGAGCCTGATCGTAGGAGGCGGCTCAGGTAACCCGCCAACTACGAGTGCCAACCTGACATGGGTTTCGCCAGCCCTCACTATTGGGGCTCAGCAGGCAACGCAAGGTCAGATCGTTCTCGCCAATACGGCTGCAGGGGCGTTCCAAACCACGATCCAGGCCTCGAACTCTGCCTCCGTTGCATGGACACTGACGTTGCCGACCACGGCCGGAACCAACGGTTACGCGTTAACCACGAATGGATCTGGTGTGACGGCGTGGACCGCTATCTCGACAGCACCCGGTGGGTCAACAACGCAGGTACAATACAATAACGCAGGCGTTTTCGCAGGTGCTTCCGGCCTAACCACGAATGGAACCGACCTAACGCTTGGGTCAGCATCTCAGTTGTTGTGGTCCACCGACTTGATATTAACGCGTGGTGCGGCAGCTACTCTCCAATTGGGTGCAGCAGACGCTGCATCTCCCGTGGCGCAAACCCTTCAGGTTCAATCCGTCGTGGGGGGCACCAGCAACACGGCGGCCGTCGAATGGATACATAATCTATCGGCAGGTACAGGGACTGGCATTGGCGGCAAGTGGGTCATTAGAGGTGCCGTCACGGGATCATCTGGCACCTCACAAAACACCCGGGCACGTACCTTAGATATAGTGCCTGGAGCCTCAACGACGGCAGGGGGAGCGCTGCGCCTTTTCAATAGTTATACGGACGCGTCGAATGGAGAGTGGGGCACGTTGGATTGGTCGACAACAACCAATGTTCTTTCCATCGGCACCGCAAAGAACGGCACCGGCACCACACGAAATCTTCAGTTCGTGGTGGGTGGGACGGCGGTTGCCGACTACGGCGTGACCAACTCGGGCCGCTTCACGTTCCCTTCGGCGCCGGCGGTCTGGAACCTGTATATCTACAACAACGCTGGTTCCCTCGGCGTTGCCTCGTTCGACAACTCCAACCTCAGTTTCGGTTCCGCAATGGGAATCGCGTTCTGGAGCGCCACGAGTGTCGGCAGCGGCACGCAGGACATCCGTTTGACCCGGCAAGCGGCCGGCGTTCTCAAGATGTCCTCGGGTGCGAGCACGCAGGCGGGCTCGATCCTGTTCGATCCCAAAACCTATGCAAACCTCCCGGCGAGCCCGGCGCACGGCATGGTGGCGGCGATCACCGATTGCAATACCTCCACCTGGGGCGCGACCGCTGCGGGTGGCGGATCCACGAAAGCGCTCGTCTACTACAACGGCACCAATTGGACTGTGATGGGCATATGAAAATGAATTGACCTACTAGTTCGTAGGTCAATACGGCACTCAAACTTAGAGCACCGGATCGAAGAGCATGGCCAACATCAACATCATGGATCTGCCCGTAGCCATCGGCTTGGATGGTTCCGAGTATTTTCCTGTGGTGCAAGGAAGCACAACCAAACGGGCCGCGACCGGATTGTTGATTGCGGGAAGTTCTGGTGCATCTACCCAAACAGCCAATACCGTTTTTGCGGGTCCAACGTCAGGCTCGCCCGCGACCCCAACCTTCCGTGCACTGGTTGCGGCCGACATCCCTCCGTCCGCGATCAATATCGCAATCGGGTCCACGCCTGTAACAGGCACCAATGGTCTCGTGCTCTACAACAACGCAGGCACGTTGGGAGGTTACACGACTTCGGGAAGTGGGTCGGTGGCGATGACCACGAGCCCTACGTTCGTTACACCTACGCTCGGTGCTGCCACGGCCACCACTATCAATGGTCTGACGCTGACGCCCAGTACGGGTACGTTGGCCATTCCAAATGCCGCCTCTTTGATCATGGCTGGCGCCTTCGCGGCGACATTGACGTTCACCGCGTTGACGAACGTGACTTTTCCGACCTCAGGCACATTGGCCACCACAGCAGGCGCCAGCATTCCCTCCGTGGTACAGGGCGATCTGCTCTATGGATCTGCTGCGAACGTGCTCTCGACTTTGGCCAAGAGCACCAACGCAACACGCTATCTCGCAAATACAGGCACCTCGAACAACCCAGCCTGGGCGCAAATCGATCTCACCAATGGTGTGACAGGCACGCTCCCTGTTGGCAATGGTGGTACGGGCCAATCTTCTCTCACTCAGTACAATGTACTGATCGGCAATACGACGTCTGCAGTTGCATTCGCTGCGCCGTCCGCGACTGTGGGTGTGCCACTCGTGAGCCAGGGGGCTGCGGCTAATCCAGCATTTGGAACAGCCGTTGTAGCGGGAGGTGGAACGGGCGTCACGTCCACGACGGCGTACGCTGTGCTCTGCGGTGGGACGACCAGCACGGGCGCACTCCAGAGTATCGCCAGCGTTGGGACCACCAACCAGATTCTCACCTCTAACGGTGCGGGTGCGCTTCCGACATTCCAAAGTGCAACCACAGCCCTTGGGCAAGCCCTGACCCGCGTTGATGATACCAACGTCACGCTCACTTTGGGTGGCACGCCAACGACTGCCCTTCTGGCTGCGACCTCGATCACGGCGGGCTGGACTGGACAACTCTCTCTTACCCGAGGGGGAAGCAATGCCTCTTTGACCGCTTCCAATGGGGGCATTGTTTATTCGACCGCGTCGGCAATGGCGATCTTGTCGGCGACAGCGACGGCTGGACAGCATCTTCAGTCTGGCGCCAGCGGCGCCCCATCGTGGACCACGGCAACCTATCCCGCTACGACCACGATCAATCAGTTGCTGTATTCGTCGTCTGCGAATGTACTCGCAGGGCTCGCCACAGCTAATGGTGGCATGCTTAATGCTAGTTCGTCTGGTGTGCCGTCGATGACGGTTAGCCCGACACTGGGAGTGCAACAGACAACGCGAGGAACGCTGACGCTCGCGAATACGGCGGCGGGCGCCTTCGCGGCTACGATCCAATCCTCAAACTCGGCAACAGCGGCCACCACGCTTACCTTACCCGTCGACAATGGCACAAACGGATATGTGTTGTCGACGAATGGCTCCGGCGTTCTAAGCTGGGTATCTGTTGGTGGCACCGGTACCGTTACGTCCGTGAGTTTCACGGGTGGCCTGATCTCGGTTGCAACCGCGACCACGACACCCGCTCTCACAGTGGCGGGTACGTCAGGCGGCATTCCGTATTTTAGCAGCTCGTCAACGTGGGCGTCGTCCGCGGCGCTTGCTGCGAACGCGATCGTTCTTGGGGGGGGCGCTGGCGTTGCACCAGCCACGACCACTACAGGCACTGGCGTCGTAACTGCGTTAGGCAACAACATTGGCGCCGCAGGATCTGTACTCGTCACTAACAATACTGCGACCATCACAATCGGCTTTACCGTGACTCCCGCCAATGGTGGAACCGTGTCGTCGGGCACGTTCACGGTTACTCCCGCTAATGGTAACTATCAATATTACACTAACAACGGTGCTCATACGTTCGCTGCGCCAGCATCAGACTGCGCCGTCGACGTTCTTGTTACAAATGGTGCGTCTGCGGGTTCCATTACGTTCTCCGGCTTCACCGTGGGTGCGAATACAGGGTCTGCCCTAACTACGACGAATACGAGCAAGTTCAAAATCTCGGTGGTGCGCATCAACGGCACCTCCACTTACAGCATCTACGCCCTGCAATGATCATCTTGCCCGCAGTACCTCAAAGCAAATTCTGGATGCCCGTGTCCGACAGGACATGGCGCCAATCGTCGCAACGCGCATCAGCGTTTGGTATCGAGAGTGTCACGCGGTTTCGCGTTACAGTGCGTTGTCATGATGGCGCAGGGCGTTGGGTTGGTTGGTTCGATGATCGCGCCGATATCGATGCGTTCCTTTGGGCGATTGCCACGGGAACACTTTCGTATCAACCTGCACTGTGGCGGCTTCCGGTACCTGAGTGGCATCCAGACATTGGTATTGAGCCTTATGTCGAATGGGCCGCAGTATCCTTTTTGACGGGCACCAGTGGCAGCAACCAAACATACACCGTACCCAACGATTGGCAGGCAACTGGAAGCAAAGTTGAAATCATCGCGGCTGGTGGTGGTGGTGGTTCCGCCACAACAGGAGGCGCAGTGGGGGCCGGAGCAGGCGCTGGTGCCTACGCAATTGCGTCAACATTGTCTCTCACACCGGGTGGAAGCGTTACCTATAGGCTTACCGCGGGAGGAAGCGCGGGAGCCGCAGGCGGTGATTGCTGGTTCAATGATACCGCTTTCCCAACGACCGGGAGCGACAAGGCGGGTGCGAAAGGTGGTGGCGCGGGTGGCACCGGAACATCTCCGGGTTCAGGAGGAAGCGCGGCCTCTTGTTATCCAGTCGGAACTGCTTTTTCCGGCGGCAACGGAGCGAACGCCTCAACAGGTGGCGGTCTAGGTGGTGGCGGTGGCGGTGGCAGCGCAGGCCCAACTGGTGCTGGTAAGAACGGTGGAGCGGCACCGACAGGCGGCGCTGGATCCGGTGGCGGTGGGGGGGGAGGGTCCAACGCTGGTTCATCAACTGCAGGTGCAAATGCTGCCGCTAATAATGGTGGTAATGGAGGAAACGGAACCGGAGGGGCTGGTGGAGGTGCGGGTTCGTCCGGAGGTACAGGTACTCCAGGCGGATCCGGAACCAGCGGAGGTGGTGGTGGCGGGGGCACGGCATCAGGAGGAGCTGGAACGGCGGGCGTAGGTGGCCCAGGAGGCGTAGATACGGCGTTTGATGCCACCCATGGTGCTTCAGGAGGAGGCGGGGGTGGAGGTGGCGCTGTTGCCAATGGTCGAGATGGTGGAGCAGGCGGAACATATGGCGGCGGGGGTGGCGGGGGTGGATCAGGTCCATCAACTGCAGGAGCCGGGGGAGTTGGTGGGCAAGGTCTAATTGCCATTACCTATACGCCAGTCTCTGTGTTCGGCGGCAACCTACCCATGTTAGGAATGTGAGGGTAATCATCAATGGACACTCTTTACGGATACAAACTCATACGTCTAACGGATGGGATGGAACTGGAATCATGGGGTGGAATATTAGGCCAATGTCCTGGTATTCCTAACCCACTTGTTCTGCCTAATGGCACCCATATTGGGGCCGCATCCCCAGGCGTTGATTATGACGGATACACTCTTGTTGAGTGGCATTTGGACAATTCAACACGAGATGACACACAATGAATTATACAGAAATCGTCGCCGAACTGGCCAACATCGCGGTCTACGATCCTACAGATCCCGGGTTCTTGGCCAATATGCCCACGGCCATTGCCTATGCCGAAGGGCGGATTACCCGTGATCTGGATCTGATGGCTGCCAATATTCGTGATTCCACTACGTCCACTGTGGCAAATTCACGAAATTTCAATCTGCCAACGACCTATGGTACGTTCCTCATCATCGATGGCATCAACATCATTACGCCAGCAAATACGCCCGCAGACTCGGGTACCCGGGTCGCCTTGACACCCGTATCTCGCGATGTTCTGGACTTCACATGGCCGAATAGCACTGGGGCCGCGGTGCCACAGCAATTCGCCTACATTACTCAAGACACATTCTCGTCTCCAACGCAGACGCAAGTGATATTCGGACCGTGGCCCGATGATACCTATCGGGTTGAGGTAATCGGCAAGATCCAACCGGCAGCTCTCTCCGCGACCAACACCACCACTTGGCTGAGCGTAAACCTGCCAGAACTCTACATCGCCGCATGCATGGTGCAGATCTCGGGCTTCATGCGCAATTTCGGTTCTCAGGCCGACGACCCGAAGATGGCCCAAAGTTGGGAAGGTCAGTACACGACCCTACTCTCATCAGCCGGCACCTATCAGGCCCGTGCGCGGTTTGGCGGAGCCTCGTGGTCATCAAAACCGATGGAGCCCATGGCGCAACCGCAGCGCGGATGATTTGTTGTTGCTGTGCGTGGTTGTTTCCACTAATTCTGCGGATGTTCGCGTACCCTTAGAATAGAGGAGTACGTGCGATGCCTTTCACTACGGCAAAAGGACTTAGCGTCCAATCTCTGAACGCCAATATTGGTACGTGGGGAACTGGTGCATCCGATTCTCTGAATTCTGGTTGCTTTGAGCCTCTCGACAATATGCTGGGGGGCGTCACGACACTCGCATTGTCGGCCACCACACCGCAGCTCCTAACCCAAACACAGGCCCAGAACGCTCTACTACGGTGCACAGGTGTACTTCTGGCCCATATCGTGATCAGCCCTGACACGGGGGTTCTGATGCAAGGATTCTATTACTTCGAAAATCTGACGACCGGGGCGTTTACAGTCACTTTCACCAATTCGGCTGGCTCTGTGGTGCTACCGCAAGGACGTCGTGGGGTAATGTGGGTGGACACGACCAATGGTCCTCGTGTGATGTCGAGCGTTGGATCATCGCAAAACGACATTATTCCTGCGGGCTCTGTGATGCCGTTTTATAACGCGGCTGCGCCAACAGGTTGGACGATCGTCTCGTCTCTCAACGATTATGCACTGAAGATTGTCTCCAGTGCAGGCGGCGTGACGAGTGGCTCCGTTGATTATTCGACGTTGTTCGGTCGTACCGCAACTGACTCTTACGTGCTGTTAACCACCGATATTCCTGCCCACACCCATGGATTCACGGCTTCAGTGACCACGACACAGGTTGCAGCGGGAAGTAGCGCGCAGGCTGGCGCGCTGGTGACATCAGGCACAACAAACTCAACGGGTGGTGGAGGAGGGCATTCCCACGCCATCGATATGCGTGTGAAGACCGCATCCATCATCTTGGCAACACGGAACTAAGATGCTCCCTGACGAGAAAAAGATGTGTCACCACACGGCGTTCGAGAAGTCGTGCTTCGACATGGTGACAAAGTGCAGGTGTCGGAAATGGGTCCGCGTGCAAGGGCGTGACCTCAACGATAAACCCATTGATCTGTACGACTGTGCTGATCATTGGGGGCCACAAATGGCCCAGCAATCAACGGCGCAACTCTCGCAACAGTTGACGCTTATCGCGCAAGCTATCGACGCTCTCCGTAAAGAAGTTGCCGCTGGGCAAGATGCCTCCGTCGTGGGAGCCCTCGATCGGCTCAACGAAAACATCCGCGGTGCGCACGCGCATGACCCGCAAAAATTGCTGGGAAGCTGAAAAATGGCCTGGGGCTCCATCATCCTGAAGCCGGGTGTCAATGTCGAGATGACGCCAACCCTGAATGCGGGCGGCTATGCCGCATCACAGCTCATTCGGTTCAAGAATGCGCTCGCCCAAAAGATTGGCGGATGGGTGAGGTTCTATCCGTTTGCGGTGGGCGGCGTTCCCCGGGCCATGCATGCGTGGCAGGATTTCAATGAAATTGACCGTCTGGCCGTCGGCACCACCACAACCCTTGGTGTGATTACTGGGGGGCAATTACTTAATATTTCACCGCAAACTTATACCAGCGATTTCCAACCTGTTCTCTCAACCGTCGCGAGTTCTACGAGCGTCACCATAACAGATGTCAATGTTACTAACCCAACCACGGACGACTCCATCGAGTTCAAGACGCCCGTTGCTATCGGTGGCTTGATTTTGTCCGGTGTATATCCAATTGCCGTCGTGTTGGGTACCCATCAATACAGCATCGTTGCGGACGGCGCAGCGAGCAGCACACAGACGAATGCTACCATCACGGGGATCACGAAAGCCAATCCCGCGGTCGTGAGCACCAGCGGTGCGCATGGCTTCAGTAATGGTCAACTGATCTATATCTATGGCGTCGGTGGTATGACCGAGGTCAATGGACGGCTCTTCACAGCGGCTGGCGTTACAGGAACGACCTTCCAGCTCTCAGGTATCAACTCAAGTGGCTACACCACATACACTGCCGGAGGCACAGCGAGTCCAGCGGCCGTTCCGCAGTTTGTGACGTCTACAAGCAGTCCTATCGTGACTGTGACGCTTGAAGCGCACGGCCTGAGCGTTGGAGATCGAATTAACTTTCCGATCAGCACAACTATCGGAGGGGTGACGATCTTCGGCACCTATGCAGCAACCACAGTGAATACTGCCAATGTGTTTACGATTTCCGTAGACACGCTTGCTACGGCGACAGCGACAGCGATGATGAATGCTGGTCTCGTCGAGCTTCTATATTACATCTCTCTTGGACCACAGCCCGCCGCTACGGGATATAGTATTGGCGGCTATAGTTTGGGTGGGTATAGCACAGGCTCTGTCAGTGCCGCCCAAACTGGTACGGCCATTACGGCCACGGATTGGACTCTGGATAACTGGGGAGCAACGCTTCTGAGCTGCCCCGCAGGTGGCGGCATCTACGAATGGACTCCAGACACTGGATACCAAAACGCACGGTTGATCCCGGCCGCTCCATTGAACAATGGAGGCATTCTGATTGCACAACCAGCACAAATCCTAATTGCGTGGGGCGCCAGCACACCACAAACTATTGGTGTTGACGCAGACCCTCTGACTTACTCCTGGTCGGACCAATTGGATTACGCGTATTGGATACCGGGGGGGACCAATCCATCCACAGGTATCACTTCGCAGGCTGGCTCTAATCGCATTCCCACGGGCTCCAAGATCGTCGCGGGTCTGACTGTCGCGCAGCAAGTCCTGCTTTGGACAGATCTGGACCTATGGGCAATATCATATATTGGCCAGCCAGAAACAGGTCTGATCTTTGGTCAGAACAAGATTGGTGGATCTTGCGGAACGGTTAGCGCGCACGCAGTCGGCCAACTTGGCAGTCAAGTGCTATGGATGGGGCGCTCCAGTTTCTTCCGCTTGGGGGGAAGTGGAGTTGAACCCATTCCATGCCCGGTTTGGGATGCCGTGTTCCAGAACATCAACGATGATTATCTTGATAATGTACGCGCCTGTCCGATCACGCCATTCAACGAAATAATGTGGGAATACCCTTCTGCGAGCAGCACGGGAGAGAACGACAGTTACGTCAAGTTCAACATCGTTGAGAACACCTGGGATTATGGTTCGCTCGCGCGTTCGGCATGGATCGACCAATCCGTGTTGGGTATGCCAATTGGCGCGACCCCAACAGGCATCATCTACCAGCACGAGACAGGTGAGAATGCAGACGGGCAGCCGCTGGCATGGTCGTGGACAAGCGGCTATTTTCAGATTGGGGAAGGTGAGGATTTCAACACGGTCACCATTCTGATCCCGGACTTCAAATACGGTACGTTCGGTGGCAGTCAGAGCGCGATCGTGCAGGTGGAGATCCTGGCCACCAACTATCCAGGCGAGACGCCACGGACCTATGGTCCCTACCAGTTTACGTCCACGAGCACGCAAAAGAACGTGCGCATTCGAGCGCGGCAGATGGCAATTAAGGTGTATGGAACAGACCTGAACAGTTTCGTGCGTGCCGCACGGTTCCGGTGGCTGTTCCAAATTGATGGACGGAGATGATTTATGGACGGGAGCAACGAAGTCAACGCGCGTCTTACCGACATCGCCAACAAGCTGCAGGCAGGCAACCAACTCATGGGAAAGCTGGTCGGTATCTTCTCTACCTTGTTTCCACGTTCGACGGGGACGTTCACGATGGCTGCTGCGGCTAGCAAAGTGATCACCGACGCCAACGTGACCACGTCCAGCCTCGTGCAATTGGTGCCGACCAATGCCGCGGCAGGTACCCTGATGGGCTCGAACAAGGCGCTGTACGTGACGCTTGCTGCGGGGTCATTCACAGTTGCCACGGCGAGCGGGGCGGCGGCGGCCGGAACGGAGACGTTCAGTTACTCAGTCAGTAATCCTCTTTGATGCCTAAAGCATCACGATCGTCTTGAATTTCCGATGGCGTGATGTTTTTTCGAGACGCTTTCTGAATTGTCGTGTATTCGAGTTGTGGAAATCTTGTCCTGCGTTCCGCGCGATCTCCACACTCGGAACCGGCCCGCATGTCTCTCAAAGACGATCTTCTGAAATTGGTGTCTCGCTACACGGGTGGCCGTGTTGGTTATGACGATGGTGGCACCGTTTCCACCAGCGATATTCTGCGAGACATGAGCCCTGGGGCCATCACCCGCGACATCGAGCCCGGACCCGATGTGCGTCGTCGGCTGCAGGATCAGGCTATGCGCGGGGTTGAAATCACGCCACTTCAAAGAGAACAACTGCGCCTGTATCTGGCTGACCTTGATCGACGCCGCGCGATCAGGGCTCAAGAACTTGGGCCTGAGGATGCCGGTGCGGCTATTCACGGTCTGGCAAAGACGCTGGCCCCCCCGATCCCGGGCTGGAACTTCCCTTCTTATGAAGAGTCCAAAGCAGAATTTGAGAACAAGACTGCGGCCAATGCGGCGCGTCGAGATGGCATGCCGGAGAGCACCCGTGCGCTTGATCTGGCGAAAGAATACGCCATGGAGGCTGCCCCATTCGCCATCCCTGGCATGGTGCAGAAGGGTGCGCCTATGGCAGCCGCGGCTCTTCGGTCGCTTCCAAAAAGCGCCTACGCTGGTCTCCCGTTGGCGGGAGGTCTATTCGCGCCGTCTGAGGCTGGAGAGAGGGGAGCAGAAGATCCCAGACATCTGGAGATCAGGCAAAAGCAGGACGAAATCGAAAAGCTCCGCAATGAGTTGCGCAAGATGGGAACCGTAAGTTTCCAGTCGACGGTTGCGCGGGAGAAAGCCTCGGAACCCTATCTACAGAGCATCGCCGCAGCTCAGCGCAGAATTGACCAACTTAATACCGATATGCGTCATGATGCCTTGAAGGCGACTTCTGTCGCCGACGAAGAGCGCAAACGTATCGTGGGCGAAGCTGCAGATAAACGCGATGCGGTGCTGCGTGATGCGCCTAAGCCGTTCTCGAAGTCATGGCCAACGGTGTCTGAATGGATGCCTTATGCGCCGATGATCGCGGCTGGCATCACAGGGGCTGGCCTTGGGCTTAAGCGTGGATTGTCTGAGCGCAATGCGGCCCAGGCATGGGAAGGAGCTTTGGAGCGCGCGGCTAGTCCTACGCGCAAGCCGCTCGGACGCGAGACGGCTGGTTTGGAGGCAGAGAAGATCGCCGAACGCTGGCCTGAGAAGGGCGCGACGGCCGCGGGACTTTCCAAGATGTCTGACTATGCGGCCCCAGCCGTATTGGGCGCCACAGAAGGCGCTTTCATTCCACATCTGCCGTATTTCTACAATGCGCTGAAGCTCGATAAAGAAAATCCAGAGCGCGCGTCGATGCAGACGTATTACCGCAACCTCCCGGAGGGAGACCCAGAGGCGCAGCGTGTCAAACGCCTGCTTGATGATGAGAGTGCCCTTCCCCGTGGCAATCCTGCCAAAGAGGAGGCGCTGGACTATTTCAAAGATCCATCCAGCATGATCACGCGCACGATGTTGGGAGCTGGCGAGGGTGCTGCCGCCACTCTGCCGGGCACGACCTTGGGCAAAATGATTGCCCCTGGCAGTAAAGAATTGGACGTGTTGCGGGCTAGAACAGACGCGATACGCAGTGGGCGAGGAAGATTAGAACCTCCCGAAGGAGGCCAACAAGGATCACCAAGTTCCGCACCACTACAATTGAGCCCAGAACCGCCAACAGCCACACCGCCGCGAGTGGCCCTGCCGCCACCCCTAGCAGAGGTGGTCCCACAACGGTCGCTGCCAGGAGCAGCAATGGAGCCCTCAGTTCCCGCGACAGTTTCATCTGAGCCTCCAAAGCTTCCGAAGGGCTATACATGGAATGATCTAGGCGTTGGATCGAAGATCCATGGGCCTGATGGTCGGTTCAGCACCATGGATTTAGTGAACGCCAAAACTAAGGCAAAACGGTCAAAAAAGAGTGAACCTGACGATGATCTGCCATCGGCAGGTAAACTCAATGGCCAAGATGTACCTAAAAAGCCTGACCGCGTTCTGACTGAGGAAGATTTCAAAGGCCGCGCAGATGGTGGCCGCGTACTCGCGTTGGCCCGAAGATACGCTGATGGTGGATCAGTTATTGCCCATGGTCTCGTGCCCGGAGCAACTCCTGGGCGAGCAGATGCGCTCGACGTAGAGGTTCCGAACGGAGCGTATGTATTGCCTGCCGACGTAGTGTCCGCCATGGGTGAAGGCAATACGGCTGCGGGTGCGGAGGCCTGGAAGCAGATTCTACCTCCAACGCAAGGAGACGCTTATGCCAATGGTGGTACGATCCCGATCATGATTTCTGACGGTGAGATTGTCGTCAATCCCGATCAGGTGGCGCAGATCGGTGGTGGTGATCTTCAGCATGGACATCGCATCTTAGATCAAGCCGTCCGCAAGGTCCGCGCCGACCATATTGCTAAATTGCAATCGCTGCCGCCGCCGGCCAAGAGCTAATCATGAGCCCAGATACTTCTATCGTACGCCTTGCACAGCCAGCGGATGAAGATGCCCTCATTGCCCTTTGCCGCGTGCACTACGACGAAGAGGCGATGCGTGATGTGGGAGGGGCGCCGTTTCCATTTTCGGAAGACCGAGTGCGCGCCATGGTGCAGCGATCATTCATGCAAGAGAGATCGCAGGACCAATCATTCTGTGGCGTGATAGGTACGGCACAGGATTTGCAAGCATCAATCTATTTGATGCGAAGCGGAATGTGGTATTCAGAGAAACCGATCTTGAAAGAGATTTTTGCGATCGTTGCGCCCGCACATCGCAAGACACAGCATGCACGGGCATTGTCTGCGTTCTCAAAGATCATCGCGGCCTGTCTTGAAATGAAGCTCGTGGCCGAGGTGACAGCTCAGCGTATCGAGGCGAAAGAACGGTTTTACGCGCGTAGTTATGGCGCAGACCGATTTGGTGCGTTCTATGCGTTCGATCCGACACCTGGAGCCTGACGATGGGATGGTTCGACAGTCTTTTTGGTAGCAAGCAGACGAACGAGACCCAACAGTCCGGTACGTCTACGACCACCAATAATGCCAATCTCGATCCGCGGTTTCAGAATTTCTGGAATCAATACGCAAACGTGTTTTCTGGTGCTAGCGGCGCCAACACTCCCATCAATCCATGGCAGACCGGAGCGGCGGATCAATTGGCTGGCGCTGGCCAATATGTGTTCCCGGCCTATGGTGCCGCGAACGACGTCGCTCAGAACGGCATTACGACTGGCAGCATCTCGAAATACCTGTCGCCATACACACAGAATGTAGTTGACGCGACCCAAGCGCAATTCAATACGAACAACGCCAAGACCCTCGCGGGTCAACAAGCTTCTATGGCGAAAGCTGGCGCCTTGACGGGCACGCAACGGCAGGTGGGACGTGGGTTTGCGGAAGGGCAACTCCAAGCACAACAAGCACCTGTGATCGCTGGTCTCTACAATCAAGGTTATCAGAACGCCGTTGATACAGCCGTAAAGGATGCGCAGACCCGTACGGGTGCTGCAGGCACCATGGGCAACCTCGTGAATGCTTATACGGGCACAGGATCGGCGGCCTATAACGCCGGCCAAGGAATCTGGGGTTCCCAATATCAAAACACGATGACGCCATTCCAGCTCATGGGGCAAGGCGCCGCGGGCTGGTCGCCCTTCCTGTCGGCGGCTGGCAGCTCGACCAATTCCACAGGCACCACCAATAGCACCGGCTATAAGACTGACAGTCCATTCGACATCGGCATGGATTTGTTCGGTGGTGCAAAAGCGCTTGGGTTTTTCGCCGATGGCGGGGCAGTCTCGTTTCCAAAGAAACCGAAAGAGTTCCATGAGAAAGTCATGGACGCCTTCCAAGCTGTTACGCATATGCGGAAAGCAGCCGGCGGTGGAGTCGTGCCGCACTACGATGCGGGTGGCTTCGTGGACCCAATGGACAATGACCCGGCAGTCCCTGGAGGTCCATCAGATCCAAATTGGACACCAGTCGTTGAGCGCGCTCCTGAGCAATCTGGGTTCTCGAAATGGCTGAGTGATCGGAACGCGGCGCGCGCACAGAGCCGTGGTGCTAATAGCGGCGACTACGGGATCGGCGCCACGGAACGTTCGATGTTGCAGTTCATGGCGGGATTGCAGCCCCGTGCTGATGGTGGCGATGTGCGCCTAGGTCATCGAGATGGCAATGCTGTATGGGACGCGGAAGGCGGTTTAACTTTCAATCCATCTGACGATCTCATTCCCTCATATGGTGGGTTCAAGGGGCTTTCGCCTGAAAGCCCCGTCGGGCGTCCATACGTAGCCCCTACGGAGGAGCGTGCCCCTGAGAGCAATGGTTTTTTTTCTGGTCTAACTTCTTACCTCCCGTCCGTTAAACGTGAAGGCGTCATTACGGGTGACAAGATCACACCTGACCAGAGCATTGGCGCCATCCTGAGCGGCATGGGGCGTGGTCGCGCACGCGATAGTATCCTCGCACTGTCGAATAATCGGTTCAAAGAACTAGAGGCCGAGCGTGAAGCTGGGCGCCTACTCGGCATGTACCAAGGCAAGCCTACGATGGATGCGCAGCGTTTGGCTCTCGATAAGAGCAGCCGCCTGGGTGTCATCGACGGCTATGACACTCTAGAGGGTCGACGGCAAGCAGAAGCCGAACGCATTGCGCGACTGCCAGAGTACAAGGAGAACACTGGCAATTACGATCCCTTTGGACGTCCTGTGCCGGGTTGGATCAACCGCAACAATGCGCCCGTGGAGGCCCAAACCCCACAAGCCCCTTATAGAACGCTGCCAACCAGTGGCAACCCGCGGGGTATACAACCGCAACCTATGCCTGCCGAGCAGCCGATCACGCCAGCCGCTCTACCCAAAGGGCCTGGGCCAGCGACCGGAACCCCTGGATCAACTGCAGACAATCCGGTTTTGGTCCAGAACCGAGCGGCAGAGGCTGAACTGGTTCGAACCGCGCCCGGTACGCACTATATTCGGCAATGGGATCCAACACGCGTTCAGCGCACGCCAGACAATCCGGCAGCACCGGAGATGTCAACGTCCCCCGTTCCTCCATCGAACCCGCAAGGTTTTGTCGATGAAGCAGACAATGACCCAGGTGCTCCACGCAATGCGACTGCACCACAACGACCCGTAGAGGCACCGCGACCAGCCCCAACTATAGGAACACCGCCCCCAACACCGGGCGTTGTCCCTATCGGCACTTCTACATCTAATATGGATACGAGCCTAACCGGATCGGACGCGCTCAATCAGGCGCCCCCGATCTTACGCACGAAGGTGTTGCAGGCTTTAGATGGTCGTATTGCACCCCCGACGGGTATGGGTCTGCGCGACCAAATGCAACAACAGATCTTGAGCATGGCGCAGATGGTGGACCCGTCTTTCGACATGTCGAAATGGGCTGTTCGCCATAAGATGCAAATGGATTACTCTCCGGGCGGCAAGATCGGCAACAATCTCGCGTCTGCGTCGATGTCGGTAAACCATCTCTACGATCTGATGGAGGCCACAAAGAAGCTCAACAACTATAATTTGCCAGGGAGTAATTTGCTTCGTGAGTACGGCTCGAATTGGGTCGCGAAGAATTTTGATTGGGAGTCCAAAGGAGCAGACGGTAAGACCGTTCCAAAATACGCAGATCGTCTCGCCGATTTCGAGCTTAAAAGAAAGCTTGCCATGGAGGAGCTTGGCAAGTTCCTACGTGGGTCCGGTGCTGGCAATCTAACGCAACATCAAGAATTGATGGAGACCATGAATGCCGCCAAGAGTGAAGGAGAACTTCTAACTGCAGTCAAAGGTGCAATTCAGTTGCTGGGCGGCAAGATGGAGCCATACGCCGCCGCGTACAACCAGACGTTCAACACCAACCGACCAGTTGCCGACTTTCTATCTCCGGAAGCCAAGAAGCATTTGGACCTGATACAGGGCAATGGCAATGTGCCTACGCGCGCACTTGAGCTGAATAGGCCCATCGAGCAGATGAGTATCGAGGACTTGAAGGGATTGCCTCGTGAAAAAATGTCCCCGGACCAATTGCGGGCTGCAAGCCAGAGGCTTCAGGATCTTTCGAAAGGGCCTAGACCGTAATGGCTGACGAACCGCAAGATCCGTTTGCCGCAGAACTCGCCAAACGCGATGCACAAGATCCGTTTGCGGCAGAGTTACGAAAACGCGAGCGCGAGAACATGTCTGGAGCCGATGTGGCGCAGGATGTTGCGCTCCAGAGCATGACGGGCATCAATAAGGGCATCGCAGAATTTATGTCTCTGCCCTATCGAGGCGTTGACTGGATTGGCGAGAAGCTCACGGGTACGGATTTTCTTCCGAACATCGAAGAGATGTCCGCGTGGAAACCGTATCTTCAGCCACCTGCGGCGCAGACGAAGACGGGCGAATACGTGCGTTCTGCCGGGGAGATCATTGGTGGAAGCGCGCTTCCTGTCGCGGCCACACTGAACCGTGCTCGCCAGATGGGCACCGCAGCACTTCAGGTGCAGCCTACACAAGGTGTATGGCAAGGCATCAAAGATACATTCACGCGTCCATACGCCACTAATCCAGGAGCAGCGGTTGCGGCTGATGTGATTGCAAGCACGGGTGCTGGCTTTGCTCAGAAAGGCGCCGAAGATGCAGGCTTTGGACCTACGGGGCAGGCTATCGCTGGCATGATCGGTGGTGTCACGCCAGCAGCAATTCAGGGCCTGAGTAGCATTCCTGGGCAGTACGTGCGAGAGGCGCGTGCAGGCGCAACGCCGCACTCCAAAGTCGCCCAGCATCTAACCGAAGACATATCTCTTGACGATCTAGCGTTGCAAGCAGGCGTCGGGTACGCGAATAGCGCACGCACGCCGGCCCAGCAAGCCATGGTTCGTCAAATCATCGACACGCTTGGCGAGGAGATGATCGCAGCGAATAGAAACGCGCCTGCGGCTATCCAGGCCACCATCGCACGCGTTGTGCAAGATACTGGATTGTCTGCCGGCACCGTACGTGCTGCACTTCGACGGATCACGACAGCGCAGGCCGAAAATGAATTGATGTTGGGTGAATACCCCTCTGTCATGAGCGGCAATACCGCGACGCGAATGCGCACTCCAACCACGATCCTAGATGATCTTGATCAAGCGCGCTCTCTTCAAAATAGAGAAGCTGCTGCCAATCTCCGTCGAGGGGCTGATGCTGGACGAATTGAAGACACCAACACCCACTGGATGTTGGACACGATGGCCAATTCAGGCGGTGGCCCCGGGTCAACCATGGTGCGTCGCGCTATAGACGAGCGTCTCGATAACCTCGTCGATATGGCTCGGCAAAGAGTGCAGGCGTGGTCACCAAATGGCCAGACGGTTCAGGATGCAGATGCTGCTCTTGAAAATTTGCGTCGATTGGCTCGGGCTGATTACCGGAATGTCTACAACAATCCGGCTGGCACGCCTGTGAATTACCCAATGCTGCATGGCATGCTGCCGCGCATTGTCGAGCGTCATCTACGCCGCATGGGCGGCTACAACGCCAATCAAGCTGACGAACTGCGTCAGGCTATCAATGATTTGTACGTTACGCGACCCGCTGGGGTCGCTTCGCGCGAAGCTCTTCCGGACCTGGAAGATGATCTAGCTGCATTGCGCATGCAGATCCGCGAGGCGCGCCGCCAAGGCCAACCAAAGACAACCCTGGACGACATGGGTCGGCGCGCTGATCAAATGGCTGAGCAGTTGCGCCTAACACGCCGAGACGCGTCGCCCCCAACGCAACAAATCCTCCTGCCAACGCTGGAGCAGCTCCAGAATTCTCGTGAAGCAATACGCGGTCGTTTGGATAAATTCCGCGCGAATCCTGGTGAGAACAAGCTCCTTCCGATTGTCGAACCTCTCTACCGGGACATTTCCCGATTGATGCGACGTGCAAGCCCAGAATGGGCTCGGGCCAACGACCGGTGGGCAGATCTTCATTTGGACCGCGTTGCCCGCGAATTGGGTCAGAACCTGTCTTTGAAGGCAAATCCGCGGTTCCGAGAGCAGATGCGCGAGTTCAATCGATTGGCACCCGAAGCGCAAGATTTCGTGCGGATCGAGTTCGCGCAACAATTCTTGGATGCGATCGACAATGCGGGACGCGGCAAGAATCTCGCGGATCTCTTCAAGACCCCGCACATTCGTGATCTGGTTCGGACCATTCTGGGGGATGAAGCGGCGGTCGACATGATGCGAATGTCGCGCGATCTCAACATCGCGACCAAGAGTAAAAATATGATGCACGGTTCTCCGACAGCACCACGCCTTGCGCGTCAGGAACGGCTGAACGCGGACCTGAATTTTATCCAAGAGGCGGAAATCCCAACTACAATTGGAGCCTTCGTTGACAAGCTGAAGAAGTACACCATTGGGCGCATGATAGACCGGCGCAATCATGGCATTGCCCAAGTCCTGACGACACCCATGCGAGATGTCCCACGTGTGGCTGAGCAGATTGCGCGGATGCGTCAGGCGCAAGACGTTGCAGCTCGTTACGCTGGTCCGCACAGTGTCGGTGACGCCCTACGAAGGGCCATCCCGGACACCATTCGAACGCTCCCCGGACAGGGCGTAGCGGCGGCCTCAGACGACAAGCCGTAGCCCTAACGCGGGCAATCGCACCACCTCAAGGCACCCGAAATGGTGCCTTCTTTGTTGGTTGCGCAAGCAACTTGTCGATTTTTGGGTCAGAGAGCACCACGAGCGTCGGTCGGCCAGTTGCACGGCGATTGCCGGGGCGGAATACGCTAGGCAAAGCTGAGCGTGGAGTAGGATGCTACCGTGGTAGCCAAAGCCGTTGAAACAGCCTTGCGACCCTCAAAATCAGGCTGCGGCCAGATTTTCGGTTGCCTGTGCAAGATAGCAGACCGATCCGACATGGCGACGACGGGCTCTCCTGGCCGCTTCAAGAGAGATACCGAGCCCCCGAGCAATGGCCCTGTCGTCTCCAAACTTGGCCCAGAGAGCCTTCAATCTAGCGATGCGACCCTCATCCCACGAACGCCAACCCTTCTCACTGTACTTCGGGATTGGCGTCTTCGGGTCGGCTGCCGCGCGGTCCGTGGCCGTTCGCCAGATCTCACCAATGAGAGACACGACCTTAAGGGTCTCTTCTGGAGACAATTGAGCCTGAAATTGGAGGTAGGTCTCCGAGGCCATATACCGCGACGTTCCCGTCACGTCGCCTGCGCGCTGTAGTCGCCGCAACTCCGCAGCGATTTTCTCAAAAGCTTTCGCAGACGATTTTCTCATGGATATTTTCCCCCGCGTCGGATACCAGAAATTTGTAACTCATGTGCGTGGCGTCCGCATTAGAAAAGAGGACACACCATGTGGGAAAAATTCGACGGCAGTCCCTACACGCGTGAACAGTTCATCGCGATGGTCGAGAAAATCCCGCTCGACCAATTGCGCTGGGTGAAGTTCCTAACCACACACAACACCGCGTCTCCGAGCATTGCCCAGTGGATGGGCAAGGTGAAGCCGCAGCAGCGTATCATCAACCTCCAGAATTATTACGAAGACACGCTGGGCTGGCGCTCGGGACCGCATGCCTTCATCCCACCGTCCGAGACGGTATGTTGCTACGGGTTCACGCCGTTCACAACCAAAGGCGTCCACGCCTCATGCTTTAACCAGATCTCGATCGGCCTAGAGATGGTGGGAGATTTCGACACCGAGGATTTCAACTCCGGCTACGGCGCCATTGTTCGCGACAACACCGTTTTCGTGCTCGCCGTGCTCCACAACAAGCTTAGTCTGCGACCCGATGGCTACGTTTATGGCCAGTCTGGGCTTCATCTCCATCGCGACTGCAAGCGCGACAACCACGCATGCCCTGGTAAGACCGTAAACCGCGATGCACTGGTCAAGGCGGTGCTTGCCAAGATGGAAGAGCTGAAAACGCCCAAGGTGGCACCGGGGCGTATTCCCGTGGCAGACGCCAATCTCGACGGCATCTTGGTTCCAAACGATGGCTTGCCCCCACAACAGGTGGCCAACGCGGCATCCCCGGTCGGCGCGTCTATGATCAGCAGAATCGCGAGCACAACGGCGTCTGCGGCGGCCATCAACGAACTTGCAGACCAAGGCTCGCGTCTGGGCGGTTTTATCCGCAAGGTTAAACAATGGTTCTGGGGTGGCGTGGCAACGACGGCCACCACCGCAGGTGTGGCCTCCAAGACAGTCGATCCAGAGAAAGGCAACGCCGCCATCGTGATAGCCTGGGTCAACGCGCACCCACTCTGGACTGCAACGATTGTGGGCCTGACCCTTGGCGTCTTGATCTATCTCATCATCAAGCGCGTCGAGAAATGGACCGTGACGGCTTACCTCAACGGGCGGTATGCACCGCGGCAGGAGGATTAAGCCATGGTCCTCGGAGGCATTGACGCAGCTATTGCGCTTCGCTTCGCCATGGTTCTGGCTGTGGCGATCGGCGCATGGTTCTTCGCAGATTGGGCCGGCGACATCCGTGAGGCCCGCGTCCGCCAAGAATACAACGAAGCCATCCTAAAGACGAATGCCGAGATCGACGTTCAGCTCTCGGCAGACGAAAAACTCGCACTTGTGATGCAACGGGCTCGGGAGACAGCTCTCGCAGAGGCGAAGGCGGTCCCAGCAGTTGGTCCCGTGTGTCCAGCAACCGAACTCCAAGCCACGTCTCTCTCTAAGATCAAGTGAGGCACTCATGCGCGCACTCATCATGCTGCCAGCTATCGTGTTTGGCGGTTGCAGTACGGCAACTCCCGCTCCTCCTCCGGCGTCCCTGACGAAACCCGGGCCACGCTTGATGACGCCTCCAGATCCTCTTCCTGAAGTGAAGGCTGGAGATAGCCTTTACACAGCCAACGCTGTTTGTCGGGCAGAATATGGAACACTCTCCACACGCCTCATTGGTCTTCAGAATTGGGCAACCGTTGTCACGCGGAGCAAAAAATGAAACACAACCGTCGCTGGTCTGAAGAGACGCGAATGATGGTGGGAGGCTCCATCACCATCGCATTGGTGTTCGTGCTGGTGGTGCTGTTTGGTAAGTATGGTCCGTTCGTAGAGAAGGTAGCGGCGCCGTCCGCATCGATGGGGGCGACCAAATGAGCGACGTAGTGCCTCTCACTCAGTTCAGGAAGCCGTCAGCAACTCCACGTAGTGTTCAACCTTCACCGGGCGTCGTGCGCGAATTTACGCAAGCGCTCAATCTCTGCACGCTTTGTGGCTCCTCTCAACATCGAGCTTCGAAGTGTCCGCTGCGTCCAGCGTCTGAACAACCCCGAGAGATCTAAGATGGCAGACAATGGACGAGCACGACTTGAGGACTATGCCGCGCGGTTCTCTCGGCTGGATGCTGGGACGCCTGGACGCCCACTCCGAACAGCACAAGAGAGAACTGACCTATACCCGGTCGACCTTGGACGCGATGCAGCGCGCCCAACAGCATCTCATTATGGCTTTGCAGAAATCTACGCAGCCCCCCAAGAGGCCTGGGGAGGCGCCAGCGCCGGTCTCACCACCACCACCGACAGACGATACACCGAGCTTCTTGATGAGCCTGCTCCGACATTTCGGCCCGAAAGCGCTCATGTGGGCACTTGGTCGAGCATTTGGGATTCTGATCCAGTACCTCCTGCCAGCGGGCCTCCTGGTGTGGGCGATGACACAGAAGTGGCTTGGTATAGTGCTGCATTGGCTGGCGCAGTTGCTGCCGTAGGCATGGGATGGGGTGTCGTGAAAAAATACCCTATAACTTTCTGCCTATGGACGGGCGTCCTCGTGATGTGGGCGCTCCCAGGCTAGGGCCGTACGGTTTCGAGCCGATCTTGTTCTTCTAGATAATCTCCCAACGGCGTGCCAGCCATGCCGAGGGCTGAGAGATACGTACTCAGGATTGCTTCTTCCTCGGCCCATTCGGCTTTCGACTTCTTCCGAATTGCAAGCACCTTGCGAATGATTTTCGGATCGAATCCCTCTCCTTTCGCCTCACGCATACATTCAGAGATGTCTTCACCCAACTCGCGTTGCTGCGTCTGAAGGCGTTCAATGGCCTCGATATGGGAACGCAATCGCTTCTGAGCAGTAACCTGCAATGTAGTCATGCTGACTTTGCCTCTAATGAGATGGCAGGGTGGGCGGATTTGCGGGTCGAAAATGCTGCTGTGAGTTCCGCGCCCGATCCGCCCTCTCTCGTTAGTAGGATGCCTGCCCACCCCCTGGAGAAACGCGGAACTCACGTGAGAAGAGTGTCACAGGGAATGACCAGAAGCGCTAGCGCTATGTCGCCTGTGGTTGCAAGTTTTCCACGCTTTCCTTCTTGACGTAGGGCGGCGGCATTTCGCAAGCAATTAGGTAGTGATAGGCCCACAATCCTATTGTTATCAGACCACTCGGCTGAATTCCACCAAGTTTGATGAAGCCAAAGATTGACGAAGCAGCGAAGTAACTCTGGAGCGCTCGATTGATACTGGATACGCGTGAATGGCGCTCAGGATTGGCGAAGTTGCTACGCTTGGACATATCTTCCAACGAGCTGACTTGAAGAAATGCAATAACCACTAGACCCAGCGCCAAAACGACAACGAGACCCATCGCGATCTTGCCTGTGGGGTCTGTCTCATGAAACCAATTCAAGACGGTGCCTGCGAACGCCACCACCATCGCGAACCGTGCTGCATCAAAATACGATCGACCCGTGAGACGCTCGAACCATGTCGCCACAAATTGCCAGCGATCCAATTGGAACTTATCGATACTTGCCCACATCCCATATACTCCTGCTATTTTTCGTCTCGACGCCGCCTCCGATCGGCGAGTGTCGTCAGCAATTGCTTCAAACTTTCCTTATCTGTTAGCGTAGGTGGCGTCTGTGTTTTCCCCAGCGCTCGCTGACGTTGATAGAAGCGCACCAACAACGTCAGTGTTCGGTACAAAGCGCCATAACCTGCCCAGCGCTGCGCTTCCGGCGATTTTCCGGGCGCGATCATGGCCCCTGAATCCGCGAACCTCATGTGGGTGCCGTCGGGGCGCGTTACAACGGCTGCCACGAACCATTCGATATCGCGAATGACCTCTTCACCGAATTGAGCGCGGATCAGTTCTATTGTGGCGCGTGCATCGCGCACGTCAGCGTCTGGACGTTTGCCGCGCGGCGCGTTCCCCGTCACGCGTGGAGTGCTGGTGGCGGCCAAATAGTCTTTGAGGACTTGGCGCGCGGCCTGCTCCATCTCGACAGGGAGTTGCGCACGCTGGCGTTCGAAAGGTGGAGCTTTGTGGGCTGGCACCGAGGAGGAGACACCCTGAGTGTTGGGCCTGCGTTTAGTTTCCTCGATCAGCTCTTCGATATCGATCTGCCTGGGGAGACGGGCCACGGTGGCTCTCCATGGAAGCGCCCGACCCCGGGCAGGTTACCGGGATCGGGCGCAGCGCGTGTCAAAGGGGCAAATCTCCGACAGGACGCGCTAGCCTTATTTAAGCGGCGCTGGGCTCATTGCAACAGGCGCACCGAACTGCAGGCTCATGCGCAGCGTGACCTCTAGAGCTTCTGGCTTGATGGTCAGGCCAGTGCCCGTGATGTCAGCGGCGTCGAACTTGGTGAGCGTGGCCTGCGCGCCAACGGTGAGGTTATTGGCCAAAGCGTAGTCTAGACCACCACCATAGACCAGACCCTTGACGGTGGGCATCGAGACTGGGCCAAAACCGCTGACGCTGGTCTCAGCCTGCTTGTAGCCAAGCAGCACGTAGGGTTTGATCTTATCCTTGGAGAGACCAACACGGCCACCCACAGACCATGCATCGCCGATGCGAGCCGATGCGCTGCCAAACGGCGTTGCGAGCTTCGCGTCCATTTTGGAGAAGTCATAAGCACCCCAAGCACCGATGAAAAACATCGAGTTCGGGAAGAAGACGTCGACACCACCGTGGACACCGCCTTGCAAGCCTTTTGCACCGATGCCGTTGATGGAATCCGTGCCATCAGTCAGGGATGTCGAAGAGATCCCGTATCCGGCGTGCAGCCCAACGTAGGTGGAGACAGTTTGAGCGCGGGCTTGCCGCGGGTAGGCCAGGATAGCGCAGGCGATGCTGGCGATAAGAAGGGCCGTGAAGATAGTCAGAAAAGAGTAGTGGCTCTTACGATCTTGCGACATGGCGTTTGCTCCGCGTTGGTGTCGATTTGGCGCCCAATCCAACGCGGGCAACTCACTGTGGGTGACGGTACTCGTGACCACGTTCGCCATACCACAAATCCAAGACGACGCTACATTGGCTTCCTAGAGATGCACAATCAATATTTTCTGCAGTGTGGCATAAGGGCCTCTCACTGATCGTCTTCACGCCATGCGCGCACAAGTAGCGTGTTGAGCTGCTGCGAAAACGAAATTGCGTCCTCGCTGTCGTACCAGTGCGCGCGCAGGCGATTGTTTTCGATGCGCACAGCTTGACGTTCGGCGTCGATTGTTTCGGTGATCGTTTGGACGAGCCGCGCAAAGTATGGCGAGTTCTTCGGAACGCCTGCCGCCGTGATTGCCAACTCTGCGAGGGCGCTCGGTTTCATTTCTGGCCTTCGGGTTTTCCATCCCGAGTCCAACCAATGAACTTCTTGATCGCAGCCGCAACGACCTGAGTTTCTTTCGGAGGGACGTCTTGCGCCTCGATGTAGCGATCAAGGGCGTCAAGAAGATCCTCAGGAAGTCTGTAGCTGCGCGAGCGACGCTTCACAGCGGGTCGTTTTTTCATGAGACATGAAAGCACGAGCGGCCGTGTCTATGCAATACAAAGCAATTATCCACATGCAGTTAACCAACTGTTAATTTGTATTGCTTGAGCGTTACAAATCACCTAGGTTTGGACTCGTCGGCATCCCGAGTCGTCCGGTTGCAGGACCACGACAGGGACACGGTAGTGCGTACCCACATCGGGATGCTGGCGCAGATTCCAGATCAAAGGGGCAAACTATGGACGACTATCAACTTCTTTATGAACTCATCGCCACGACCTTATTGGTCGTCGGCTGCCTTGTGGGCGGCGGTATTGGCGTTCTCGCGTTCGTCTTCATGGGCGCCGAGATTCTGGGCGACAAAAGCCACAATTCTTCAGTATGAGTACATCTTGGTTGAGAGGAGTGAGTGCTATGTGGAGTGCGCGTTCTCGTGTGGATTGGTATAGCGTCTCGCGTCGATTGGCCCAAACCCCGCATCTTCGATTGGTGATTGGGTTCTATTGTGGCAAGCCTGCGCTTGTGCATGGCACGCGCGTGCTTGCCACGACCCCGAAGGATGCTTTCGCCGTAATCCGCGAACTGTCGGCGGGACGTTTGGCGTTGGCAGCGTAACGCTTTTGTAGCGTCTGTTGCGTAAAAAGATGGCCAGCGGTGGGCGTCGCATTCCACCGCTGGCCTTTATTTCACTCGAATCTGGCAAAGGGAAACGAGCTATGAAAGTGTCTACAACAGTTAGGTCGCCACTGGCAATCGCTATTGGCGTATTTTTTTTCGGTGTGACAGGATACGTGATCCTCGAAGATCTGTTCCGCTATGGAAGCGCGTTCTCGACGCGTCATCTTATGGCCGGGGCTGTCCTCATTGGCACCATCTTCTTCGGTCACAAATTCTACGCAGAGTTCAAGGAGAGGCGGTACCTATCGGCCGTTGGCTGCGTAGTCTTGACGGTTCTGGGCCTCTCCTTCGAAGTTCTATCCAGCGCCGGCCGCAGTGGCGAAGTGATCTCAAACCGCGTGTTGATTGCATCGGCAGCCAATGAACCGCGTGGGATTGCTCAACGCGATGTGCAAGACACCAAAGGTCGTTACGAGGCCGCGCTCACCACCGAGTCCAAGGCCTGCGCATCTTTGGTTGGATCCTGGATCCTTAAGGGTAAACGCTACGAACAAGTGTTCGACGAGAGCCCGTCGTGCAAAGCTGCGCGTATCAATACCATTGTGCGTCGCACCCAGTACGATGACGCGAAACGCGTGGTCTCTAAACTTCCGCCAGAACAAGTGGCCAATGGTGACATTGCGGCGGCGGCTGACCTTCTTTCCCGCATTCCGCTCATTGGGGGAGAAGCGAAGAGCTTGGAAGCCACGCTGATGCTCTTGATTCCATTCGTGTTGTCGGTGTTCTGTGGCGTTTCCACCATCGTTTCATTCGCGATTGGTTTGGGGCATCGCGAAGTGGAGCAACCGATCAATGGCGGTAAGTTGTTGGACGCTAGAGATGCAGTTTCCGAATTGCTTGCCACCGACAAGTGGCGGCTTTCCGTCAACGCGCGACGCGTGAAGCTCACTGACAGTCGACTTGTACTGAAAGCACTTCGCCAGATTGGACGACCAGCGTCCAATGAAGAGCTTGCCGAGCATCTCCAAATTACAGCCGGAGAGGCAACGAAGCGTCGGCAAGCGTGCGAGGTGATGGGGCTGTTGAAAGTTGAGAAAAACGGTAAGTTCTTGGCGATCAGTCCGGCCGATCACATCGAGTTCGACGCCGACGACAATCCCACCAACGTCTAGAAACAAAACGAGCGCCGCGATCACCGCGGCGCTCGTTGCTGGTACCCTCTGAGGTCTTTCAGAGCAAGATCTTGTAGATGGTAGGCTGTAGGCCATGCCCGACCTTCACAACATCAATCTGCTTGGCTTCTACCATGGTTCGAAGCAAGAAGGTCATCTGACTGATGGGTACACCGGAGGCTTCACTCAAATCGGCTTGAGTAATAGACACTTGGGTGCCTTCAGCCTTGTCAATCATAACCTCTAGGATTCGGGTCTGCAGTCCAACCAGAGACGAACTCAATTGGGCTGGAGCAGCTCTTCCCTTGTTGAACTTGGATGCATCAAACTCAAGCGATGGGAACACGTGCTCCTTTTTGTAGGAGAGTGACTTTGGGCTTGCAACCACACCAGCATTCCAATGGTTGAATGTCTGAATGATCAAGGCCGCGCGCACCACATTATTGATATGGCCTTGGGACTGGTGTTTTATCTGCATGAACCGCGTCGACAGAACTTCAAAAATACGATTCCGTCCGGTGAACGGACCATGCAGCCACGCCCGTGCGAACTCTTCAGCAAGAGCCTTGTCGTGCTGTCCAATGAGGTAAAGAATACCTCCCACGATAGAGGCTGGATGTTTGTACGATAGCCGGATCTGACTGGCGAGCCGGGTCCACTGCGTGATGTCTTTCATGCGGCCCAGCGCCGCCTCTTTGATTTTGCGAGTAGTTCTGCTCTCGTCTGAACGCTTACCACCATCCTGGTACCACATCACCCAACTGACCATGGCGGCGACCATGGCTGAGTATTCAATGCCAGTCAGCCCCAGAATGTCTCCGGCACTTCGACGCTTACCCTGGTCGATGACATCGAACACATTGTCTTCCAGACCAAACACCATATGCGTGCGGATGCTCTTCTTCTCGCGAATGCACCCATCCAGCCGGTGCTGGCCATCCAGAAGACGTCCGGTAGTTTTGGAGAACTTGATGGTATCACCAGTCAGTTCGTAATCACCCACCTTGATGGCTTTGCCAATACGCGTTGAGTGTCGGATGCCAAGATGACGATTGTTGGTATTGGCAACCAAGAGGATCTGCTTGGCCATGTCAGGCCCTAGATCCACAACAACAGAGTGAAGCGGTGGTTTCTGCACGAGCGCATACCATTGCGCCATGTCCTCTGCGTCGTGCCAGATCAGAGGCTTGGAGAAGTCGAAATCAGCCGCGATGCGCTTTATTGCAGCGCTGGACGGCTTCTGCACGGCTTGAACTTCCTCTTCTGCTGCAACCTGTTCATTCATCGTCGCTTGCCCTTTGTTACTACCTGCCGGGTTATTACCTGCTGATTTGAGCACCAACTTTACTCCTGTGCGTACTCTCGCTTCTTAATCTGGGGAAGATCTCTTTCGGCCTTCTCGATGATTGCTGAGCGCACAATATCCGCGACGCCAGCTTCACCACGAGCATGTTTGAGCAGCCGATCAATCGCATTTCTGACCCCTTCGTCTGTTCGGACGTAGAGTGGCTTCCCTGTGAATTTCATCTTCCTGCTCATGTGTCCTCAAGAGTTAGCGCTATCGGGGTGGGTGTCAAGTGGGTGTCAAGAGATTTTTTACGGTTTTTCTGTCGATGTCCACTTCAGACAGGCTGGGTCTCGGGCTCGGATGTCGGTGGCGTATCCATTGGTGGCTTTGACGAGTCCGCATTTGAAGTAGGTTCTTGCACGATGCTTCCGGACAAACGAAGCACAACCGCCGCAGGTTTCTCCGGGAGGGCCACTGCCGGAAGGCCACGCATGTCCGCGACGCGCTCTCGTGGTCTTGCGTAAAGGCGCCGGAGGCTTCCCGAACATATCGAGCTGTTCGTCCGCATCATTAGGCATGACATCAGATGGCCTCCGGTTGCTTTAGAGTCCATCGGCTTACGGGCCTTGAATGGTTCTCCTTACGCCGGGATGGTGTGTAACCGACCTTTACCCAGTCTTTGCGCGGGAAGAACGCGGTGCCAAGGATGCGTCCGTCAACACCTTCCGGGATCGGCAGAGCTTCATGAATGTCATCGGTGGTGATCTCGCGACCGTTGGCGGCAAGTTCACGGGCCTTGGCTCGAATGCGCTCAACAAGATCCTTGTGGTTCTTCTCTTGCTCACCGACGATATGTTCGTCGTAGATACTGTCCACGTCATCGATCTCCTGCGGGACTGATTCCAACCGATCCAAATGCCGTTCGCGCCAACCCGCGAACACGACCGCGACCGCAAATCCCGCACCAAGTGCCACGCAGGCTGCGATATACTCTGGCGTCATGATTGCTCCTAACCGTGACATGTGACGTAGCGGCCAACGATTGCTGCACGTGGGTCGTTGTCGCGAACAAGACGTTCGTACCATTCGTCGAGAAACATGTTGCGCTTGTCCTCATTGCAGCGTCGACATGCACGAACGTAATTGTGGGTACCGTTCTCTCCTCCGCGACTACGCGGCACGATGTGATCCCGCGTAGGGCTAAGCCGTGGGTGCCCATAATCCATTGGGATGTGACAGTACGCACAGGGCTTACCTTGATACCGTTTGAGACTTGGTTTCGGTGCTCCAGAGCCTTGAGCTGCAAGGGTGGGGCCGTACTTACAGAACGCAACGCAATCGCACTTGGGGAACACGTGGCACACCATGGGCGCCTCGTTATCGCTGGATACCATCGTCCTTTACGATCGTCTCGATGTCTGCGTGGGCGCGCTTAGGGTCTCCTGTTCCGCGCTTGGTAACATCGGCGAGATAGCACTGAGCATCGCAGTATTCGCCGCCGATTCCGAGAGCGGAATGGACAACGATTTTGGCTTCCCCCAACTTCTTCCCGCACGTGGTGCAGATGTGTTTCATGTCTAAGGCCCCCACGCAATTGTAGGCGCACCATCGTGTTTCCAGTCCCAGATAAACCACGCATGATTAAAACTCGGGCTTTTGCCCTTCTCTCCGGGCGCTGGCTGGAACCACATGATGCGTTTGGTCAGGACCAGCTTTTTCGAGAACGCAGGGCAGTCGCGGAAAAGATGCGCACGCCCCTTCGCGTGATCGAAATCCGTTCTGAGGAGCATTGCCACAACGCCACCAACAAGTTCCATGAGCCGTAGTGCGTGCTCGCAGAACTCGGTCGCGAGCGTGTACGGTGGGTTGGTGATGATAGCATCGGCATTGTCCATAAGACCCAACCTCAGGAAGTCGTGTCCTGTCGTGATGTCGGTTCCGATTACATGGAACTTACTCGCAAGAACGGCACCCATCATGTTCGTGCCCAATGCAGGTTCCCATACAGTGGACAACCGTTCAGGGAGATGCGGCAACACAACCTCGGTTACCCATGTGGGTGTCTCGTAAAGATCGTGATCTTTTCTGGCGTAACCACTCTCCCTTTGGCTCATGCCGAGATCTCCATCACAGGCACCCTGGCCGCACGGGCCTGCTCGCTTTTGATGAAACGGCCATTTGGCATACGTAGAGCGGTTCCATGCAACAGCCGATCTCTCTGATTCTCAGCAGGCGTTGCCCAGCGCAAATTCGCCAACATGTTATTGCTCGGGTTGCCGTCATTATGAGCGACTTGGTGTCGTTCGCTTGGTGGCGCCCCAAGAAAGGCAAGCGCAACTAGCCTATGCACCGAGCGCCGACGTTGTTTTCCATCTATTGGCAATGTCACATGGACATATCCGTCGCGGTCTATCCACACCGCATAGATATTGTAGTTTGGCGTAAGTTTTTTCACTCTTCCCTTAGAAGAAATGGCCACACCAGCGATGGCCGATGCTTTCCGCCAGATCTCGTCAGGAGTATCGAATTCAGAAGGGTCCACGGGTAGATATTCACTTCTGCACCAATTAAACGTGGTGACAGCCCGCTTAATTGCGATCAGTGATCGCCCTGTAACTTCCGCGATCTCTGCGCGGGCTGCGCCTGCAGCGTACATGGTGCGCGCCTTCTCTAATTCGGCATCACTCCAGCGACGGGCGCTTTTCAAAAGCATTGAAGGCCGCGTGATGGCATGCGTCTGTCGGCAATTTGATATGGAGCCCTTGGTTCGGCCCAAGACTGCGGCGATCTCTTCATCATCAAGTGCTTCTACGCAATACATTCGCTGAACAGCCGAAATTTCTTTCTGAGTCCAAGGCCACTTCGCCATCACCCAATCTCCATCACCGGAACATTAGCTCTATTGGCTTTAGAGATCATATCGGCAGTGCCGTGACCAGAGCCGTCCTTGAATGCCACCACACCATCTGGCTTCAGCAGGAGCATCCAACTGTTGCGTATTGGGCCTGCAGGATTGCCGAAGTAGTCCCACAATGCTTCGACCTCTGCGCACGGCAGCCCTCGGCTCGCGGCCCACTCTCCGGCGAGCTTGTCAGCGCCAGAAGCACCGCCGTGGATCACAAAGATATCTCCACGCTCAGATACGACGCGATCCAGAACCCGAGCCATGAGTGCTCGATCCTCGAACTTCCGGCCACCACAGACGATGATCAGCTTCAAGCCACACCGTCCATGAGGTCCAGAAGGGAGCCACGATCGTCATCTAGGCGAGTTTGGGCCATAGCCACGTAGTTTGGGTTTAGTTCGATACCTATTGCGTTTCGTTGCAGACGATCCGCAACAAGCCCCGTAGTGCCGGACCCAAAGAATGGATCTAACACCGTACACGGCACCACTCCCGCGTTACACGCGCACGTCGGCTTCCAGCCGATGGTCTTGGTAACTGACAGTGGACCATTGCGGACGTCGTGATTTTCTCGCACTTGAGATGACGCGTGCCCTTTGCCGCCGATCTTCGTACCTGCGGTGGCAGCGTTGGAGCAATTGATCGATGCTTTCTCCGTCACGCGCTTCCAAGGTGCACCACACGCCGCGCAACACCCGTGTTGGCTCGTACCGGCCTTGATGCAGAGCGTGGGTATCTCCGGCGGGAAGACCGCGAAGTGCGCGCCGGGGAAAGGAGCGGTATTGATCTCCCAGACAGAGCGCTTATTGCGCGTGCCGCCGATGTCGGACCAACCCTTTGATTGCCCTCTGCCGCCCTTGGTGATCTGCTCTGGGCGTGCATATCCATTGCCACTTGCATGGTCACAGACGGCTGGCTCTTTGATCGCTTCGTAATCGTAGAAGTAGCGCTCCGACTTCGTGAGCAAAAAAATGTACTCGTGCGCTCTGGTGGGGCGGTCCATGATGCTTTCGGGCATCGCATTGGCTTTCGACCAGATGATATCGCTGCGCAGGTACCAGCCGTCTGCCTGAAGGGCCAGCGCCACGCGCCAAGGGACACCAATCAGGTCTTTGGGCTTGAGGCCCGGTATGACATTACGCCTGCGTCGAACCGCCCACGACGGTACAACGCCATCATCTGTCACTGTTTGCTTCCCCGTGTTCACACCGCCGCCGCCCCACTTGTTGGTATTGCAATAACTATCACCCAGATTCAGCCACAGCGTTCCATCCTTACGCAGTACGCGCCGGACTTCGCGGAAGACATCCACGAGGCGTGTAACGAACTCGTCCGGTGTGGACTCAAGACCAATCTGGCTATCAATCTTCACCGCGCCACATGGACAACGACCCAACATGATCTCAGCATCTTCTTTCGAAGGCTTACCATTGCGTGCAGATGATCCTGGGTTCTTTGGGTCGCTCGTCATAGCCTTTGGCAAATGGGCGCACTGCGCATCCCCCCCCTCCCATCGGCCTGTTTGGTAATCACGCAGCCCAAAATATGGCGGCGACGTTACGCACGTGTGTACACTTTCATCGGGCAATTGGCGTAACCCTTCAATCACGTCGGCGTGGATGATGCGCACACTCACGCTGCTGGCCTCGCCGCAAGCCCGAGAAGCTCTAACTCTCGATCACTGAGTGTCGCGGTGGCGTTGTTGTACTCCTGCTCAGCGTAGTGATACGCGCGACGCGCCCGAACCAAGGCCGACGCGTGGGCCTTCATCTCCTCTGGATCGCCTTTTGGCGTCATACCTTCGAGATACTCAATCGAAGCCAGAAGATCAGCTCTATGCTGGGCAACACGTAGGATGTGGTCGTGCATGGTTACTCCGGACGCGTCAGATGCTTCACGGCCCACATGCAGGCGTCTTCAAGATGAGTCTGCGCGAGGCTTCCTTCTCGGCTCGGTCCAAGCGCATCGACTCTGGCCCATAGATCTTCAAAGGCCAGCTTGAGTTCACCCATGGTCTGTTTCTCGGCGTCAGAAAGAACTCGGTACCGTACCCGCATGGGATCACCCGGCAGCACAGGCCTTTGCGGTGGATTGTTGTCGACGCGGGCGTCATCGGTGCTGTTGATGTTGGTCATGGTGCCTCTCAGAGAACGGGATAGCCAAGCACTTCGGAAACTTCTTCGTGCGTAAGGTTGCGGTCGTCCGGTGTGTCGACGGCATCGCAGAGTTTTGTGCAAGCGCGGCAGAGCACGAAATCGCCTTGTACTGATGTGGAACCAGCCCCCTCCTCAGCGGATTTGTTCCCGTTGATCACCGCCTCCTTGGCGAGATCGTTGAGATCCATACCGTCACTCAGATCCCCAGGATCAAGAAAAACCTCGAAGGTCTTGCCGCATCCCTCACACTCTACCGCAGCCTTGGCCCACTTCAGCGTTAGCATGCACGCCTCCTGCAAAGTATTGGTCCTGGAACCCCAGTTCACGTCTGGCATCTTATGGGACGGCGTCTCGCATCAAAGGAGGCACGGCGCGCCAGTGATCACCGCCCGGACCAATCTCACCTAACTCCATCCCGATAGCTATGGCGACCGAGATCTACGCTCGTCCACAAGAAAGCGCTAGCGGCCATCTCAAGCCGACTTGCCTTTCGTGAAGCTCTTCACCCAGCCCTTGAAGGCAGCATCCATGTCGTGGGCGCCGTTGCTGCCGGGCCAGTCCAGGAACTTCCTCAGCAACATCTGACGGTCCCACCCAGGAGCCAGCTTCCGAACTGCGTCGAGCGCCTGTTCGCTGACGTATCGAGACGGCGAAGCCGCCTTGTTTTTCTTCCGATCAATTCCGCGATCTATAGATCGATCTATCTGATCTGGATTCTGATCTGATCTGATGAATTTGACGACCTTTGATTCTATTGGGTTTTTAGAAAAGATCTCCAGAACTTCTCCCGAACTTCGCCCGGACTTCTGCCCGATCTTCGCCCGATGTTTGCCGATCTCGGCCTCCATACGAGAGTTTATCAACAGGTTGTCCCTAGGTTTCAGCTTGCGCTTTTCGACAAGAAAGTCGCGCAGGCGGCGTGCGGTTCTCACGTCACAGCGCATGGCGCTCGCGAGCCACTTTGGTTCATCAACCAAGCCACTCTTGGTCTCCCACATCATCTTCAAGCACTCGAAATAGAACCCACGCTGCTCAAGCGTAAAATTGACCGTGCCAGCGGTCCAATCCGATGTGTAGAATTGCATGAATGGGGTGCGCGCGGCCTTGCCATAGCCATCGTCTTCAGGCATGTCGTCGTTAGACATGGTCATTCTCTCATCTGGCTGGTGTCGAGGCCCTGGCAGGCCGCAACATTGAACGGCTCGGATGATTCCGGGCCGTTCTTGTTTCGAAGCACGTCACTTCAAGTGCTTGAAAGTCTTCTTCTTCCGGTCGAACACGAATGCCGCGTATCGTGGCTCAACGCGCTTGATCTGCACGAGACGGCTGTAGGTCATGGTCTGCGTGAGATATCCACGCTCGATCAAGCTGTGGATGAGCCTGTGGACGCCGCTCTTGCTCTTGATCTGGAGCTTATCACCGATCTGCTGGTAAGTGGGAGGGCGTAGGCCAGCGTCCGTATGGTCCTGGATATAGAGGATAACCTGACGCTGGCGGGGTGTGAGCATGCTTAGCCTTTGTTACCACCGAACAGTCGATACACGTTCTTGGGCGACTCCGGAGCAGGCGTTGGTTCCAACTCCGGAGTCGGAGCAGGAGGTGTCGTAGCAATCCCTTTCCTACGCAAGATCTCGGTCAGTCGCAAGATCGATGGCGGCTTGATGGTCCAGACGGTGGCGCGCCCTGTATCGCCACGAGGGATGGCCTTCCACGCGCAGGATGGCTTCAGAAGCAAGAGTTGCTTCTTCACGATACGATCCGCCCACGGGAGGCGGTTGTCGGCCCTAGAAAACGCCGCGTAGTATTGGTCCACCTGCTCGGACGAGAAGTCACCTGTGAGGCCATTGGCGGCCATCCAGGCAACGAACCGATAAGCTACGACACTCTCATCGTCTTTCTGGCGGATGTCACAGGGGCCTGTGGGCATGCCGATGGCAACCAAAAGAGCCTTGGCGTCGGGCGTCGTCTCTCGTGGGCTCGCAAGCACGCCGAGAGCGGCCACGGCTTTCGCTTGCAGATCCGGAAGCGCTTTAGCGTCCGGGACTGGTGTCAATACCCCTCCCGTGATGATCTCGGCGTCAATGATCTTGGCGTTCTCAGCCCGGCGCGTGGCTTTGCGATCCATGTTCTGGACGGTAGCCATCGACACGTAGGGACCGAGCCCGGCGCCCAACAGCAAGACCATAGCTCCCAACATATTGAGGAGACTCTGGGTGTCTTTCGGGGTCATGCCCAGGATTTTGGAGATGGTCGTGGCACCTGCGTCGCTGTCTCCGACGACGCCAGCATTGGCTGTGGCCACGGTTTCGGACTTAGCCTTAAGGTCATCAATCTTCGCAGTGATCTTGTCGGCGGCCATGGCGTTGGCAAGCTCCGCCGTCAGGTCTGAGTACGCGCTGCAGTATTTCCTCAAATTGCCAACAGGCTGCGTGCATTCGTTCGATTGAATCCATGCGGGTGAGATCTTGTGCTTCGAGATCTCGGCAAGCACCGTGGCGGTAGGGCGGTGCTGAGGGATAAAACCCAGCGTCTTGCGTGCCTCATCCAGATCTTTCCGCGCGTCTTTATAGCTCGTGCTCGCAACCTCGCGGCTGGAGGCCGCATCGTTACGACTACCCGCAAGATGCCCAATGGCTGACTGCGCCGAGAACGCGGTGAGCGCGACCCAAAGGATCAGCGAGAAGAATCCGCGAAACCATTCCTTGTTGCGGAACGCAGCGAAGAAAAAGAATGGGCACAGGGCCATGAGAACGTCGGCAGCAATTCCGGCGGACGCGTAGACGTAACCATCAAGTGGGGTCTTGCCGAGCCTGAACATGAACACGGCGTTGAGATAGGCGCTGACCATCAACATGAAGATCGACGCCACGACGCCAATAGAGGCCGTCGCGTACTTGGTCGAATTGTTGCTGAGATCGTGCACTGCGGTCTCCTTTGCTCGGCGACCCATGTCGCACGGGCGTGCGCCGACAGCGCACGAGACCGTATCCCGAATCTAGGAACGCATGTGACTTATCCTCTACGGCCTCGGCGTGCCGCCGACGCAACGATTGTTGCTGTTGCTGCCACCCCGCGCCGGGTCTGTCAACGCAATAGGTGCCGAGGCCACGAGAATTGCCTGTTGCGTTTGCGCTAGCGCTACGATTATGGTTACCGCGCGGCGGCGGGGGCCATCTGGTCAGCTTTTGCGGCGGCTCTCCAGATACGGGCGCGGTATTGAATGATGCCGCGCCCGTGCCTATTCCAGGATAGAGCCGCAGGAGTTCGTATGACAGACGCCGTCGCATATAGCGTATTGAAGCAGACCGAAGCTGCCCGCCTGATCATTGCCCAGTACGCCGACATCTTGGGCGATGATGATCAGGCCAGAGCCGACACGATCGAAGGCGAAACCTCCCTGGTTGAGGCTATCGGCAACGCCGTGGCCAGAATTGCCGAGATCGATGCCTTGGAAGCCGGCATCACTCAGATCATCCAGAACGCCCAGATCCGGCTCAAGCGATTGCAGGAACAGCGAGATCTTCTGCGTACCAGCATCGGAACTGCCCTTGAAGTTGCTGAATTGCCGAAGTTGGAAACCGCTTTGGGCACCGTGGCACTTAAGAAAGTGCCTCCCAAGGTGGAGATCATCGACGAACAAAAGATCCCGGATAGATTTTGGAAGCGGGCCGATCCGAGCCTGAACAAGAAGGCGATCGGGGATGCTCTGAAGGCTAAGGAAGACGTGCCAGGGGCCGTGATGGGCAACGGCGGCGTAACCGTTCAATTGACAATGCGGTAGGAGCAGAACATGAGCGCACTTGTGCAGGCCGGCCACTTCTCGGCACAGCAGTTGTCTTTGATCCGCAAGACGGCCGCCAAAGACGCCAACGATGTAGAATTCAATGCTTTCATTGAATTCTGCCGTGCGTCGCGGCTGAACCCAGCTAAACGCCAAGTGTATCTCTTCGTCTATTCGAAGAATAACCCAGCTAAGAGACAAGCTGTCATCGTCACTGCTATCGATGGACTTCGGGCGATTGCTGACCGAAGCGGGAACTACAGACCAGATCCGGAACCACCACGCATCACTTACGACGATCGACTAAAGGGGCCGCTCAATCCTCTTGGTATCGTCAAGGCCGTGGTGACGGTGTTCAAATGGTCCCATGGAGAGTGGTTCCCGGTTGCTGGCGAGGCACATTGGACAGAGTTCGCGCCCATCAAAGATATCTGGGCTGAAGATGAAACTGGCAAGCGCGTAAAGACCGGCAAACAAGAACTGGATGCGGCGAAGGAAGGTTGGGTGAGGATGGCCCATCTAATGATCTCGAAGGCAGCCGAAGCGCAGGCGCTACGAAAAGGTTGGCCCGAAGATCTTTCTGGAGTGTATGCCGAGGAAGAGGTCGACAAGATGAAGACTATTGACCTGTCGGCCACGGAAATCGCGAATGAGGCTGATCGTACCGAACGGCTTGAGCGGGTGGGCGGCATCAATACGATATTGATCGACTGGTGCAACGGCGAAGAGATCCAAGCCGTACCAGTGGGCAAGTTCTACGACGCAGCTATGGCGTACCTTGCGAGCTGCATGAAGCCGGGCGAAGAAGAATACTCCCAGGTCTTGCAATGGCGAGACAAGAACCGTGCGGGTCTTCAGCAGTTCTGGGGAATGGAAAAGGACGCGGCTCTGGAGCTTCGCAAGACGTTGGACGAGGTTGCAAAGAAAGCCTCAGGCCAGACCTAGGTTGCATGGCGTTCAGATGCCTGCTATAGGTGCGCGCCTAAGTAACTGTTGGAGTTGAGTTATGAAGAAGTCCCCCACCAATATGTCGACCATGAGCTACAAGCAGCTTCTTGGTCTACGTGATCAAGTCAGCAACCTGATCGAAGAGCGCCGGAATGAAGAGCGTGCGGCGTTGAAGGAAAAGCTGACCAAGATGGCGACCGATGCCGGTTTCCGGCTCGAAGCAATCCTGGAAAATCGTGCGAAACTCGGAAAGCGGACTTTTGGGTCGGTCCCGGTCAAGTATCGCGATCCCAGCAACGCGGAGAATACGTGGAGCGGTCGCGGCCACCCGGCGCGCTGGCTCCAGGCTTACCTGAAAGATGGTAAGAAGCTCGAAAGCTTCAAAGTCGACGCCTAACAACACGGCCACATCTTCTTCCGCAATAAATTAAAAGATGTGGCCATCTTCCTATCAAGGAGATGAATTTGCGCGGCAATCTACAAGATTATCTTGACGTGTTCATGGATGTCTCCGGTGCTAGGGAGGACTTAAAAAACCTTTGGAAGGAAGATCCAAAGATACTCGCAATGGATCTATGCGAAGAAATAAAAAAGATCCGGAGAATGGGACAAACGGAATGTGAGTTCTGCGGTGCGCGCTTTCCAGAAAAAGACAAGAAGAAAGATAAGAGACAACTCAGAAGGTTCTGCAACCCAAAGTGTGCCAGACTTTATGTTGTTGGACCTCGGTCAGATCGGTTTTGGAAATTTGTGGATAAAACATCTAGTTCTGGTCCAGATGGAGAGTGTTGGGTGTGGATAGGACTAAAAGATAGAAAAGGCTACGGTCTCTTCACGATAAATTATAAATCGGTGTTCAGCCACAGAGTATCTTATGCAGATAACATCGGCCCCATCCCAACAGGGATGCTTGTTTGTCATAAGTGTGACAATCCTGGATGTGTGAGGCCTGACCATTTGTTCATAGGTACTGATGCCGACAATATGTCCGATAAAACACTAAAAGGTAGGCAGGCAAAAGGAATCGCCGCCGGATCTTCGAAATTGAACGATGATAAGATCAGAGATATTCTCGTATCGAAAAATGACGCAGAGACGATTGCGAAACAATACTCAGTATCGGCCACAACGATAAGAATGATAAAACGCAGAAAAACATGGAAGCATGTAGATGTTTGACAACCAACGGCCCGGTAGAGATTTACTCCAACCGGGCCGTATTTGTGCGGGGGATCCAAACGAGAGACGCGATACAGGTAACGCGGATTGCACGGTGCATATATAGTCGATGCTTTGTGGCAACACAATGACTATTTCTTCTTGGGCTCGACCTTCTTGGTATCCATAAGCTTCAGGATGGGTCCGACCTGAGACGGTTCCTGCCGTCCCTGTTCCCACTGTTCATAGGTTCGGTGCGGCACGTCCAGCCACTGCGCGGCTTGGGGCTGCGTCATCTTGTGTTGCATTCGCCACTTCTTGAGCTTTGCACTGAAATCCATAGTCCCTCGCTCAGGATGCGATCTTGAGATGCTCATGCCCCAGATGATCCTGATGGTGCTGAGCGAACTCTGGAGTAGGCGCCCCGTTGTCGTACTGACCGATGATCCCTGTCTTATGGCGAACTTCTGCCCAACCGCTCAAACGACTTTGGGTCTGAGCAAAAGACATGGCGTCGTGGAGTGACGAGAAACGTCCGACCTCTCCGCGGTTGTACGTAACGGTAAAAAAGCATTTCTTCAATCCGCGCATGTGCGTCTCCTGCGTGCGTGTGAACACGTAGATACGTGTGTGCGCGTGCAGTGTCAACAGGCCACGGCTGCGAAACTTTCAAAGAGGCCCATTGATTTCCTGCGGGCTGTTGATATCCATTCTGGGCGTGCTGGAGTATGCCCCTGAGCCCAAAGATGGCCGATGCCATAGACCTTCTCCGGCGCTTCTACGGAAGCCCTGATGATCTCAACAACCCGACGGTGCGCCCGCGCCCAGAGGATGTGAACATGTGGGCGGCAGAGCCGCGTGCACCACGGTCTGAGCTTCGCAATACGCCACGTCCAGATGACCGGTTCCTGTCTCAAGCGCGCGAGTATATCGGAGCAGATGCAGCAGCTAAGGGCGCCTACGGTCTTGGCAATACCGTCGGTCATACCTACTCAGACCTCTGGAATGGACGTTATTCAGACGCTACATTGAATGCGCTGGAGGCGATTGCAGCCATGGCGCCGATCCCGGGCGTCAAGGGAAAGGGCAAAGGGCATGAACCCGGTCAAAGAATTGGCGAGCGTTCTGGCGCAGGAGGCGCAGGAAAACGTCAACAGCCAAGCCTTCCGCTCTGGCCATTGGGACGAGCCGAACGTGGTGGCGCACATGCGCACCAGCATGCAGCCCGATGAAACGGGGCGCCCGACGTTCCTGATCGACGAGCTGCAATCCGACTGGGGACAGAAGCTGCGTGAAGAAGGTGCGCGAGATCCACAGAAAATGGACCATCTTCAGCGTGTGTTCCATGAACGTGGTAATGCGCACGATGCAGCAGCCGACAATGCAATAAACTTCATCAACCAACACAAAGCTGAGCTGGACAAGGTACGGAACAAGTCTCAATTCGGGACGCCATATGATCTCATGGCCCTGGCCGATCGCGGAAGTACAGCCGACATCCAAGCTGAAGCTCGTGCGATCCTAGAGAAGTTCAACAACACAGAGAGAGCGTTGAAGCTTGCGGATGCTGAAAGGCGCACTGCGGAGGCGGCTGCTCCTGGCCATCCTCTCGTCAACACCACTGACCAGTGGACGACCACAGCTATCCGTCGCCTGCTCCAACAGGCCGCAGAGGCCGACGCCGCGGGTATCGCATTGACGCCTGGGAAAGTGCAGGCGGAGCGGTTCGGATTGGAACAGCACATCTCCGAACTGTATGCTTGGCCCGAGGGCGAAGGTCTTGTGGGACTTAGCGCATATGATCATGCGGGCCGAGCCGTCCTGGACCAAGAGATCATCCGGGCCGACAAGCTCGACGAATACGTTGGTCGCGAAATGGCGCAGCGAATTCGCAACGGCGAGGGCGTCGTGCCGAGCGAGCCAGCGCATGCGGGCGACGGCTCGACTCGGATGTTCTCAGGCCTTGACCTCAAGGTCGGCGGCTCCGGCATGCGCTACAGCTATGATCAAATGTATCCGAAGAAAATCGCGAAGGAGCTAAAGAAGCTCGATCCGGAACATCCAGGCGTCACGCAGAGACATCTTGTACCATCAGAGGAGGTCGATGAATTTTCCCGGCAAGCCTTCGCTGAGATGGCGAGGGAAAGGAGGGGGAACGCCTGGAAGGAAGGTACGCCATATGATAACCCATTCCATTACTTCGAGCTGACGCCGCGGGTCAAAGAAGAGATCCGCAAGGGGCTGCCGTTGTTCGAGGCAGGGTTGCCGATCGCCGACCTGCTGCGCGCCTACTACGGTGACGAAAAAGACTAGGGCGCTTCGGCGCCCTAATTGATCTCTTCGGGGCCATCCATCTCGGAGAGCCAATCTATACACACCTCGCAATCGTTCTTGCCGCACCTCTCCATGTCGGAAAGCCAGAAACGCAACTCAGCAAGCGTGGGAGGAAGAAGGTTGACGCAGTGCGTGGTGTTTGACGGAAACCAGTGGCCCGGTTTCGCGTAGAGCATCGCGCTCCCACCCTCTAAATCCAACTCGCAGCCAGATGACGCGCTAAGTCGCGCCATCAGTCTCTGCTGTTTTGGCTGTCTTGCCACCATTCTGTGTTCTCCCATTGATCCTTGAAATCTTCCCAAGATTTCGCTGCTGCCCCAAGACGTTTGATTTCCTTAAGGCTCATACCGAATCCGCAATGAGTGCGGACAGCTATGGCAAACCCGAGAGAACCCGGCGTGAACTCGGCGTAGATCTGAGAAAGTGTCATCCTTGTCTCCTCAATCAGGTTGATTTCGCGCTCAACTCACGATGCTTCGGTCATGTTGGCGAGCCGCGCCAATTCTTCGGCATCCTTGCGGATCATCAGCAAGGCGGTCAGATCATTTCGAAGCCCACTGATGATCGTAACGCCCGGCATATTGTCCGGGTCTGCGTCTGCGGCAGCTTCAACAGCGCGCTTCAGGCGGCCTTCGTAGTTGGCAATCGCCGCGTTGATCTCTTTGAGCGTCATCTGTTGCCTCCTTAATGTTTGTGCCATTTGTCACCATGCTGATGCCAGCCTTGCGCAACCGCGGTCTTGTCAACCGAGCGGCCGGCCATATGCTCGGCCAATGTGATCTTGGCTTTCGCAAGCGCGGAGCCCTGGACCAGAAGCCGCCGATACGCGCAATTATCCGAGATTCCATCACGCTCCTGATCGGTGAAGCCCTCAAAGGCAACCGCGCCTTGGGGGCCAATCTTGACCTTGATGCGGTTGGCCGCAAGGCCCTGGGAAAGACGCTCAACTGCGCGCCGAACCTCGTCGGCGCGCTGGCTGATGGTCTGTCCCTGCTTCAGTCTGAGATCGCATACCATGGTTGTCTCCTTACAGGTCGATCTGCGGAATATAGGTCGGGCGCGTCGGGATAGGATCGGTGACCCCAGGCTCAAAGCCCTCTTCACGATGCGGCTCCAGATCCACAGCGCGAGACTCGGCCACCGGGGCCGCAATCTCTGTACCGCCATCGAGATCTAGGAACGCCGTGCGCGAGCGCTGAACCGCCTCGATCGCGATCAGGTCGATTTCCTTGGCGCCGATCTCGCTGGCCTTCACGATCTTCTTGGCAGCCTCGCGTGCCGCCGTGATGGCGACGTTCACGCGCTCTTGCGCCTGTGGCGAGAGAATGCGGCCAACGTCGCGTGCCCGGTTGGCAGCTTCACGCACGGTCTTGACGTCAAGATTGCGCAGGCCCCGTTCGATGGTCTCCAGAAGGCCAGAGATCTCGCTGTTGAGCGCGCGGACCGCTTCCACATCATCAGCCGCGATCTTTCCGGCGATGATGTGCACGTGGATGCGGGTCAGACGAGCCTTGGCGTTGAACTCGTCAGCTAGCTGTCGAGCCTCCTCAACCTTGGCGGCCAGGATTGGGGCGTTGGCCTCCGGGCACAGCAAGCCGAAGGCTGACTGTGCACATACAGCCGTGATGGTGTTGCGGCACTTGGCGCGAACCTTGATGGCCTCGTCATGCTCTTTGCGATCAGAGATCACACGCTCGGTCTCCCAGCGACCGATCAGAGACCCTTCCTCGGTCTCTTGGTCGGCCTGGGTGATCACCTTGAAATACTTTACGTTCCCGATCACGCTCGTTTTGAGCGAGACGAGAAGGCCAGGACGGAGAGTGGAAGCTTTGAAGGTCATCGGAAACTCCTGCGGTGTTGGTTACGTGATGCCCTCTTGTACGCGTGTACACGTAGAACGTCAATAGGGTATTTGCGACTTTTCTTGATGGTTGCAGACACGCCCATGGCAACGACGCAGGGAGGGCTTGTCCCAGCCACCGGTCTCGCGCTGGGCGTCTCGGCAAGCCTTTGGAAGATGGTCGAAAATGGCGTATACGCGGCTGTAGACGCGCTTGGTGGTGTCAAGCTGGGATAGCCGGCGTGCGGTGATCGGGGTCATAGGAGGCTCCTGCAGAAGGGTGACTGGGGCATTCGCGCCCCAGGGTTGTCTTAGAGATCGAGGGCGCGGACAGTGCGCTCTTCGGTCTTGGCTTCGGGTAGGCTTGCCGGTCTTGCGCGGTTGGTTGCCCACTCCCGCAATTTGGCAATTTTCTCAGCCGCCGTCTTGGACAGCGGCACTACCTTCTTCGCGGCCTCGATCAGATCGTTGGTCGCGATCTCACGCTCGCCATCGGCGAAGGCCGTGAACAGAGCCTCCGGGACGATCGCAGCGATCTCGGAGCCGGTGAAGCCTTCCGTGATCTTGGCGATGGCGTCGAAGGAGATGTCTGCCTTTGGGCGCTTGTGATACACGAGCGCCGTCTGCAAGATCTCTTTGCGTTCCGCGGACGTCGGAAGGTCCAACCAGAAAATGGTATCGAACCTGCCGGAACGCAGCAGTTCCGGCGGCAAGCCAGAAACGTCATTGGCTGTGGCGATCACAAAAGCCTCGCCTTGGCGTTCCTGCATCCAGGACAGAATGCCGCCCAGCGCATCCGAGGATACGCCGCCATCAGCGGCGCCCTGCGTCGCGCCGGCCAGCGCCTTCTCGATCTCGTCGAACCACACAACACAACGGCCGATGGTCTCGATCACGCGGAAAGCCTTGCGCAAGTTGGCCTCGGACTCGCCGACGAACTTCGACTTCAGAGCACCGAGATCGATGCGCAGAAGCGGCACGCCCCAAGCGGTCGCGATCGCCTTAGCAGTCAGCGACTTTCCGGTGCCCGGGATGCCGACCAGCAATGCACCCTTCGGCGCGGGCAGACCGTAGGCGCGAGCCTTCGGGCTATAGGCGAGCTTGCGCTGCTGCAGCCATTCCTTCAAATAGGCCAGACCGCCGACAGCATCGAGACCGCCTTCAAGCGGATCGTACCACTCCAGAACCCGCTCCCGCGTGATGACGCGCTTCTTCTCGCGCGCCACTGTCGTGGGATCGATCTTCTTAAGCTGCACGAGCGAGCGCGCATAGCAGGCGGCAGCCTCTTCACCAGACAGCCCAACCGCTGCGTCAATGGCTGCGTCACGCACACCATTGGGAGCTGCCGCCTCCCGAAGATCATCGGGAAGCGCCGCAATGGCTGCATCCAAGATGCTGGCGATCTCCGGACGATCTGGGAGCGGCCATTCGATCACCGTGGCATGGCCGGCAAGATCAGCAGGCACCTCGGCCACAGGCGTCAGGATGATGATCGCTTGCGCATTGTCCCGGGGAGTGCCCGGGAGCACGCGGGCGAGATTGCGGAGTTGCCGCAATTGTACCGAACCTGTGGGAGGGGCAAGCCAGACAGGAAGATCGCGCAGAATCCATACGCTGCGGTCGCCACTCACGTTGTTGACCCGGCCACGAATGGTATTCAAAACCTCTCCGGGATCATTAAGACCACGGAAAGTCGCATCAGAAACGCCAATTGGCGTGGTAACACCCTGGACAACGTCCCACAGGCGCGGTGTATAAGCAGCCGCAGCCGCGGCCTCGATCAGGTAGCGCTCGACGCGAGCCTCTTCCCGAGTTACCACCCAAAGGAGTGGGTTCCTGGCGCGCAGCAGCGCGACGATGTCGGCGGCGACGGCTGCTTGTTTGGTGGTGATAGTCATAGGTGCCTCCTGCTGTGTTGAGCTGCGATGACTTCATATACGCGTGTGCACGTAGCGCGTCAAGGGGAATACGATATCTTTTTTGCTTGTGGAAAATTCGGAAACATCAAAATCAAGCTTGACGAGCCGGTATCGGCGTCTTAGGTAAGACGCGTCTGGCGGCGAAGAGCGCGGTTCCTTCTCTTGAAAAGAAGTGGCCTCGGCCACAACCGGGTTCGTTTGATCCCCAGGCGCTGAATTTGGTAGGAGGCGCGACGGCGTAGGGTGACGGGTACTTCTTGCAAACAGAGCGGGCTTCGGCCCATACTCCGTTCCCGCCTGATCCTCGCGCCTCCGATCAAATCCGTGCAGCGGCGTAGACGATGGCTACTTCATAATCTGTGGGTCGTTGGTTCGAGTCCAACCGTGCATCGCAAGGTGCACGTAGCTCAGTTGGTAGAGCAATAGAACGCCGCAAGGCGGTACCATTTTCGCTCGATCCCTGCACGGTTCATTACAATTGCGTGACGGCGTAAACGACAAATACATCTTGGATGTAGCTCAGCGGTAGAGCGTCGGATGGTCAATCCGAAGGCGTTGGTTCGATCCCAACCTCCCAAACCCAGATTGTCGTTGCCTGATCCTCACGCAATTGTAATGAACCAGCGCCTGATCCGCCTCAACGTAACTAAGCAGGAGGACCACCATGGCGCGTTCCAATGCTAAGCCGAAGGCCCCAACCGTGCTCACGCACGAAGGCGCACCGGCCGTTTCCAATCTCAAGCCGATGCAGCAGCTCCGGCGCAGTCTGCTGGCATGCCTTCTCTTCGAAGACCAGTTCTACGAAGATGGTGTCTCTATTGCGGATCGTATTCGCAAGGAGGCCGAAGCCTGCAAGCCCGAAGACATCGCGGCTCTCGCGATCGAGGCTCGCAGCCAACACAATCTGCGCCATGCGCCTCTTCTGCTGCTCGAAGTGCTCACGCGCACTGGAGCCGGTAAGCCTGGGCTTGTGGCGTCCACGATCGAGCAGACCATTCAACGCGCGGATGAGTTGGCTGAGTTCGTCGCCATCTATATGGGCGACAAGCGTAAGCCGCTTTCTGGCCAAGCCAAGAAGGGGTTGGCTCGCGCGTTCCTGAAGTTCGACGGAGAGGCCCTGGCTAAGTATAATCGCGACGGCAAGTACAAGCTGCGCGACGTTCTATTCTTATGCCATGCCAAACCCGACACCGAGGAGCGCAAGGCTGCTTGGCAAGCCTTGATCGACGGAACCTTGAAGTCTGCAGACACCTGGGAGGTTGCACTCTCTGGTGGTGCAGACAAGAAGGAGACGTTCGAGCGTCTTCTGCGCGAAGAGAAGCTGGGATACCTCGCGTTGCTGCGTAATTTGCGCAACATGGAACAGTCTGGTGTTGACCGCGATCTAATCCGGTCGGCGCTGGAGGCCCGGCGCGGTGCGCGGCGGGTTCTTCCCTTCCGTTATGTCGCGGCGGCGCGTGCAGCCCCGAGCCTGGAGCCTGCGATCGACAAGGCGCTCTGTGCAGCAATTGCCGAGTTGCCCCCTCTCAAGGGGCATACGGCGGTGCTCGTGGACGTCTCTGGATCTATGGACACCAAACTCAGTGGTAAGTCCGACATGCTGCGTATCGATGCCGCGGCAGCTCTGGCATCTGTGATCAATGCGGAAGATCTGACGGTGGCGAGCTTCTCGCAATCTCTGGCAATCCTGCCGCCTCGACGCGGCATGGCCGGCGTGGACTCCATCATCAAGAGCCAACCGCATGGTGGCACTTATCTGGGCGCGTCTCTCCAGGAACTGGAACGACGCGCCACCGCAGATGGTCGTCCGTTCGACCGACTGATCGTCATCACGGATGAGCAAAGCCACGATCGTGTTCAGGCCCCGCAAACGAAGAAGGCCTATATGATCAACGTGGCTTCCTATCAGAACGGAGTCGGCTACCGGAATGGATGGGTTCATATTGATGGCTTCTCGGAGAGCGTAATCCGGTATATTCACGAGCTTGAGAAGACAGAAGAGTGACAGGCCGCGCAGCGGCGTACATGATGGATACTTCTCTTGGTGCACTGTCTTCGGACAGGCCGGTTCGAACCCGGCAAAGGCCATTGTGGAATGATCCCTGCGCGACCTATTCCCGGATCCTCTAAGGGTAAGAGACCCGGCTGTTAACCGGTCAATCTTGGTTCGAATCCAAGTCTGGGAGCCATCGAGACCGTCTTCTAAAGGTCAGGATGCGAGCCTTTCAAGTTCGCGATGTCGGGTTCAAGTCCCACCGGTCTCACCACAATGCCGCTCGGCCGCTTCGTTCAAAGGTAGGACCCTGCACTTTGACTGCAGAGATGGCCCGTTCAACTCGGCCAGCGGCTGCCAACACGTAGGAGTGTGTCTTGAAGTTGAAGTGTCAGTGCTGTGGGTTCGAGCAAGAGTTCGCCAACGCTGAAGAGGCGTTCCAGGCCGGGTGGGATGCGCCACCTCCGTTCTCGTATGTTGCGTGCTCTATCTGTCCCGGCGTTTGCGTCGTGATGGGTGCCGGCCACACAAAGGCGCATGCGTGTTGGGCGCAGGAAGGCCGCCCCGCGGAATTTACGCTGGAGAAGTGTGCTACCGATGACGACTTTGACGATCCAGGTCGCATAGAAAAGGCTAAGACCTCTATGGGCGTCCTGGATCGGATCTTCTCTAAGTTCGCGGAGCGTCGCGACAATCAAAAGCCGAACTGATCATGCGAATCTGGTTGCTCTCTGATCTGCACATCGATGTGGCCCATAACGAATATCCATTTCGGACGCCTGATCCCAGGCCTGAGCACGACGTGGTCGTGATCGCTGGAGATCTACGCGAGAACATGGTGAAAAGTGTTCGTTGGATCGCGAACTCGAACTTCAAGAAGCCTGTCATCTACGTCGCTGGCAATCACGAGTTCTACGGCCGCATGATCGATACAGAAATCCGGAAAGCCAAAGAGGAAGCCAGCAAACATTCGAACATCCACGTGTTGGAGAACGATACCATCACCATAGATGGTGTTCGTTTCATTGGGTGTACGTTGTGGACAGACTTCCGCCTCATGCGCTCAGACAATCAGCGTTGGGCCATGGATTGGGCCGAGCAGGCCATGAATGACTATCGTCGAACACGCGTTGCTGCACGTCAGTACAGCCGGATGCGTGCTCGTGATACGCTCGCCATGCACGAGGCCAGTGTGGAGTATCTGCGCGTGCAACTCACTGAAATTCCGTTCGCGGGGCCGAAGGTCGTGGTAACCCATCATGCCCCATCTATCCGAAGCCTGGACCCAGGATTCCATGGCGACTTGCTCAATGCCGCCTACGCCAGTCATCTCGATGATCTGGTAGATCGGGCGACGTTATGGTGTCATGGCCACACGCACCATAACGTAGACTACAAACGTGGTGATGGCCGTGTGGTGACCAATCAACGTGGATACAATGATGGCCAAGACAACAACTTTGACCCATCTTTTGTCGTAGAGGTGAACGAGTGGAAACCGTGACTGTGAAGAGCCTGACCGAGATGCGAGCTGCTTTCGAGCAAGCTTCTAAGAAAGGGCTCAAATGGGCCGCTGTGTCGAATGCCGGCTGTCCTGCGGGCGTTTGGCGCCTCACGTTCATACCGGAGCCCGCGTCTCCGACGCTGGCTTAGCTCAAGGGTTAGAGCGCCGGGTTGTGGCCCCGGAGACGGTCGTTCAACTCGACCAGCCAGTACCATGGACCCATAGCTCAACGGTCAGAGTGTTCGACTTTTAATCGAAAGATCTGAGTTCGATTCTCAGTGGGTCTGCCACTTGACTTCTCCGATAGTGCATGCCATCTGAAGGTTATGGATCGATTGCCCCTCATATCTCGACTCTCATCGCGCTCGCGATATTTACGCTGAGCACCTGCGCCCGCGCGCACTCTTCACATCTAACAACATCTCTGGAGCGTCCGGCTGAATGGTCGGCGACTGGTCCTGAAAACCAGCGATACCGCAAGGTATGGGGTTCGATTCCTCGGCGCTCCGCCATCACGCCTGCTTAGCCCACGTTGGTAGAGGCACGACCGTTAAACCGTCGAAAGGGCCGGTTCGACACCGGCAGCAGGCACGGGAAGAGTTCCCCTCAGCGGTCTGTAAAACCGCCGGCTTTGAAAGAGAGGGGTGGCCGCCGAGAGGATCGTAACCTCCTCAACCCACCAATTGGCCTGTAGCTCAATGGTCGAGCGAGCGCCTTATAAGCGCTAGATCCGCGTTCAACTCGCGGCAGGCTAACATCCTTGTTGACTCCATCCCGATATCGTGAGATGCACAGACATGGATCGAACGGCGACATTCCCACGACCGAGACGCTGGCGGCGCTTTACCCGCTAAGCCATTCGCCTGTGCGCGCTGCGCACGATCCTCTTCCCATATGCCGAGATAGCTCAGATGGTAGAGCGGTACGTTGAAGGCGTACGCGTCGGTGGTTCGAATCCATCTCTCGGCGCCAATCGCCCCTGTAGTTCAATGGCAGAATACCGCTTTTGTAATGCGGAGACGCCGGTTCAATTCCAGGCCTGGGGCTCCATCAATGCGCGCGTAGTTCAGTGGATCAGAACGCCAGATTACGAATCTGGAGGTCGCACGTTCAAGTCGTGCCGCGCGCTCCATGCCAGTGTCGTCTAGTGGCAAGATGTCGGATTCCAACCCCGAAGATGAGCGTTCGATTCGTTCCACTGGTGCCAATACAGGGTGTAGCTCAACTGGATAGAGCGCCGCGTTTGGGACGCGGAGGCTGCAGGTTTGAATCCTGCCATCCTGACCACAATATCAGATGGATTTCTTCTTCTTTGCCATTATTTTATAATATTGTCGTTGAGTGGCACTCGCCATGCGACATAGATGGCACCGACATCCATGGTCGTATGACCTGCGCGTACCATGCATCGGCGATCCTAGAAGTATTCTGTGTCGAATTACGTGACATTCTCTGCAAACAATATCACATTTTGCCAGTTCGACATCTCTACGCTCCTTTCGCCAAGAAAACACGGAGTGTGTGACCTTCTGCGTTGGATCTCGATGATGTATCTCAAGTTCAGCTTCGGTTCCGCAGTCCATGCAGCACTTCCCGTCTAAGAACTCTCGGCGTCGTTTTGCCATCCAGAGGCGCTGATACTCCCTTTGCTCTTTCACGGTAGCCATAGGCATCAAGCACCTCCAGCTCAGCGATTCTCATGAAGGAACACGGTAGTACATTATGAACCATGGTCTACAAATGTGTAGACCATACTTGCACACCTAGCTCAGTGGATAGAGCGCTGGCCTCCGACGCCAGAGGTCACTGGTTCAAATCCAGTGGTGTGCTCCAGCGCTCTTAGCTCAACTGGACAGAGCCTTCGGCTTCTACCCGAGTGGTGCAGGTTCGAGTCCTGCAGAGCGCGCCAACATCAAAGGCCCGGGATAACCCGGGCCTTCTGTTACCACCAATATTGCCATGGTCGGTACGGGATAGGCCACGCCAGATCGTCTGGATCAACCTTCCCGAGTAGAACGGCGCGTTCCATACGCTTGGTGCGAACCCGATGGGGTCGGACGTGAAATACCCGATCCCACCATGCGGGGTTGCCGTTCATCATCGACAGATACGACTTACCTTTTGGGTGTATCCATCTTTGACGCCAGTCTTCCCAAGACATGGTGTGCACATCGCCAGTACGCACGGGCTTGTAACCGTGCTTCGCACGCCAAGAGGATAAGCTGCCGCGTTTGGCGTGGACTGCATTGTAGCGGCACTTGCGCCGCTTGAAGTGGGCCATGATAGCCTCCTGTTGGGTTGCTATGTCATGGCTGCCTCCTGTGGGTTGGATGCGGGAGCTGAATTCGAATCAGCGATCTCCAGCGTATGAAACTGGCGAGGACGGCCTCTCCTCTATCCCGCCCGATTGGCATAGCCTGGATCTTCACAGGTCGCAAGCTGGCCGTTAGGTCATTTCAAAAAATGATTGACGCCACCCGCGCACGCACGTATCTGTTGGGGCGCAACTTAACCGACAGCAGGAGTATACCCTATGAGCTACCCCAAGATCTCCAAGACCAGCACGTCGCCCGAAGAGCTGATCAAGCAGGCTCTCGACGTGAAGGAGGCCGCAGTCGCGCTGATTTCCGTATTGGAAGCCGCCGCGCCTAAGACCGGCGACTACACCCAGACCCCGTCGGCGTTCTTCAAGGCCCGGGAGACGCACAACCAGCGCATCCTGGTCGTGAAGAACATCATCACCCACGTCGATTGCTTGGCTGCGCACGTGGCCGACCAGCTCGACACGGAAGCAGCATGATTATGCTGCGCGTAGTGATCGCAATCTGCCTCGGGGTCGCCTCCATCTGGGGCGTCCTCGTGGTGCGAGCTATTGAGACCGGAGATGCTCGCCTCCGGACAACACAACAGTGCGAACTTGTGGGCCATTCAGATCGGTCAGTCGAGGTCGAGGCTGCACGTGGTGTCTGGGTGCGTGGCCATCACTGGCTCTGCAGGCATTAGGAGGATGTGATGAAGAAAGGTGATTTGGTTACGTACTCGCCACGTTGGTCGCGGGACCGGTCATGCGTGATAGAAGCGCGTGTTCGGCGGATGCATCGCGATGGAAGCGTCTCGATAGAAGCGACTTTCGTTCGCAATCCTGACGGCTCGACCCAGCCAGGATGGCTAGGCCTGAAGCAACGCGTTTCGGCTGACATACTTACTCTCCAGTAGGAACCGCACATGACTGATCTGGCCAATCCGAAAGACGTGACCAGTCTGCTCGAAGACATCGTCGACCGTTACGGTCTGATGGTCGTGTGCGACATGCTCGGCGGCATCTGCGGCGCGAAAGCCGAGCACCTGCTGGCCAACTGGCAGGACAAGAGCGCCGCAACGGCGTGGGAGCGCGCAGGACGCAAGTTCCACGCCATGGAAGTGGTTCTGCGCGACTTCGAGATCGCGCGGTCTAGGACACAAGCACAACGCAAGCAGGAGAAGGACAATGACTGAGAAGAACATATTGGATAATCTCGTAACGGATCTCGCCAAAGCGGAAGAGAAGATGCGGCAAGAGATTCAGGCTGGATCCAAACCGCTCCCGACGAGTGTTAAGCACCTCTACGTTGATCGTGAGACGTCGCCTTATCGGCCATCCTACTATGGCGGCAAGTGTGGAGATTGGGTCTCGATCCGGGTATGCGACGACGAGACCAAAAAATCGCGCCTTGGCGTCTACATCGGCGAGATAGCCGTCGGGGTCCACGCTGGTCTAGTGAAGCACGACGATGGGTCTCACATCTTGGAATGCGGGCTTTCCATGCACAGCCCATCAATCTTCGTGCCTTCCCTCAACCGCGTGGTGTTTGGCCATGAGAGTTGGTGGGGCAAGGTCGAAGGCCCGGACAAACTCCGGGAGATCACGGACGAGGTGATCGACGGAGTTTGGTACGTCCAGGCTCTGAAAGCTCTCGGAGGACAGAGCAATGGCGCGGCCTAGCTACAAGATGGCCATTCAGTGGATCGCCGAGAACGATGACACCTTTTTTTTGGAATCGGACGATCCTATATCCGTCACGGCCGCGTTCGTTGCCGATCTGTGGAACAAGACTGACCAGCAAGTCTGCACGGATATCCGGAAAGCTCTGAAGAGAGAGACCTCGCGTTCTCTTGACGCAAGCGCCAAATCAGTCTAACTCCGATCGCTAATGCCACTTAGCGGTGGTGTGTAAGCCAGCAGTCCGAGGCTACAGGCCGAGAGTTTCCCGGTCCACCCTACAAGTGGGGCCTTGGGGCAACGGGGACACTCCCGCTGCTGGCAGTTGGTGCGCGTGAGCCCGACGGGGACGGCGCCGTGAAATGCCCTTCATGTGAAGGACGACGTTTCATTTGGGGATGCGATTCATCCCGCGACGAGTGCTATCTCTGTCGCTCTACAGGCGTGGTCACGCCAGAAACATCCCATGCATGGCATCTAGAACAAGATGCCGAACGTATTCGTCGTCTCCGAGCCGATCTCGCGCGACAAGCCTGGGAGTCGACCCAATGGAAACAGCTCATGTTTGCATGGGCTGAACTTGCGCAATCTGTCACCCGCGTAAAGGGCCAAAAGGCACCTTGCCAGACGTCCCTGCGTCTGCCACTCACTGACGATCGTCAACATCGTCTCGCGTTCTCCGATGAAGGCCAGACTGATGGTGGACAGCAGCCAAGCGCTGACGCGTGTCTCGTCGCCTACGACTGAGCTTGCTCTTCCCACGGATCTGATCGAGCAGGCCAGAGACTATGCGATCAATTCGCGATCTGAGCGCACCCAGCGTGAGTACGCGCGGTGCTGGAACCAGTTCCAGGCATGGTGCGACGTCAAAGGTCAGCTCGCGCTTCCAGCATCCGTTCAGGTGCTCATCGCCTATGTGGTCGACATCGCCACAAACGGCGGCCCGAAAGGCAAGCCACTCGCTGTCTCATCCATCCAGCAGGCAATCTCGGCGCTTCTCCTGTATCACTCCATGAAGGGGGCGCCCGTCGAGGCGTTTGCAAGCCCGGTACTCAAAGACGTCCTTAAGGGCATTCGGCGCAAGATCGCCGAGACGCGCACCATTCGGCGCGTGCGTCCGCTGATGGATAAGGAACTCGGGCAGATCTTGGACATGTTGCGGCCTGACGTTTTACGCGATGCGCGCGACGCAGCCATTTTGGCGCTTGGATTCGGTGGAGCGCGGCGTCGATCCGAGATCGTTTCGCTCGATTACATGGTGCGCGGCGATCAACCAGAAGGCCGCGGCGTCCTCCTGATCGACGACAACGGCATCACCATCAGGCTGATGATGTCGAAAACCAATCAAGAAGGCGCCGAAGAAGAGTACGTCATTCCTCGCATGGCCGCGCCGCGGTTGTGTGCGTCCGTCGAGAATTGGATCACGCTGGCCGGGATCGGTAAAGGTGAACCTGTGTTTCGCGGGGTCCATTGTGGTGGGCAGACCCGCAACAAGCACTCCGGCTATCCCGGTGTGACGTGGCGCGAAGCCACAGAAGCATGGCAAGCGGTGGTCAAGATCGACGGTAAGACCCGGCATCTTGGTACCTATAAAAACCCTCATGACGCGCATCTGGCGATCTGCAAAACCACGGGCAAGACGCCGACGCCTCCTAGCGCGGGCCGCGTGCTCGCGAAACGTTTGAAGCCGGGCGCCGTCGCGATCATCGTGAAGAAGAGAATGGCCGAATTGTTGATGGCCCGCACTGGCCGCAAGAGCGTCAATGCGAGCGAAGTTGCAGAGATCGTTGCCGAGTATTCTGGGCACTCCATGCGCGCCGGACACGCGACGTCTGCGGCTGATCGTGGTGTGGATCGCCACCACATCAAAGCCGCGACAGGTCACAAGTCAGACAACATGTTGGGGACGTACATTCGCTCTGCCGACAAGCGTCGGAATTCGAGCTTGAAAGGCTCAGGCTTGTGAGTAGAATGTTCTGGTGAAGAGGCGGGGAGAGACCCGCACGGGTGAACGACGACTCGTTTGACTAGATCGGTGTGGCAAGCGGTGCGTCCAAAGAGCTGTGACACGGCCAGCTACGCCGCCCACGCGACTGACTAGAAGAGATCTGGATACCCGGTAGATGCCAAGCCTATCAGGCCCATCGGCATTTTCGTCCGCGTTACGCCCGGACCTTCACGTTTCTCCGCGTGAATTGGATCTACGTTTTTGACCCACATTCTTGGGTGTGCTGGGTCGCGGCTTGTAGTCTTGCATGAACTTACGGATGCGGTCTGCGGTCTCTAGATGAACGTCGCCTCCCTTCCGCAACCTGTTCACAAGAGAAAAATCACCGACCGTATCGCGCCCGAAATAGGTCGCACGATAGTCGTGGGCTTTTAAGAAAGCCTCAATCTCAGCAAGCAGTTGTGAGCGCGCGGTCATCATTGTGGCCGCAGGCTACGTGCGGCATTTTGATTTGTCAAATCGGTGTTCAGTGAAAAATCGATAGCGCTTTCTCTTGACATTGCATTAGGGAGCAACCTAATTTCCAGTCACCACAGGGGAGCCCTGCTGGAAGGAAGCTTCAAATTCAACTATTGCAGGAAACAACGAATGTCCGAGAACAACGATACCAGCCTCGACGCCGTCAAAGCCGCTCTGGCCTCTCTGCTGACCGGCGCCAAAGATGCCGCCACGCTGCGCGCCGAGAATCCGGATCTGCCGGAGAAGGCGATCGATCCCAAGACCGGCAAGGTCGACTGGAAGCACATCAATACTGGCATCGAGCATTCTGGCAAGAAGATCGTTCTGCCGGCCGTCCCAACCCGCATGGGCATCGACGCCGCGATCCTCTCCTTGCAGGAGAAGCAGAAGGATCTCGAAACCACCGTCAAGGTCTGGGAGATCATCGACGCGTCCCCGCTCGACGGTGCCGTTGCTTTCGTGCGCGCGCTGCAGCGCTCTTACGGCTGGGCCAACAGCGTGCCCACGCCCGGTTTCTTCGGCCCCAAGCCGCCGGCCTTCATCACCGTCGACATCGGCCCGAACCTGGAAGACAAGATCCAGATCCCGTGGGGCGGCTTCAAGATCCCCGGCGTCGAGAACCCGATCCACACCGACATCACCAATACGCCGCGTGGTTCGGCGTTGGTGCTGTACGGTGATGTCAAAAAAAAGGACGTCGACACGCTCAAGCTGATCGCCGACTTGACACGCCAGATCGTCAAGGATGAGTCCATCTACCGCGGCAAGGCCATCCGGCTGCGCTCCGAAAGCGCGTCCATGGCGGATCTGAACAACCCGCCCGAGTTCATCGACCTGTCGGCGGCCAAGACCTCCGAGCTGGTTCTGCCGCGCGAGGTCGAGACGCTGATCCGGACCAACATCTGGACGCTGGTGGAGAAGACCGATGAGTGCCGCAAGGCCAGGATCCCGCTCAAGCGCGGCGTGCTGCTCTCGGGCAAGTACGGCACCGGCAAGACGCTGACCAGTCTGCTGACGGCGGATCGGTGCGTCCAGAACGGCTGGACCTTCATCTCACTCGATCGGTCGCAAAACTTGGCACAGGCGCTCGAATGGGCCAAGCGCTACGAGCCCTGCGTGATCTTTGCCGAAGACATCGACCGGGCCGCCAACGAGCGCACCGAGAGCACCAACGATCTGCTCAACATCATGGACGGCGTGCTGTCCAAGAACGCCAAGATCATGGTGGTGATGACCACGAACCACATCGAGCGCATCAATCAGGCCATGCTTCGGCCCGGGCGCCTGGACGCGGTGATCACGTTGTTGCCGCCGGATGCGGAGGCCGCCGAACGACTGCTGCGTATCTATGGGCACGCCTTGATCAGCGCGAAGGAAGACCTGAAGGACGTTGCGACGGCACTGGCCGGCAGCATCCCGGCGATGATCCGGGAAGTGGTGGAGCGTTCCAAGTTGGCCGCCATCAGCCTCGGCGAGAAGAAGGTGACGAGTGCTGGGCTGCAGATTGCCATCGCTGGCATGAAGCAGCACATGGATCTGCTCGCAGATCCCACCGTCAAGGAGCTGTCTCCGGAGGAGAAGCTGGGTCGTGCGCTGGCCGACGTGGTCGGGCGTGGTACGCAGGCGCTGCTGGCGAAGTCCACCTCGCTGGTTCTGGAGACCCTGGACACCAACGGCGACATGTCTCCGAAGACCATCGTGGATGGGACGGAGGCCGGCTCCGAGTACCGCGAGCGGGTGGAGAACATTCTCGCTCGGTCCCGTGCCAACGGCACGAAACAAGCGTCGCTGAGCTAGCCCCCCGGCTCGGCCACGCGCGGGGATGGGCGCCACACCCATCCCCGCACCCCATTTCTCTGTCAAAAGCAAAGAGTGAGTTGAGTAATGTCGGATCAAGCGGCGGTATCGCAGGCTCTGCGTGAGATGCGCGAGCGTATGGAACGCGAATGGAAAGATATTCAATTGGCCTGCCGGCGGGCACGCCGTGTGCTTTTGTGGGGACCGCCTGGGACCGGAAAGAGTTACACTGGCACCGACGTTCCAAAAGATAAGCTCTACCGTCTGTATCTGACCATGGATACTCCGGCTGCCGAGGTCCGCGGGCACTACCTGCCCAACGACAAGGGGGGCTTCTCTTGGCACGATGGTCCTGGGGTTGCGGCATGGCGCAATGCAGGTCGGCTTGTGATCGATGAGATCGACGCGGCTTCTGGAGACACGCTTACTCTTTTGCTTGCGCTCCTAGATGATCCTGAGTCTGCGAAACTCACTCTCCCAACCAACGAAACGATCTATCCGGCTGATGGCTTCAGTGTTGTGGCAACCACCAATCAGGTGCCAACAGTCATGCCAGAAGCGTTGTTGGACCGCTTCGACGTCGTGATCAATGTCCACAAGCCAGCGCCATGGGCATTCCAGACCGGGTGGAACGATCAACGTATCGCAGCCGCGGCTGAGCGTTCGATCTATCTCAATGAGGGTGAATTAAAAGGAAAAGGCAACCGCCCAATCGGCTTGCGTGCCTTCAAGGCGATTGATCGACTCCATGGAGGAGCAAGTTCATTGCCGCTTGAAGATGCTTCACGGCTTGTGATCGGCGCGGAGGCGGGACGCTGGCTCTGTACGGCTATGCAGATCGCCTGACGCTGCCGGGGACAGCTCGCATCTCCTCCCCTTGTGGGCTGTCCCTTTTCTCTATGGGTCACGGAATTAGGAAGATTGAACCATCATGAGCGCGCAACCGCCTGTTGTCCGTATTATGTATGATGCCGCGGCAAACGAGCATCTTCTGCAGGTTGTTGGTTATGACGGCGCCCCGCAGCGCGTAGCAAAAATTCCTGATGTGCACCGGAACTCACTTATGGTGGTTATTGATGCATGTACTAGAGCACATTTTACGCCACCCGAGTTATATGCGGCATGCGTCACCTTTCTTGGTGCGGCCTCCGCCATGATAGCAGGAGAGATCGCCGAACAGCAGCGCGCAGCCGAGCAGAGATCGCTTGTCGATCTTCTTGTTGGCACCCAGGGAGCTGTGGCGATACCGAGCTTCGCGGCCATTGCGCAGCCAGCCTTTCGATGGAAAGAGACGGCGCATCTGGATGGCTCTGGTGCTACTGAAATTCCAAAACCCGGGGATGAAGATAAGATTGCGACCATCGTTTACCCATTCGGGGATACGCCATGGGCGCGTGCTGTAAAGATCCACGAGCTATTGCATGCCCGATTCACACCAGAGATCATGTCTGCCACTATCGGTACTAAGTACGAAGATATCGTTCATCAGATAGCAGAAGACATTCGACTGTCTCATATCGCTCATGTGAGAGGTCTCTACCATGACGACACATTCTTCCCGGAAGCCGCGTGGAATCTAAAGCCCGAGCAGCCTCGTTCGGATCTCGATAAAGCCATCGTCATGATGTCCAATTGGGGGCAACCCCTTGAGGGAACGTGGGATAAATCTGATATTTCAGAATATATGACCCGTTTAGGTGGCGTCACATCCGAAACACATTCGATCCTGGAAAGTTGGAAGTCGGAAATTCAACGGATTCTATCCGAGGCAGCGACTGCCAGTGAGCAGTTCTCGGACTTGGCTAATGTGACGCACAATACGTTGGTCGAACTGACAGAGCCTCCCCCTCCCAGTGGGGGAGAGGGTTCGTCAGAAGAACAAGACGGTTCGGATAATCAAAAAGATCCGACAGGTGGCGGCGGTGACAACGGTGACGGTCATTCGCAGGAGCCATCTGAGGATGAATCTGAGAAGCACAAAGACACCAAGGATGATGCCCGTCCAAGTGCGCCTCAGGACAAGAATGAACAGGAAGAACCCTCACAAAATCAATCCAGAGAAGCGCAGCGCCGACGCAAGGCCGCCCAAAAACAACACGCCAAGAGGCAACAACGGGCTAGGCGCGAACGAGAGGAAAAAGCGCGAACTCTCACTCCTTCTGCGCGCGCAGAACTCTGCAAGAGCGCGACACGTGCAGCTCAGAGCTTAGGGAAGACGCTTGCGCCTTCTCTTCAACAAGAGGTGATGGATCGAATTAAACGCGCGATGCGCGAGAATACCGGCACGAACGAAGCAGAAGACGTCAGAGGATATGGGAATACGAATACCCCTTGGACGCCAGGAGGTTTGAGGCCGCCACCTCCTACCGAGGAAACGGCTCTAAACTATTCGCTGGATGTTACAGAGAACATCTGGGGCGAGATGACCGTTCAACTAGCGCCGCTGCAGCGCAACTTCAAGGCGCTTGTGAAGCGGCCTGGGGCTGCGGCACCCGAGGGGCCATCACCACGGCATCTGCATCGTTGGTTCGGCGACAAGCAGTTGTTCGTGCGCCAAGGTTTGCGGCGCGGTGGTACACTTCTGATTGATATCTCCGGATCAATGGGGTGGGCTTGGAATGATACGTTGGCGTTGATCGAGGCCACGCCGGCTATGACGATCGCGCTCTATTCGGGGTTGGAGGATTGCGGGCATCTTACCATTATCGCCAAGGACGGACGATTGGTTGCGAAAGACTTCAACCCTGCGTCCATGGGCCATGGGGGTGGCAACACTGTGGATGGGCCAGCGTTAGCATGGCTCGCGCGGCAACCACGTCCACGCGTTTGGTTCTCGGATGGTCAGGTGCACGGCTCCAGGACGAAGACGCATCAGTATCTCCAGAGAACTGGAAGATCAAGCGTGAGGCCGGTTCTATCGGCTGACGTACAGCGTCTGACGCGGTTAGGAGCCATCCATCGCACAGTGGAAGTCGACGCCATCAAGAAGATCTTCATGGGTATGAAGGTTCTCAGCAAGCAGGAATAACCACGAGCAGATACAGGAGCAGAACTATGCAGAACGACAAAGACATGAAAGAGATCATCGAAACTGGGTTGAGCAGAGCGGCCGAGTTCGTGATGGGCGGCGATATGGCCGATCGGGTCTTCCTTGTCGAAGACCGCGAGGGCAAGAAGAGCGTCGTGATGGCGCCCTCAGAGAGTTATGAATCCGATACGCGCATGCTCACGTATCTTCGGCTGTTGTTCGCTATCCTCGGCGTGCAAGCTTATTGCATGGTCTCTGAGGTATGGGTTTCTGAACGTTCTACACGCGAGGGGCCAGCGCCATCGGAAGATCCGAACCGTAAAGAAGCCATTATCGCGCTCGCAGTTCGGCGCGTGAGGGGAGAGAGTGGAGAGCCTATGTTGGTTGCGCGAACAGCCCGCCGGACCATTACGCGTAATCCAACAACTGTCAGCCCTATCGATTGGTGCGATGGGGTAGAGGTCTCCGGGAGATTCGCGACTCTGCTTCCGGTTGTTGATCATGCGCCATGCCCGGATGTACCGTTTGCCTTGAAGAAACTTCAGGAGATGGGGAAGGGCCTAGGGTTCGGGTTCATGGATGTAGAAGAAGAGAAGCGCAAAGGCGCCCACTGATATGGGCCGGGAGAATCCCATGGATCGTGACGCTTGGGGTGAGATTATCAATGGCCCCGGGACTATCGACGCTATCGTCCACGCTCTCTTATATGAGAAGCGCTCTGTCATTATCGGGTGGACCGATGGTCGCGCAACACATCACGATGTGATGTTCACTCTGGAGCCATTATCGCATGGAAATCTCCAGGGTGGCCTAAGGGGGGTAGGCTACCTCTACGTGAGCATCATGCGCATTGGCGCGTTCGCTTTTCAGTTGATCGACAGGCCTCTGAGCCCAGATTACCTCTCTGAGAAGCTTCGTGTTGGTAGAGACACGGCATTCGCCCTGGCTGCTTTGATCACAGCCATCCGTAACAAACTGTTAAATCCAGGAGCCTCGAATGCCGCTGCAGGTGACGGCCTACAAGAAGATCATGGAACTTGATGATGCGCCCACCGATAAAGATGGCCGCCCACAAGACGAGACGGCATGGTATGCGCATCCGGACGTGATCGAGTTCACGGAACGCAACTGGGCCGGTTACACCAATGGCATCAAGGGTGGGGCATCTTACGGTTACGAAGACAGTCACGGGTTCAAGGTTGGCACCAGCGGACACTTCAATCAGTGGCGCAGAACACTCACACACCTCATTGCTTCGCGGCCTGAGAAGTGGGTAGACAAACCTCAACCATTCGGTGAATTGACCAGCTTCGGGGACCGAGACGGCGTGATCGGCGCAACGATCGCACGCAAGCTCGCCGCAGACTTCGCGGCATGGCAGTCTGAGGCCGAGAAGTTCGCCACAGACTTTATCGATGGCGTCTACTGGCTGGATCGGTACAACAAGTGGCGTCGGATCTTCGAGATGGCGGCCGACGGCGGCGTGGTGGAGTTTCAGTGATGGCCAACATTGATGCAGAAGATGTCGTAGTCGGCGTTACAATGTTCGGCTGTCTTGGAGCTTCAGCCGTGATGGCGGCGATGTGGGTTACCCATGTTGTATGGGTCGTGAAAACACTAGCGGGCGCTGCCGGAATAACGGGTGGGCAACTTTTGCTGTCTATCTTGGGGACGGCTTTCCCGCCGTTAGGAATCATCCACGGCGGTATGATCTGGTTTGGTATGGGGATGTGACATGTTCTACGGGGCGTCTCCTCGTATTTCCGCTGCTGAGGATCACGCCCTCGTGGGCTGCACGCGGTGTTGCTGGATGTCCTCCGAACTTCCGGCAGCCCGCGTGCAGATCCAGCAAGCCGTCTGCGGCGCATGTGGCCAGGATGTGGACCGGTATATCGTCTACGCGACGCACGAGCGCCGGTCGGCGCGATGGTGGTTCCGGAGGAGGATGAAAAAGTGAGTATCACAACGCTGGTCCAGAGACTTCGAGATGAAGCTGCAAATCAAGACCGGCGCCTCGCGCAACTTCTAGAAGAGGCCGCTGGCAAAATCGAACGCGTCGAATCTTGTGGAGCGGATGCAATCGCAGCATTGCTGGCCACTCGCGCAAACGCACTTCTCAGTGAAGGTCAGCGGATGATGGTGGAAGAAGCTCTGGACAAGATGTTCTCTGAACAAGTCAGATGGTGGGCTGCCCCGGGCCGAGATCCAGAGCCACACGCATCAAAATCAAAAGATGCGGAGGCTGCCATCAACAACGAAGCCTTCAAGAGCATGCTGAAGACTATGCGCGTTCAGCATGCTGGTTTCACGAACGGTGCGCTGGGACGCAATCATTCCGCAGAAATTCGCGCAGCGCTAGCGAAGCTCCTCGCATGGTACTTGTTGATCTTCGACGAGAAGCGCTAAGGTCCATTAGAGAGTTGAGTTAGGTACCGACATGTGCACTGAAGTGGAGATCCGACGTAAAGGAATTCGGCGCTCGTTTACCGTTTCTTCCGTACGCGACCTCGCGCGTTACTTCCGGGTGATTGTGCCCGTTGCGAGTTGGCCGAAATCTAAGCACATTCGCCGAATGGCCCAGCATTGTTTGTGCCCTGTAGACGTCGCTGAAAGCGCGAAGCGCAGTGGTTACCGCGTGGTAGCTGAGCCGGGCTTCAGCCCGGACATCGTCGTCGAGAAGATATAACGAAGATGACAAATGAAACCTACCTCGGCGACGGTCTGTACGCCTCGTTCGATGGCTTCCAGATCAAGCTCCGTGCACCTAGGTTGGAGGGTGATCACGAGGTCTATCTGGAGCCGGTGGTGCTCGCGGCATTCGAGCGATATGTCGCTAAGCTGCGCGAACCGCGTGACCCTGAAGGCACGCAAGACGGAAAGTGAAAAACGCTGCGTGCAGGCCTGTTGAAAACTGAGTATGGTGTGGATGCTTTGTGCGGGCGTCCGATCAGCACCACACCATGGCCGACGAGATCACGACCGAAGACATCCTGCGCCAATACGGACTACAGCAGCCGGAGAAGAAGGACGAGCATGGGTTCTTGTTCTCCAACATCGGTGGGCAGCTCAAGTTCAACCCGTGGGAGTCGATCAAAGGTCTGATGAGTTACCGGGGCGCTCCGGGCCATCTCTCCACGTCAGGCGACCTCCAGCCCATCCGTGATGCCGCGGATACCGCCGGCTGGGTGGGGATGCCCGGGCTCGGCCTCAACTACGCAGGCGTGATGCCAACCAACATCGTTGGTGCAGCCGGCGGCAAGTTGGCAAGCAAAGCAGCAACGGAGCTACCTGCGCGCGAGCTTGATCCGTTGGGCTTCTACAGTGCGGCGCTGGAAGGTGCGAAGTCGTGGCCGATGGAGCGTGGATCACCAGCGCAGGCGCTAGCGCATCTCAAGAAAAGCGGCACCAAGGAAGCCGAGATCGCGGCGACGGGCCTCGACAAGTACCTCGCGGAGCAGGACGTGGTGACACGGCAGGCGCTGGAGCAGTACCTGCGCGAGAACCGGGTGAACGTGAGAGAATCTGCATATGAGGCGGTGCCTCAAGATGCGAAGGAATACGGCGCGTCTGGTCTTTATGGTAGGCCTTGGAACGAACTGACGCCTGATGAGCAAGATATCGTTTCTTATGAAATGCGGCGCTCACATCACCAGAGTCGAAACGCGCGCGCCCCGAAATGGGCCGAATACTCTCTCGACTCGTCGAACCCGACCTACCGCGAAAGCGTGGTCCATTTGCCAAGCGCGCTTGAGAAGGCTGGCGGGAATATTTCGACGGAGGTTGCGCGGTTGCAAAGGCAAGTCGACGAGGCCGAAGCCGCCGGTAACTACGCTCTAGCGGACCAACTCGGCGTGCAAATGGACCGCCTTGAGGGACTAAACGATATAACTGGCGGCAGCGCCCGGAATGTCATCGGCGCCACGGACTTCCAGAGCGGCCACTGGTCCGAGCCGAACGTGGTGGCGCACATGCGCACCAGCATGCAGCCCGATGAAGCGGGACGCCCAACGTTTCTGATCGACGAACTGCAGTCCGACTGGGGACAAGCGATCCGTGATAAAGGCACACGCAGTGAGGCTGATATTGCGCTGACTCGCGGTGATCTGGCGCGTGTAACCGCTGAACGGGACGCGACCGAACGCGCCATGGCAGATTTCCTCGTAGCTCAAGGAGGCTTCGCACCGGAACTACGACCGGCGGATGCCCCGAATTACATTGAATCCGCGTTGCGTCGAAACCCAAACGAACACGGCCAGAAGCTTATGGATGACTGGTTTGCTCAATCCGAGCGGATTGGTCATTTCAACACAATCCTGAATAATGCAGGCGAGAGCATTGCGGGCCATCCCCTCGTCAATACGACAGACCAGTGGACCACCACGGCTATCCGTCGCCTGCTCCAACAGGCCGCAGAAGCCGATGCCGCGGGTATCGCACTCACGCCTGGGCAACTGCAGAATGAGAGGTTCGGACTGTCGAACAAAATCGACGACTTATTCTTCGATCCCATCGAAGAACGTTTGATGGCTCGACGCGGAGATACAGAAGTATTTGGCGAACACGTTCCATCCGATAAATTACATGAGTACGTAGGCAAAGAGACCGCCGGGAGATTGCTTTCCGAACCCCTAACACATCCGAATTGGTGGGGAAGTGGCTTGCACCACTTGAACGCAAATGGACTGGAGATCGGCGGCAACGGCATGCGCTATGCGTATGACCAGATGTACCCGAAGAAGGTGGCCAAAGAGCTGAAGAAGCTCGACCCGGATCACCCTGGTGTGACGCAGCGCCATCTCGTGCCAACGGACCTTGACACCAAAGGCATGATCAACGTCATGGGAGACGTGGACAGAATGTCCAGCCAATATCAGGCATGGCAGCGCTACAAAGAGGGTACGCCGTATGAGAACCCATTCCACTACTTCGAGCTGACGCCGCGGGTCAAAGAAGAGATCCGCAAGGGGCTGCCGTTGTTCGAGGCAGGGTTGCCGATCGCCGACCTGCTGCGCGCCTACTACGGTGACGACAAGGAGAAGCCGTGATGGCTGACGAGCCCACCACCGAAAACATCCTGCGTCAATACGCGCCTCAAGATCAAGACGAACACGGCTTCTTAGTCTCCCGTGTCGGGGGGCAGCTCAAGTTCAACCCATGGGAAGCTGTAAAAAGCTTCATGGGGCATCAGGGCTCGCCTGGGTCTGCATCGACCTCTGGTGATCTCCAGCCCATCCGTGATGCCGCCGACGTTGCTGGATGGGCTATGTCCCCGAGTTTGGGTTTGAATTGGGCCGGGATGGGACCATCCAACTCCGTTGGCATCTTCGGTGGGCGTCTTGGGGCTGATACCCTCGCTCAGCAGGGCATCCCAGCTCCCAAGAAAGCAATTGAGATGGCCGAACGCATGCGCGCTGCTGGCGCCAATCCAGACGAGATCTGGCGCGAAACAGCATCCATGATGCAACGCGAAGATCCACGATTCTCGGCCGTGCATTTTGGCAAAGACGAGATGCCGCGCTTCGAGATTCCTGACTACAATGCGCAATGGCCGCAGCGTATGGAAGACGCGTTTGCGCGCCGGGCCGAGGCCGTGACGGCCCCCCATGAGAGACTCGACCATCCACTCCTATGGAGTGCCTACCCAGAACTGCAGGAGATGCCGTTCCGGGCCGTTGCACGCCCGAACAAACCAATGGAAGGCCTCTTCCAGGCTCCAGATTCAGCCCATCCGGCAGGATATATTGAGGTAGCAGGGTCGAGCCCAGAACGTGCACGTCGCGCGGCACTGCACGAATATAGTCACGGGGTAGCAAACGTAGAAGGTCATGCCCGTGGCAGTAATCCGTTGATTGCCCCAGCGGTATTCGACGATACCAATCCGCAGATCCGGGGAGCCCTAGCTGATCGCAAACGTCTTCAGGAGCTGTTCGATACAACAGCTTTGAACCACCCGGACATGCCGGCAATCGTGGCCGAGATGCACAATCTCAATGAATTTTTGCATAAAGGCGCTGCCTTCGAAGGCTATCGTAGATCTGCCGGAGAGACTGAAGCGCGCAACGTTGAAGCTAGGATGCGAATGAAACCTACAGAGCTTCGTGCCAAACCGCCATGGGAGACCCAAGACATTCCAGACGTGAAGCAGATCCTAGATCTGTACCGACGCGAACCGTAGTCCGCGCCGGTTGCCGCGTGCGCTTAGTTGGACCAAGCGTCTGTGGTCGAAGTGAATGCGTCGGCCTGAGGTGCCGCTGGGGTGTCGACGCTCGGTGTCGGCGCACCACCCGGAGCCTGTTGTGCTCCCAAGAGATCTGCTCCAGCCGTAGCGTCACCCATAGACCGACGTTCACCAGCCGAGAATGATGCTGTGGCCGCGAAATCCATGGCCTCGGCAAGAGGGCGTGCTGCATATCCGCTGCTCATGCCGCGAACGCTGCTCATGGTGGCACCAAGAGCCTGTTCGTTCATGGCAATCGAAGCGGTGGAAGCTGCACGGATACCCATCGCAATACCCTGCCGCGCAGCGTCGAGGCCCGCGCCAAGGAACACAATCAGCCAACCGACGCCCTGTCGTGCCTTGATCAACTCACTAATGCTGGCGTGCGTGTGGCGTCTGGACGAGTTCTCTTCACCATCCGTAACGATCACGAGGATCGCTTTCCCGGATCCGGCGTTAACGAGTTTGCCGTCCAGGTCGTCAATACCCCGGCCGACGGCATCGTAAAGAGGTGTCCCACCTCTGGGCTGGAAATCTACCTCTGCCAGATCCTTGACGTTGATGATCACGCCAGATCGCACTTCGTCGATCGACTGAGAGTCGAAGATCTTGAGTGAGAAATCCGCCTCCTTGAGCGCCGCGTCTTGCCGGGCTTCCAATAGATACTTATTGACGGCGTCGATCGTAGCCTTCCGACATGAGCCCATCGAACCGGAGCGGTCCAGGACCATAGCAATGTGCGTCTGTTCGAACTTGGTGGTCATCATCATTCCTTTCCAAAGGCATCATCAGCGTCCCACGCGTCTGGGACATATTGAACGACTCTACGGTATCCGAGCGCGCGCGTGATGGATTCGCCCGGTTGGCGCCGATTGTTCAGAACATCCGAGACGTAGGGAGCCGAGACGTTGGCTGCTTCAGCCCATTCCTTCTGGCCGCCCATCTTCTCGCACTCGGTGCGGAGCAGCTCTCGGATCTGGTCTTCTGTAAGTTTCTTCGCCATGCTCTATAGCTAATCAGCTAACCGCAGATGTCAAGAGACAAACAAGGGACAAATAGCAACGCAGATTGCGTTACGCCTTCTTGAACCACCCTTCAACGATGTCCGCGATCTCGGCAAAGGTGTGTTCTGGATAGAGGCGCCCATAGAGATCATAGCCACCATCGTTGCGTGATGCGATCTCGACCGATTGATTACAATCAAGACCAGCAAGCTCGCCAACCTCCCAGAGGTCAACAGAATCATCCAATTCCAATCTCGCAACTTCACCGAGCAACCCAAGGGCACATACATCTCCTCGGTCCGAATAATCAAGACGACACTGCCGATGTCCCTGTCGGCGTAGCTCGACGAGCCAGTTGGCACGCACCAGTTCTTCCTTCGTCAGTGTCTTGCTCATGGCAGTTTCCTCTGAAACACGCTAAACTCCATTAGCGAGCTACGTTAGACCAGCCCGGGTCTCATTCTTCTTCGCACATATTTCGGCAGCAACGCCGTTCAGGAACCATTCGAAAGTCGTCTTTGCATCCATTATGGAACATTCGTACGTTGTCTTGACGAGCCTGATTGCATCTATGTGCTTGCCGTCTTTAATCAAGACCAGCAGTGCATCCGAGAGTGCTATGTCTGGTGAAGGGAGTGCTTGCATCGCCATTATCTTCCTGCTGACACCTGTTCACTGCGCGCCACATCGATAGCCAGATGTTGCGCTTTTCATCCGGCGGCAACTGAGCAATCGTAGGGCTTGCCTCGATCAGCCGGGCGATTTCCTGGTCCAGGATCTTCTGCACCATGACACTCTCGGTGATGGTCATCTGAACCTGCGCATCGATCGAATAGCGTTATCGATGGCGTCGTGGATGTTCTCGGCGCTCTGGCATCCATTGTGAACCCATTGGCACGCAGTCTCATGCTGGCGTAGAGCATCCGCATGCGTGGACGACCGGGTTTGATATTCGCCGTCCCAATCGCCTTTCTTAAACACCATGGTTTCGAATACGAGAGAAGGTCCAGTGTCCAGGTAATTGTGGTCCAGACCTAGGAATACGGTACTCACCCAGAAGTCACCGATATCTGTGCGTTTGATGAATCTTCTCCAACCATCATTCCTCAGCCACCGAGCGTGCTCTTTCAACGAGGCAGTGACCACCTCCGTCCCATCCAAGATGTAATACTGGATAGTAAGCTTCATACTCACCTCTACGTTAAGTGGCCGGGGCGAACCGATTTGCGGGCTCCTATGGAAGGTGACTGGTACCCTCCCGATCGGTTCTTACTAGTCAGTAGGATGCCCGGCCTCACCCCCTACAGGTGGTACCAGCCGTCGGAGTGACCTAATGTAGACCGGATTGCTGATCTTGCAACATGTCCTGAATGTCGGACATCACCATTTTTGGCAACATGGCGCAAATGCCTTTCTGGGCCTCCGGATTGTCGATAAAAGTCGCTATTAGGGCCGATAGGGTCTCCTGCAGACCATATAAAGAGAGAAGAAATTGGAGCTTCCCACCTCTCTTATCGTCGGCCAAGCGTTTGTGGAGAACGGCTCTCTCTTATCGTCGGCCAAGCGTTTGTGGAGAACGGCTCCTAGCTCGCTTCGTATCGCTTTGATCTCATCCTTGTAGCGATAGAAGAACTCATCCGCCTCCATATCATCCACGCGAACATACGTCATAGGTTTCTCCTGGTCTCTAGCTTTTGCCAATGGCAATGCAGATCAGCACTACGCCGATCCCAAACAAACCTCCTGCGAGATCGAACCATCCTAGCGTGATGAACGGCGCCCCGATGAAGATCGAGGCGGCACCCGCCGAGAAGAACTTCTGAGCCGAGGTCAATGGAGGCCTTCTTTCTTCGGGGAGGCAACCGCGATGCACTCCGTCAGGTCGACAGAGGCGTGCATAGAAAGTGTGGCAAGAACTTCCTTGGTTGCGGGGATTTTGATTTGAACCGGAAGCGTGCCCAGGGTTGCGCCAAGAAGTGCAGCGAGCGCGTGAGCGATCGGTTGAGGAGAAGCGATCGGTGTCCCGTCAGGTAGTACACCGTTTATATTCTTCTGGCTCTCCTTGATGGCGAGCGTGATGTCGCCAACGAGCGTTTGTGTGGCTGCTTTGAATGTCTCGAAATCTTCATCAGTCATTGCAGCCTCAATGGATCTTGACTTCTGGCGTCGTTTCTCCAGATGCCGCCACGCGATGAATGCCTTCGATTTTGGCACCCGCCGCCTGAGCAACCATATCAAAGGCAACGATGAGCGCGTCTTGGCGCAGATGTTCTGGCGCCATCTTCACGATGGTGCCCATGAAAGCACCTATGGCAAGCATGACTTCACCAGTTGGCAACCCGGGGAGGCCTGCGGCTTTGTAATGATCTTCCATCAAGGCGTGGATCTTGTAACAAAGCTGTTCAGCGTTCTCTCGCGTCTTGTCATCAAACGCTTGGCCTTGAGCCATAGTTGTCTCCTGTGAGATGTTTCTAATCTGACAATTAAGGTACTATCTTCGTTGCGCTGGATTCTGTCCCGTCTGATCTATCCCCATGAACGGAACCACATTCGAGAGCATCTGTTGCGGAAGCTTGCCATCCCAGCGTTCTGCTTTACGCAGCTCGGTCAGGCCTGTGTTTGCAGCGAGCGCCTTGGCCTGTGCTTCGATGGCCGCGGCCTCGGCCTCTCCTTTGAGCTTAATGCCCTTAGCCAGCGCTTCTTGTTCATAGAGGAAGGCGTCCGCTTTACCGCGAGCTTCGGTACGAACGCGATCGGCAGTCTTGATCGCCTGCTGCAACTCCTGTTCGCGTGTCTCGACGTTGGCCTTCGCCGCCGCGGCCGACTCTACCGCGGCCTTGAACGATTTCGTGTATTCCAGATTGGTGAGTTGAAAGTCGGTGACTGTCACGCCCAGCACCTCCGCATCACGGGCGATGATGGCCTTGATGCGATCCCGTAGCTCGCCGCGCTTTTCAGCCACGTGTGCTACATTAATCTTACCCATCTCGGCCTTTAGCCGGTCGACCGCCATGGCTTGAAGCCGTGCCTTATAGTCCTGCACGTTGCGATATATGTATTCGATCTTCTCTGGGGTCACTCGGTAGAAAAGGTTGAAGTTGACGTCAACCTCCTGGTTGTCGATCGTGTAGGTGTTGGCTGCTTCTTTCGGACTAATGTTCTGGATGTCCGTGCGCATGAACGTCACCGAGTTCACGAACGGCGTCTTGAAGTGGAGACCTTTCCCTTCCACGGCGACGATTGAACCGAAACGAGTGACCACGGCTTGCTCGTATTCTTCGACCGTGTAGTAGGTCGAGAGAAAGAGAATGAAGCTGCAAACTGCGGCAATGCCACCAAAGATGAGCTTAATCGGCATGGGGATGGGTATCCTTCCGTTGGGCCTGAGGGTTGATCTGTTGGCCTTTCAGCGTCTCTTCGACGATCTTGCGAACGTCTTCGGAAGCGTCGCGGACATGAGGACGCGTCTCGACCTGATAGGCTCGCCAAACGAGCACCAGCAGGAACAAGAGGCACAGCACGAAAAGTATGATGCCAATGGCTAACATAGGAATCTCCCGTTGGTTCGACGCCGTTCAATCGGCGACTTGGCGCCAACCTTGTGGGGAATACTCGCGCTGGCGACGGATTTCGTACACGCCGGGCGTGAACTGGATCGACTCGTGCGTGTCGAACGGCCGGCGATGCTCCAATGTGGTTGGCCGGTTCACGCGAAGCCACGCGATCAGCGGGTTGTCCTTGTCGGTGAACATCTCCGCCGCTGGCTTACCGCGCTTGCGGTCCAGGACGAGCACGTGGTTGTGGCCCGTCTCAGAATGGGCAACGATGATCTCGCCATTTGTTGCCGAAGTGGAGACGGCCGCTGCTGGGATTCTCTTCACGCGCCGGAACAACACATCGCCCTGAGCTGCAGTTTCGGTAAATGTTTTCATGACGTCGTCTCCTTCAGCCTAAGTTGGATTCTCACTTTTCACGTTCTCACTTCAGGGCGGTTGAACTCCTTTTCGGAGAGACCCCAGGTCCAGGCCTGAGCCTGCAGCGCGGTCTTCATGTCGGGGGGCACCGGAAGTGCGAACTCTCGCTTGGTCCCGCACGTCACACGCAAGAACCGCTCCTTGCCGCTGTCGGGAAGGCTAACCTCGACCAGCGTGCCGATCGAAGAGTCGTCTGCATCGATCACGCGAGCCTTGAGGCCATCCAAGATGGCCTTCCATCCAACAATCTCGCAGGCCGCACGGCGCTGCTCGATGTTGGGCCATGTGAGCGCCATCTGGGGCGTGAGCGTCTTGCGGTCTTCGATCCACTCCCGAGGCACATTGACCCCACGCCAATAGTACAGATCCTCGATGTCGCACTCCATGGCTGGGCCATGCTCGCAATGCAACTGCCGGGTGCCCGCCAGGAAATGCAGGCGGGGCTTAGCGACCCAGTAGAGGGTATCGTCGGTCCAGACGAGTTGCCATGCACCGGCAACGAAGGCGCACATGATCGGTTCGGTCCAGGTTCGAACGATGTGCGCCTTGGTCCCGACCGCTCCCAGATGGGTAGACGCTAGATAGGATAGATCCCACGACCACCATCCTGAGTACCAGACGCATCCCCGTGCAAAGCGCTCGCGGGCGTCGCGGGCGTCGCGGGCGTCGAGGGCGTCGCGGGCGTCGAGGGCGTCGCGGGCGGCGAGGGCGACGCGGGCGG